>Ga0153983_1000199_pt1 | contig 15356 bp, 6 predicted proteins | sample TSGA067MetaG_FD_104693 | JGI IMG/M metagenome (GOLD analysis project Ga0153983, IMG submission 104693) | Attine ant fungus gardens microbial communities from Georgia, USA - TSGA067 MetaG | ecosystem: Host-associated > Fungi > Mycelium > Unclassified | place: USA: Georgia, Alexander Wildlife... | reverse complement strand
GGCCACAGTCAGCTCACTTTGCTCACTGCCTATTCTAATTTATTCCAATTTTTCCCAATTTATTTGAATTTTTACTGAATTTATTTGAATTTTACAGAATTTTACAGAATTTTTCAAGAGAGTATGTGAAGAAAGCTGCTTGGTCAGTTCTGAGTCAGCTGCCATCATCCCACATTTGGTCTCGCATACATAGTAGACAAGTAATAGAAATACTATAGGAGTTAGCAAAAGACAATGGAGGATAATAAGCTCTCAGCTAGTCTCTGTCACACTCTATGACCTTGATGCATACTACGACGTGTGCAGTAATGCGCATGCATACATCAAATCTCAGCCCCACTTAGTCAGCAGATTATATCATCTTTTTCCCTCTCCTATAGTATTTAAATACTAGTACTAGTCATAGTTACTTAGTTTTGTTCTCCCTTAGAAAAGCTCCTCTCTAGTTTTATCATCTTCTGTCCCTTCTCATTATATATCTTGAATCTATACAAGTGGAAAGGTGTAGGAGATAGAAAACTAATTGTAGAAACCAAGAGTCTCCTTTCTATTGGGACAGAACCTAGAAGCCGATCCTAACAGTAGAATGAAACTATTTTTCTACCTTCTATATACCACCATTCCTAGCCACTCCCACAAGTAACCCAGTCATGTCCAGAACCCCTATCCCAGACCCACAGTTGGAACGCCGCTTGCACAGGGATGGTGTCCAACCTATTGTCCCCAGGGAGTTGATGACGACCCCTATAGAATACCCTCTTACTGTCTCCCAAGCCCGGAACCTGCGTTTAGTTTCTCAGGAACCAATTAACGAAGTCATTGAAGAATCAGCCCCAGAGAGAATAGAACATATACTAGAGGACCCCCATGAGCACTCAGAATGACCAACAGCAACCCCTCTGAACTCTCTCCCTGACTTTTCGGGTTTGGACTTGCAGGTAATACTGATAGCGCTAGCTAGGCGACCCGACTTGCAACCAAAGAAGTGGAATAAGGGTATTAAGGAGCCGGATCTATTCAGCAGTGGCAGTCCTAATGAGCTCTGAGCTTTCATATTCCAATGTTAGATCTATTTCTAGGCATATGAAGGAGAGTTTACTGAAGACACTGAAAAAATCTTCTTCGCCATCTCCTATCTTTGGGATGTTGCCCTCAACTTCTTTGAACCTTTTATTAATGAGGCAGACTCCTACCAAAATCTCGACTTCTTAGAGGAATAGCTAGCATTTGTCCAGAAGCTGTCCAACCTTTTTGAATCTTACTCACCAGAAAACGATGATGAGGACGCTATTGTCGCAATTCTCTTCCATAATGATGGCAAGGCTGTCAATTATTTTATCCAGTTTGCCAAGTTTCAGAATCGTATTAGATGGGACAATAGGTTACTTCGAAAGGTAGTAAAGGACGCCATCCTAAACTGTATCCATAACAAACTGAGGTTTAGTCACAAAGATATCTTGACCTTTGAGGGGTTAAAGAGGGCTGTAATGAGGATCGATAACGATTTCTGAAAGCAGCATCAGGAAGAAAAACACAAATTTCAAACAGCGAGATCCATATAGAGTTACTTACCAAAATCACCTAGACCTACTCAAGGAAGACCGTCTCCTGCCCAGAATGGCCTCATGTTGTCAGATAAGGCACCCTGGGACCATGTTCAAGGGTCATTACCCCAGACTTTTTTTCCCTCCTGTGCAGAACCATCATCATCTAATATTGTTAGCTTTCTGGGCCTAGATGGCTGGCTGACTCCTGCTGAATGCCAATGTTGCATGAACATGGGACTCTGTATGCGTTGCAGCCAACTTGGATACCTAGCGAGGTCTTGTCCCAAGCAAATGAACTGGTCTTCGGGAGGAATAAATGCTTATGTGTCCTACGTCGACTATTCCACTGATCCTCTAGGATTGCCAAAAAACAATGCAGCAGTCACCTTGTACCCTGGGGAGTCGACTGCCTAAAACCAGCTAGGGAATCAGCACTAAATCTGGGCTCAGCATCACTTACCATCTTAAAAGCATTACAAGTCATGCTCTTATCACCCTCTTTCCTAGCATCTGTCAATGCCCTAGTGGACTCTGGATTGTCTGACTGTTTCGTGGATTCTATTTTTGTATCTAAAAATTGTTTACCACTCCAAAAAATCAAACCCTGTTCACTCACCCTAATAGATAGAACTATTAATCAACTTGTGAGCTATGTTGTGTCCTTACCAATCAATTTCCCTTGTTCATATTCATGTTGGATTGAGTTTTTCATGATGAAGTTAGAAGGTACCTACCCTATAGTGTTAGGGCACAACTGGTTGACCCAGCATAACCCTACCATTGATTGGGCTAAAGAGACTATAGGATTTGTGAATTTCAACTCGTCGAATTGACCCATTGACCCAAGACCTGCTCTAGAACTTCATGGCCCCCCACTAGTTTTATCTCCTACTCCCAAAGCTTCACTTACCCACCCAGAACCCAAACCATCTGCTATTTCTCCAAATGTCCGCAAGCCCAGAATATCCTTGGTGAATGCAGCTATGTTTGTGAGGGCCTGTAAGTCTAATAGAGCGATTGGTTTTCAAATCAATTCCTGCCCCACTGTGACTACTGGTTTTGCCATGCATACTGTAGACCCCTCTCTGGAGGTACCTGGCCTTCTTGAGGAATACAGAGAATACAGAGATGTCTTTAGTGCACAAAGGGCTAAATCTCTTCCTGAACATTGACCACATGACCTGACTATACAGATTGAGAATAACAAGGCACCCCCCCTGGGACCTATTTACTCTTTGTCGATCCTAGAATTATAGACTTTACAAGAATTCTTAGAGGAAAACACTAAGGCAGGGATCATATGTTCATCCAAGGCTTTATGTAGTGCCCCAGTGCTATTTATCAAGAAGAAAAATGGGTCTTTACGACTATGCATAGATTACCAGGGTCTGAACTGAATCACTTGCAAGGATCACTACCCAATTCCCCTCCTGACTGATCTTCTGGGTGCTCCTAGAAAGGCATGAATATATTCAAAGATAGACCTCAAAAATGCTTACCATTTAGTACGTATCGTCAAAGGGGACGAGTAGAAGACAACCTTTCGCACTTACTATGGCTCTTTTGAATGGCTTGTAATGCCATTTGGATTATTGAATGCTCCATCTGCCTTTCAACAATTCATGAATAAAGTTTTTTATGATCTTCTGGATATTTACGTTGTCATTTATTTTGACAACATCTTGGTCTATTCCGACAATCTGGAGGACCACAAGAAACACGTGAAAGAGATACTGAGAAGACTTTGAGACAACAAGTTATATACATCATCTACTAAATGTGTATTCCATTAGAACAGGGTTGAGTTTCTAGGGTTCATCTTGGGATTAGATGGCCTGAGGATGGATGAATCCAAAATACAGACCATCCGAGATTGGCCGACACCACGTCAAGTGAAGGATATACAATCCTTCCTGGGGTTCACAAATTTTTATAGGCATTTCATCAATAACTATGCTGGAGTGTCAGCCCCACTTACCCATTTAACCCGAAAAAATGAACCTTGGTCCTGGATGACAGATTACCAGGCAGGATTTGATGATCTCAAGAGAGCATTCACTATAGCACCCATACTGGGGCATTGGAATCCTGAATCACCAATAATCTTAGAGATGAATGCCTCCGATTGTGCCCTGGCAGCCATCCTATCTACCTGAACTGATGGCGAGATTTACCCTATTGGCTTTATGTTAAGAGCCTTTAGCACAGTAGAACTTAACTATGATATGCATGATAAGGAACTACTGGGTTAAATCATTCAGGAAGTGGCAACACTATCTTGAAGGAGTTGCTGATCTAGTAGAAGTATATACTGATCATAGAAACCTCATCTATTTCTCTGAGACCAAAATGCTCTCCCGACACCTAGCTAGGTAGTCAGAATTCCTATCGCAGTTCAACTTTGTGATTAAATTCCAGCCAGGGAGGCTAGAAAAGAAACCGGTGAAAGGGTGCAAAAGGGAATTGCACACTGGGACAAACAAAACCATACTGTGCCAGCTCCCAATTGCGTGCTAAAGGTCCGAGGGGAGATAATCAAAGATGAAGGTTTGTAAATAATTAGAAAATAGGAATTATACGCAGCTCCAATAAGATATATGTTGGTAGTTGTGAAATGATTGTAAAGTCTCCCTAGATCGTCATCGCATAGCCTCCCTAAGGTGTCAACCTTTATACACCGTGACAAAAGCTCCTCTGGGAAATACAGTTAGTTGATCACTTATGGACCCTCCACACTCAGTTGCTCCCTTGTCTGCACCCCCAACACCGAACCTTACGGGTGTGATGCAGTCCAAGTGTGCACCTAGCCAAGCTTTTCCAGCCTGCTGTCCTCTCTGAAGCCTGCCCAAGTTGTGTCTACATCTTCTCTCTAGATTGAGTTCTGGGTATCCTCTGTGTTCTTCTCAAGACACCTCACTAGTCTCAGTCTTCTTACTCTCAATAGATTTGCATTTACGATTCCAGAGGCAGTGTAGATGGAGGTAGGAGTCAAGAGGTTCCTCTCCTATTCAACTGCACACCAGATACTATATTAAAATGATTACAAAGCTCTGAAACTCAAGGAATAAAATATAAAAAGGAAACTATTACTACTTTTGATATTTCTTCGACCTCTTCTTGTACTAAGTCTATCCCAATCCCCAGTGATGACGCGTCCTTATGGTGACATGTCCTTTTCATCACATCTTTCCCATCAAAGATGACGTGTCTTCATTGTCGCTTCTCTCTAGAATATTCTTCCTGATCTCCCATCACTCCCTTTGGTGTTGCTTTGTAAAAAGGACCTCCTTGGTTATCTATTAAGTAGTCAGTAAACCCCACTCAATGTCTAGTATCTCCGAGTCGCGTCCTAGTGCTTATTTATCTAAATATAATTGATCTGATGCCATCAATGCTTAATTGCAACCAGAGTCTATTTATCTAAGTCTGTCATTCAAACACTACTGGTTCTAGAGTCCCAATCCACCATATCTCTAAGTCAGTCCTATCCTATGATAGATCTAGAGCATAGTCCTTTTATGACTTTTTTCCTAAACCTGATGCCAGCTCATCCTGCTTGCCTCCTGAGGTCTCGACAAGAGCTCTAGTTTGGTTATTACTTGCTCAATGTCCTTATCATATGGTATTACGTTCTGAGGGTATAGAAAGGGCTCTAGAGCAAACTCTAATTAAGAATTCATTGTTATAAAGCATATCAAATGTTATCTTCCATGGAAAATTCATTTGCAGTGTAACACTGGATGCCTTGACCAGAAGATGGGATGTCTATAAAGATAACCTGTTAAAAGAAAACCTGACCCAAAGACCGGTATTCATCCAAACTCAACTATCTCCTAATCCTGTAAACTTGGGGAATTATTCCTTGACTGTATGAGGAGCCAATGTGACAGACCACCAATCACTCCTCTTTGACATTAAGGAAGCCCAGAGGTCAGATCAATCCCAACTAAAATCTCCGGTGGATGAAGGGAACCTAGAAGATCACCGTTGGACTAAGGAAGAGGACAGCATGAGATATTACAAAGGACAAGTATACGTTCCAGACACAGGTGACCTCCACCTATAGGTACTCAAGTCTAATCATGATCACGTATTGGCAGGGCACCCAGGATAGTCAAAGACTTACCAGCTAGTCTGTTGAGAATTTAACTGGCCAAATCTCAGAGAATTTGTTATAGATTATGTTAGATCTTGTACCATTTGTGGAAGGAAAAAGGCCCGTCATCATAAGCCGTATGGACTGCTCAAGCAGCTCCCAATTCCATCCTGCCCCTAGGAATCCATCTCAATGGATTTCATCGAGTAACTACCACCATCAGAGGGTCATATAGACATCCTAGTAGTGGTAGATTAACTCACCAAACAAGTGATATTCATTCCAACTATAAGATCAATCAATGCTGTATTACTGGCAGAACTTTTCATCAAGTATGTTTTTTCAAAACATGGAGTCCCTAGCTACGTTACTTTCGATCGAGGAATGGAATTTGTTTCAAAATTCTTCAAATCCTTAGCCAGCGCTCTAAATATGAAATTACATTTTATCTCAGGATACCACCCAGAGGCCAATAGCCAAACAGAATGTACAAACCAAATGCTCAAGCAATTCTTAAGGATCTACTGCAATTATCAGCAGTCAGACTGGTCACGATTACTACTCTTGGCTGAATTCACCTACAATAACACTCCCTCCTCTATCACAGGCATTTCTCCCTTTTTCGCAAATAAGAGTTATCACCCCCAAATGCAACTGCAAGTTAAACACGTCGCGCAAGTCACAGAGGCAAATTCCTTTGTAACAGACCTGAAAATAGTGCACAAAGACCTAAGGATGGCTATGTAAGAAAGCTAAACTCCAAGCCAGAATAAAGCCAACTGCTCTTTGTTCAGCAATTGATAAAGAGAACTCGATAGAGTTTCCGTTAGATTTTCTATACTACTTATACAACTACTACATGGTCTGTGTACTATCTTCCCATGCCTATCATGTGACCTATTGTGTGACATCATGTGATATGACACTGTGATGTGACAGTTTCCCGTACTCCCTTCTGTGTAGTAAGTCCAAGATAAAAGCAAAAGAAAAAAAATATAAATAATGACTTAGCTGTTTTGCCAAGTCATGACAGGCTATCAAAGATGTGCAGCAATGTTACCAAGCTCCAGCAGACAGAAGATGCTCACCAGCTCCAAAGATTGAAATAGGTGACCGCGTGTTCATACTTGCAAAGTTTATCAAGTCCACCTGGCCTACTAAGAAACTATCAGAGAAATACTTAGGCCCCTACAAAGTAGTAGAGAAACCTGGTACTCACTCATACCTGATTAAGCTCCCTAACTACCTCTGCGCCATTCACCCAGTTTTTCACGTCTTGTAGATTGAACCTGCCCCCCTTAGTAACATCCCAAATTAGGTCAACCCTCCCCCACCCCCCTTAGAGATTGATGGCAATCTAGAATTTGAGATTGCCCAAATATTAGACTTGAAATTTGATCATTGCAGGAAGGAACCATTATTCTACCTCGTCCAATGGTCTGGTTACAAAGGCACTCCAGATGAATACTCATGGACACCAGTGGCTGACCTCGAGAATATAGCTAACCTAGTGTCAGATTATCATTCACTTTACCCAAAAAAACCAGGCCTCTCATACAACTCTGACTACCTCCTCCCAAACTGCCGAGTGACAACGTCATACCCAGTATCGCCAGTAGCTTAGAGAGAATTCATAGTGGAATTATGGCCATAAGGGTGTGACCATAAGGAAGGGGTACTGTTACACTCCATGACCTTGACATATACTACAACACGTATGGTAACACACACGCATACATCAAATCTTAGCCCTACTTAGTCAGCAGATTATATCATCTTTTTCCCTCTCCTATAGTATTTAAATACTAGTACTAGTCATAGTTACTTAGTTTTGTTCTCTCTTGGGAAAGCTCCTCTCTAGTTTTATCATCTTCTGTCCCTCCTTATTATATATCTTAAATCTATACAAGTGGAAAGGTGTAGGAGATAGAGAACTAATTGTAGAAACCAAGAGTCTCCTTTCTATTGGGACAGAACCTAGGAGCTGATCCTGACAGCCTCCAATAACTTGTATAGTATATTGTATCCAGAAAAACTAGGCAATAAAATAAATTCTACTAATACTACTAAGAGAGTGTGAGATATGTGATAATTACTAAAGCTGCTAAGAGAAGTCTAGATAAAGGTAGGATTAGAAAAACTAGAAAATCATAAGAGGATAGCAGTAAAAGTATTATTAGATAGCAAAGCAATAGGCCTATTCATAGATACAACCTTTGCCAAGAAAAAAAGGTTCAGGATAGAGAGGTTAAAGAACTCTCTTCTAATAAGAAATATGGAAAGAACAGTGAATGTGGGAGGAGCCATAACACACCAGATTGAGTACAACATGTTTTTCAAAGGACATATAAAAAGAGCAAGGATAGATGTATATAATGTGGATAAAATAAAGGTGATACTAGGCATGCCATAGCTAGCAGCTCATAACCTGGAGATAGATTAGAAGAAGTAAAAATGATGTAATGCCTACCTATGTAAAGAAAGCAAGAGGTAAAAGGGAAAGTGATAAAAAGAATAGAAGAAAAAGAAGATACAGACATACTAAAGAAGTTGGTATCCAAAAGATTTTGGAAGTGGAAAAAAGTATTTGGGAAAAAGGAGTCAAAGAGGGTGCAAGTGCAAAAGACTTGGGACTATGCTATAGAATCAAAGGAGAGGTTTGTGCTGAGAAAGAGAAAGGTTTACTCATTGTTGAGAGAGGAAAGGGAGAAGATACAAGCATTTGTGGAAAACCAGCTGAGAAAAGAGTATATTTGATCCTCTAAGTCACCCCAAATGTCACCAGTATATTTTGTGGCAAAGAAAGATGGAACACAAAGAATGGTGCAAGACTATTGACATATAAACCAGTAGACAATAAAAAATAGATACCCATTATCCCTCATTACAGACATATTGGATGAAGTAGGGAAAAGAAAGGTATTCATAAAACTGGATTTGAGATGGGGATATAACAATATCAGAATCAAAAAGGGCAACAAATGGAAGACAGCATTCATAATGCATATTAGAGCATATAAACCAACAGTCATGTACTTTGGGTTAACTAACTTCCCCACTACCTTTTAAACAATGATGAACAATCTTTTCTGAGATCTTATAAACCTAGGGAATACTGTGACATTCATTAACAATATCCTTATCACAATAGACACTAAAGAGGGGCACAATGAGTTGGTTGAGAAAGTGTTAGGGAAGTTAGAGGAAAATGATCTGTTTGTGAAACCAGAAAAATGTAAATAGAAAGTAAGAGAAGTAGAATTCTTGGGAGTAGTAATCAGTCCAAAAGAAGTAGAGATGCAGAAGGAAAAAGTAGATAGAGTATTAAATTAGCCTACACCAAGGAATATAAAAGAAGTACAAAAATTCTTGGACCTTATCAACTACTATAGGTAGTTTATTAAAAGTTTTGCCAGAATAGTAGCTCCATTGCATGTGCTAGTAAGAAAAGAGCAAAAGTAGAAGTGGGAAAAGAGGCAAAAAGAGGCATTTGGAAAGCTAAAAGAAATATTCACTACAGAACTTGTTTTAGCAATCCCAGATATCAATAAGAAAATGAGAGTAGAGACAAATGTCTCAAACTATGCAATAGGGGGAGAATTGTTGACAAAATATGAAGATGGAAAGTGGAGGTTGTCATGACCTGGCAAAATAGCTAAGTTATTTTCTATTTTCCTTTTTGTGTCAGTGAGCCAACTCCTAAGCTGGAATAAAGCCAACTGCTCTTTATTAGTGTTTGACAAAGAGAACTCAATAGAGTTCCTGTTAGATTTACTATACTATACAATTACTATGTGGCTATGCTCCTTTATCTTCCACAGTCTCCATGTGACTATGACTTGTGACATGACATTTCTGTGACTATTGTCATACCTTTGTGACTCTGTGACTTGTCACATGATACCTTCCCATGCTTCACCTTAGTAATAAGAGAAAAGAAAAGAAAAGAAAAAGAAATATTAAATAATAACTTAGCTATTTTGTCAAGTCATGATACCACCCCCCTCTTAAGTTTCCTTGTCTCAAGGAATTTTCCTACAACTTGTAGTATGGGTCAACTATGTTGCCCATTTCATTGTTGTCTTCTTCTGTCTATTCTCTAACTCCCAATTTTTCTTTTTTGGTTTCTTCTTTCTCTGTGATCATTTCTATTTTTCTTTCCCTTGACCATTTCCCTTTCTACCATCTCCAATTCCTCTCCAGTCTTCCCCAATATTCTTGGTCATACCTCTTGTCTGACCATCCAAATAGTTTTTTCACCATGAATTTTTCTAGCAGCTCTCCCCTTCTGAATATTCCTTTTTTGCGTTCTTGTTTTGCCACATCTTTTATATCTTACTAGTACTCCTTCTCAAATTCTTTGATCACTTCTTTTGCATTCTTTAAATTCTCTCTTTCTTCCCAAGTATTGGACTCTGCTGTGAACCCTTTCTATTGTACTAAATACTTGTCCTTTTCCCTTACTCGCTGCTTACTCAATATTCTCTCTATCTCCCATTTTTCTTTCTCTTTGATTATTACTGGAGCTGGTTGCTCCTTCCTCTGTCCTTCTACTTGTTCTATATACCATTGTATTCTACTGATATTTACTACTGGATATACCTTTATTGTACTAGATAGCTCTAATTCTACTGCGTTTAATGATATGATTTTCTTTATTTTGTAAGGCCTAATGAATCTTTTTGTCAGCTTCTCTGTTCTCCTCCTAACCATTTGATACTTCAGATCCTTAGTACTTAGCATTACTAAGTCTCCTACTTTATAGTTGTCGACTTCTGCTTTCTTCCTATCTGCATACTTCTTTATCTCTTCTTGTGCTTTGCTTAGTACCACTTTTGTTTCCTCTTGTATTTGCTTTATTTTCTCAATGAATTTCTCTGCTTCCTCATATTTCCTCTTCTTCCTTCCCTCAAACCCCATCCTGGGATCTTATCTATAATTTTCCCTGAAAGGCGATGTCCAAGTACTTGAGTGTATTTTGTTATTATATACAAACTCTGCCATTTCCAACCATTCTGGCCACTGCTTTTGCCTATGATCAATGAACATTCTTAAATACTATTCTAGTTTCTGATTCACCCTCTCCATTTGTCTGTCTGTCTAAGGGTGGAACACTGTCGACAATTTACTCTTAATCCCCAACATCCCATTCAACTCCTATATTAATCCTGCCATGAACTAGGGTCCTCTATTTAAGATAATACTCTTTGGTAACCCATGCAGTTTCTACATGTTGTCTCTAAATAGCCTTGCTAAGCCTTCTGCCAATGTTTTCTCTATAGTTGGTATGAAATAGACCATTTTAGTTAGCCGATCCACTACTACTAGAATACTATTGTATCCCTGTGCTAGAGACAGCTTAGTGATAAAGTCTGCCAATATTGTCATGACTTGGCAAAACGGCTAAGTCATTATTTATATTTCTTTTCTTTTCTTTTCTTTTTTTATTGGACTTACAACTACAAGATGGAGTGCAGGAAAGTATCACATGACTTTGTCACAATATCACAATGGTGTGACAGGTGGTCACAGATGGTCAAGTCACAGTCACAGTGGGTCACATGACTAAGTAACATGAGGACCATGGGAGAGCAAGTACATAGCCACAGTAGTAAAATGTATAAGTAGTAGAGAAATAAGCAAGAACTCCATCGAGTTCTCTTTGTCAAACTCTGAACAAAGAGACAGTTGGCTTAATTCCAGTCATTGGACTTTAGACGCTGATAACAACTGGGCATCTAAGAAATATCTCTGGGAGAACCAAACTTATCTCTCAAGCTGGTTATTATGGTGAAAAATATCACTTTTATTGCCTAAATGGCTAGCCTGCATGACACCAAAACTGCAGGAACAGAAGAAAAGAAGAGAAAAGAGACACAATTCCTCAGAATAAATTTGAAGTATTGAGTAGTAGAGTAATGCAAAGTAGAGAATGTCACAAACTTCATTCGGCCATATCTCCATCAATTATTTGAAGATTCCCATGGTCTCAAAGGCTACAAAAAGCCTTCAAAAAGACCTTTCAATTGATGCCAGTCACATCTCGAGGCAATCAGTATTGGCCAAGATATTAAGTAGATCAACTGGTAATCACCATGTTACTGTTTATTAAATCACTAATATCTCGGAAACTGCCACAATCAATGCTTTGGTTCTAGGCTCAGCAGAAGCCTTCTTCATAATGCTCAGAATGAGCCTAGAACAACCTCAAGGCAATTAATATTAGTAGAGATATGAAGACCTCAATGTTTGTATATGGACTTTATTAATTACCCATAGATAGTCATCTGTCCTTTTCTTAGAACAAAGGATAGCCTCCATATGGTTAGGTTATTATTATTCCAGTACAAAGGCACTACCATATGTAGAACAATAGATAGTAGCATGTGATGATCTGTCCTAGTACACAGACCATCACTTTCCTGTATATAAGGACTCTGTCATGACTTGGCAAAACAGCTAAGTCATTATTTATATTTCTTTTCTTTTCTTTTCTTTTTCTTTTATCTTGGACTTACTATATAGAAGGGAGTGCAGGAAAGTGTCACAGTCACATAACAGGAAGTCACAGTGTCACATCACATGATAGGCATGGGAAGGTAGTGCACAGACCATGTAGTAGTTGTATAAGTAGTATAGAAAATCTAACAGGAACTTTATCGAGTTCTCTTTGTTAATTGCTGAACAAAGAGCAGTTGGCTTTATTCTGGCTTGGAGTTTAGCTTTCTTACAGACTCCCTGTCTGAGAATTAGACTTCAGACTTAACAACATCTTTTGTCACTGTCTAAACTTCACATTTTTGAACCTTTCAAGACTCTAAAGCACCAATCACAAATAAGTAAGTAACCATTTGTGATAAAGAGATGAAGTGAGCAGGAGTAAAGATGTTGAGAGATAAAGAATAGAGAGAGATAAATGGCATCATATACAAAGAGAGAAAAGTATATGTGCTAAAAGACAATAATTTAAGGATAGAAATTATTAGATTACACCATGATATGCCAGTAAGAGAGTATGGAGAACAATAGAAGATGGTAGAATTAGTCACTAGGAACTTCTGATAGCTAGGAGTAATAAAGGAAATAATGTTAAGACTCTAGACCTTGAAGCCTATATCTAATACTTGATATCTTCACACTCCTTGCTGTCACACTGGACAGCCATTTAGGTAAAATAAGTGACTATTTTCACCATAATAACAAGAATAACTAGCTCAAGAGAAGAGTTTAGCCTCCTAGAGATGTTTCTTAGATGCCCAGTCATAGACTCAAGCATACCACTTAAGTAGTAGGGTAGTGGCTATGACTACTGCTACAAATACCTCATAGATGCTTGCCCAGGCACCCCATATTAGATTTATAATGGATTTTTCTTCTAAAGTGCTCTTGAGGGCAGAGGCAACCTTCAAAGGCTAATATTTATTAAAGTGATGTCATATCTCAGCAGCTAGTAGTGCTATATTCAGAAGAATGACTATCAGATCCAAGCTATCATCAATGATAGCTAATTATATCAAGATCAAGAGAGATGAGTCAATGCGGGGCTATCTCACAATGGCAGTAGAAGGAAATTGGATCCTAGAGGAGTGAGAAGAAATAGAGAATGTAGGGAAAAGAATAAGAAAGTTGAGGGAAGAGATAGAAGAGAGGTCAGATGAAGATAATGTGTTTGAGAGCAAAATGACTTGAGATTGCTGTCTCCTTCTACAGCCCAGTGAGAGGCTCAAGACCCATCTATCATGCAAGGGAGGATTGTTGGAGTAGGACTAGAAGAGTGGGGAGTAGTCATCCAGTATTCAGGAAGGGTGCCATTTCATCATTTCAGCCTTGCTATGTTTGGGAATTTGAAGGTTTTCTTTGTCTCACTTTCTTTGTTGTCTCTTTGCTTTGTAATCTTAATAAAATACTCTAGGGCACAGAAGAGAACTCAAGCATTATACCCCTATCATTATCCCTTTCTGTTGCTCTAGAGCTTAATGGCTATTTGAGTAACTAAGTTTCTATTTTTCTGAGTGTTTTTCTTTATTTTCTAAAAACCACCAAACCTTTTTCTCAATGGGAATTTGAGTCCCAATGGACTTGGGCATTTGCTTATGCTAGGAGCTAACTACTCACTACATGTTTTTGGAGTTAGCTTCTAGTTGTATAGTCAGCTAAAGAAGAGCCCACATGATAGTATAGGAGTTCTAGATAGATCTACTGTATTGATAGTAAGCCAGACTACTAGACTAGGTAAGGATAGTAGTATCATGACATAAGATGAACACGTGTCTTAGAGATCCTATTGTGGGAAGGATAACAAGTTCGGAGGGGAAAGTAGTCTTAGAGTTTAGTAGTTGAAGGTAAAAAAGGATATATATTTTATTTTTGTGCCATGTCACATTTTTGTCTACTCTAACTTATGTAATAGCTAGAGTGTTCTCTAAATAATTAAATAATTAAATGAGAAAAAGAGTGAAAATAGTAAGAAAATAAGAGAAAAACTAAAGAAATGAAAAGAAAAGAGAAAGAAGTGTCAGTATTCTGCAGGTAGCCCAAAGGCTACCCCCACACTATTATGATGAGACCAACCTCAAGTGGATTCTTAAAAGCTTTATTATCATTTCTTTCAGTTATTTGAGTTTCCTCTTCTTTATTTTCCCTTTCTTAAGCTCTCTTTGCTATTTGATCATCTCCCCAGTGCCTACTTGTTTAGTACACAATTGTAAAACATCTCAAATATTCTTTTTACTTTCATTTGTTATTACTTTTGTTTTGTGATCAATTCCCTTTGATCTTTATTATCACTAGAGAATCTAGTTAAGGTTTCCAACAAAGTTATATCAGAGGAGAGATGTAACAAGACTTTGAGTAGCATCCTTGAGGTTGTCCTAAGACAAGTAAGAGTACCAATTCCTCAGAGTAAGATTTTACAGAGAGAATACAGAAAGAGAAAACTTGTCATTTCTTTCTCTTTCTAGTCTGTATTTATCCTAACTAGGTATATAACAGTCGTTATAATATAGTAACACTACTTATAACTCTAAGTGACTAGTTAAGTAACAGATCAGTGACAAGGGTAACAAGTTGAGTTAAGACCAAGTTATTGTCTAATAATGGATTAGTCCAATGTTATCCTATTTAGTTTAGTCCAAAGATAGAAGAGAAATAGTCTAAGATTTCTCCAAAGAGTCCTGTCTATACCATGAGTCCAATGTTCTGAGTCTAAGACATTCAATGCATTACTACATTATAATATCTTCATCCAATAATGCCAGCATCTCATTGACTATCTATTCATTATCAGACTATGGCTAATAATAATTATAGTCCCACTTGATATTCATAACAGGTAAAGTAATATGTGGAGGGGTGTAATACCTGCCAGTGAAATAAAAATCACACAGAACAGCCAGCTGGAAGATTAATGCCAAACTCAATACCTGAGAAACCTTGGACACATATATTAGCAGACTTTATTACAAAATTACCTTTGGCTCAAGGATATGACTCTATTCTAGTAGTAGTGGATTAGTTAACTAAAATGGTCTATTTCATACCAACTATGGAGAAAATATTGGCAAAAGAGTTAGCAAGGTTGTTCAGGGATAATGTGTAGAAATTGCATAGTTTTTCAGAGAGTATAATATTAGATAAAGGACCACAATTTGCAGCAGGATTAATACAAGAATTGAATTGTATGCTAGGAATCAAGAGTAAAATGTCAATGGTAT
>Ga0153983_1000190_pt1 | contig 15589 bp, 21 predicted proteins | sample TSGA067MetaG_FD_104693 | JGI IMG/M metagenome (GOLD analysis project Ga0153983, IMG submission 104693) | Attine ant fungus gardens microbial communities from Georgia, USA - TSGA067 MetaG | ecosystem: Host-associated > Fungi > Mycelium > Unclassified | place: USA: Georgia, Alexander Wildlife... | reverse complement strand
GTATGAATAATCTGAAGAAACAGCTCAAAATAATCTAAAATGCTCTCGCTTGCAAGTGTACAACCGACTAAAATAAAGTGCAGAATGAAGCATCGTTTAATCTGCAAAACGACAGTTCACCGGGAGAACAATATTATCAATGTCTGTCTCCACTTCCAAGATTGCCAGATCATCCCATCCTCGTCCAAAATCAAGACACCATGCCATATGTGCTATATGGATTTCGTAACTACATTCACAGTTTACGTCCGGGTCACACTTTTCTTTTACGGCTTCTCCGATTGGATATTCAAAATCCGTATCGTGATCTGAATAATAAATGCCATTTTCTTTATGCACTGCCTTGAAAAATTTACCGGTTTTCTTATCGTGTTTAATGTCGTAGAAGTCCATAAATTCATGGATGGTTTTAGGCATGTACACAATTCTTGCATTGCCGGTTATTTCAATGCGCCCATTGAGTTGACGATCAACAACGCTGCTGTTTCCCCGAGCCACAACGCTGCTGTTTCCCCGAGCCACAACGCTGCTGTTTTCCCGAGCCACAACGCTGCTGTTTTCCCAAGCCACAACGCTGCTGTTTCCCCGAGCCACAACGCTGCTGTTTCCCCAAGCCTCAACGCTGCTGTTTCCCCGAGCCACAACGCTGCTGTTTTCCCGAGCCACAACGCTGCTGTTTCCCCGAGCCACAACGCTGCTCATATATCTCTTATTGACAATCGCTCGGTTGAAAGGTGCTCCGAACTCTATGTATATCCTGCCGGCGAAATCATCCGGTATCATATCTAATTCATTCTGTGACTTCACTGTTATTTCTGTTAACTTACTGTAATCAATATTTTTCATTTGACTTATCCTCTTCCCTTCTGCTATACTATGGGTATCAATATTTTTCATTTGGCTTAACCTTGTCCATCTGAGTTCCCGCTCGGTGGACAATTTTCTTTGTCAATGCTGCTTCTGTCTAGTCGTCTTGGTAGTATCCCTTGTGACTTCATCCTCTCTGTCCTCGTCTCGCAGCCTTCGATAATAACGGTATTAACATCCTCGAAACTTACATTTGTGTACCCCATATCTCGTGTTGCGGCTATGGATATAATGCTTTTCGGCGGAATCTGATATTCTTCTGCGATTTCAAGTACTCTCTTCGCCACTACTTCCAGTTCTGCACTGATCTTCAGTGCTTTTTCGTCTGTCATGGTAGTTCCTCCTTTCTTCGATTTCGATACCAATATGAGTTAGTATCACCCAGATCACCGCCACTACCAGCACTGTCATACATATCGTCTGTATATTGCCTTGCGGCTGCAGGAAGTCTATCTGATACAGCAATGCTGTCGTGAGGATGCTTATTAGTATGTTTTTAATCATGAGACCTCCTTATGCGTTTTTTTCAAATGTACTTCTCCTGCACCGCCAATGCCCTCTGCCAGCTTTTAATTTTATAATGCCTGCCGGTCTTGGGTTCATGGCGTATATTCTGCGCAAGACCGGATAGATCGTGTCATGGGAGAGTTTGTATTCTTTCATCAATTCCTGTGGGGTCATGATTGGATCGTCTTGCATGGGTTTTACCTCCTTTTATGCAATCGTTATTGTATTGTTATTTCCATGATTTTCCTTTATAATGCAGGTATCGACATGGCAGTGTCGAAATACATATGAAAGGAGCATTAATATATGGGACTTACGCCAAGGCAGCCTGTAGACTCATCTAAATACGATTGGGCTTATCTGGATGGGATTCTCAAAAGTCATCTAAGACGAGAACACAGCACCTTAACAATTCGCATTTCCGACTACATGATGACTGAGCAAGAAATAGTATCCGAACTGGAGAGATGCGGGTATACCGCTTCAAAAACATCTAATGGATTGTTTTTGGAAATAAAGTAGTAACCAGCCCCCCTTTTTTTTGAAGAGGGGGCTACCTCTCTTCGTCAGCCCATTCTTTCAAATTGTCGATTTCTGTTTGCTGTTCCGTTATCTTATACACCAACGTACACATATTCGCTCTTAGTGCGTCTAGCTCTTCCCTTAACTCTTTTATTTCTTCGTTTTGTGCATCTTGGGTTTTATTGCTCAGCATCCTCTTCACCTCCTGTCCTGCTTTGTCTTGTAATTTTTTCCATATTTCCCTATAATGTGATTATCGGCGCACCAGCTGAAATACAAAAGAAAGGAAACTTCTATGAAGATCACTTTAAACATGCAGTTTGTTTTAAATATCATTTCGCTGCTAGCATTTATCATGTCCACCACGTCATGGGTATTAACTTTCGTGCAGCGCAGAATAAAAATCTTTTTCCAAGTAATTGATTATTGCCAACACAATAATGCCTGCCAATTCTATGTGATGATTCAAAATAATTCTTCTCTTCCTTTGTCTATTCCCTACATATGCATCAATGATAAGATGTGCCAACTTGAGCCCGTGGTAGTAAGAATCGAAAATCATACCGAAAAATTTTCTACTCCTCAATTTCCGCTAAACATTGCTCCAAAAGCAGGGGTTAATGCCTACCTCGAATTCAGAGGTTGCGGAGGTATTTCATTAGGTGAGGGTAAAAATCTTGATTTTCAAATTCATACAAATTATCGCCAGCTAAGGAAATCTGTATCTCTCGGTGAAAAATCTCATTATGTAAATATCTGCTAATATCTTTACAGAAACTCGTCTTTAGGGCTGGAGATTGCTGACTCTGGGCTCTTGCTTTAATGTCGGCAATTTCTTTTTCTAAAATCTCAAACCTTTTTCTTGAAATCCACATGTTTTCACTTCACCTCCCTTATCCTGCCCTATTTATATCTTCTAAAAAATATTCAATGGGAACTCCAAAATAGTTCGCTAAGATTTGTAATTTGTCTACTTTGGGTTTACTTCTACCAGATTTCCAATCGCTAAATGCTGAACGTGGAATACCTGTTTCTTCCGATACCTTATAATTGGTAATTCCTTCCTTATTTCTCAACTCTTCATATTTTTTATACAAAATTATCCTCCTTTCCGAACTTTATGTTGCAATTAGTTCGGAAATCAGTTATAATATATTTGTCGAATATATTAGTATGAATTGAATGATTTGTTTTGATTTCCGAACTCTGTATTTATTATAGTATGGATATCAGAACTTGTCAATACTTTTTGTACGGATTTTAGAACTTTTTTGAATGGGGTGTAAATCATGTACGAAAATTACTGCAAGTTAAGAGATGCCAGAGGCCTTAAGGACGCCGATGTGGCAAAAGGAACTGGAATTACTAAATCTACTTTTAGCGACTGGAAAAGCGGAAGAAGTATTCCTAAAAATGAGAAGATGATAAAAATTGCTGACTATTTTGGAGTTTCGGTTAATTATTTAATGACTGGGGAAGAAATTGGCGAAGAAGGTTATTATACGAACCCCGAAACCGCAGAAGTTGCTCAAAAGATATTTAATAACAAGGAATTACGACTTTTATTTGATACAGCACAAGACGCTGAACCCGAAGACTTAGAGGTTGTACACAATATGTTACTTGCTCTAAAAAGAAAGGAGCGTGGCGATATTGACTAATATGTCCAATGAAGATGTATTTGTCCATCTGCTAAATCTACCCGCAAAAACTAACGAAATTGTTTCGGTTAATGAAGATGGTACTTTTTCTGTTTTTATAAATGCAAAACTATCAAATGACGGGCAGTTAAGAGCGTATAAGCACGCATTGAAACATATTAAAAGCGGGGATTTCGAAAGGCAAAATGTTACAGCAAGTAAAATAGAAATGACAACCCATCAATCAAAGCCCATAATTATTAGTAAAAATGAATCTTCAATAAATATTGAGAAAAAAATAAAAACACTGCAAAGAAGGCGCAAACGCACGCAAAGCAAATTGGAAAAATACGAAAAGGAGCGACAGGTTCGTGAATCCATGATTCCTGATTATGAAAAAAAAATATTCGCAAGTTGGGAGTATGGGCGGGCATATGGTGATGATTTATAGGATGGCAGGTGAAAAATATGAAATACGGAATCAGGAAGCCAAACATAAAAAAGAGTATTAAGGCAAGGACTACGGGAAAAATTAAACGCAAGGTCAAAAAAGCCACTAATCCATTTTATGGAAAAAAAGGTGTGAGCTACATAAAGAACCCCAAGAAAGCAATTTACAATAAAATTTATAATAAAACAACTGTTGGCAGTGGTGACATTTCCGGAGCAATTACCCCAAATTCTTCTAACAAAAAAGCAGCAAAAAAGGAGGTGCGAGTATATGACTCTCTAAATAATCCAATTGAAAATAATGCAAAACCCACCGGTTCATCAGTAACTATATGTGCAATACTTCGAATAATATCATTTGTTTTAATGACAATAGGTATTTTTGCTCTATTCTTCTCCTTAACTCATGGAATAGTTTTTATTACAATCAGCATTATAGGCTGGAACATAGGTGGTCGAATTTCAAGGCAAGCAAACGATTATTAAGCCAATGGCTTTTTAATAAAAATACACAAGAAAGAGGGGGATCCCAAGAATGAAAACAACAAAACTAGTATTAGGAATTATCTCAATCGTGCTATTTGCCATAATCGCGCTACAGTCATGCGCGGCGGGCGTTGGAAATGCACTTGCTGAAAACGGAGAAGTGAGCGGATCAGCTGGATTTTTATTGGCCGTGTGTATGCTGATCGCTGGGATAGTCGGAATTGCAACAAGGAATTCTAAGGGACGGGGCGGAGCGTTTACCGCTGGCGGATTTTATTTAGCCGGTGCGATTATCGGTGCTGCCAATGTCGGAAGTTACGCAGATTTAATGATATGGTCTGTGCTATCAGCTATTTTTGGAATTGTATTTATTGTTGGAACAATTTTATCTAAGAAAAAAGAAAGTTAAAAAGAGGGAGAAAAAGAAATTTAAAAACCGCCCCTGCGCCAACAGGAACAAATGATAGAACAAGGAATTTTATAGGGAAAACACTTTAGAAGAAGGGACTATAAATGCTATACTTAAGACGCACTTACATATATCGTTACAAAGAACACGGAGATACTCCTTTATGCATTTATTTGTGCGGTACTCAGGCTAAAAGCCGCATACTAATCATCCCGCTTGTCAGTATGGCGGTTAACGACTCTTGTTTGAAGCTACGAGTAACTAATCAATATGCTAACTTGCAAGATTATAAAGAAATAAATATCAATAATGCCACATCACCACTTTATATAGATGGGGAGGTTGCTAAGGTTCCTTCTTCTGATTTACTTAAAATTCAAAAATATGTAGTGGATGACATAATGCATAGAATAAATGTAGACGCAGACTCCAATATACAATCGTTGGATGTTTTTCAATCCATATATCAATTCCTAAAATGGAAACACCAAAAACTCTTATTAAATATTAAGCCCTATATCAAAAAGACAAATGTTTATGAGAACGGTATTTACTGGGCTTCATTAGGGACAAACGTGGGCTCTGAACTTAATAAAAATCGCCCAGTTTTGGTTTGGAAGAAGCGCTGTAGTGGAAAGGATGAAGCAAATTATTCATATATTGTAATACCAATTACCACTAAACACAAAAACAAAAAGTATTATATGAACGTACCGATAGATATTAATGGCTTGGAATGCCATCTAAGAATAGAAGATATGAGAAGAATCAATATACGGAGATTTACAAGACCTATTTTAGATAATGGTAAAAACTTAATCTTTATTTCCGCTGATAAGCGAAAGGAAATACAAGACGCCATTCAAAAATTCTATATTTTTGAAAACAAGTATACTCATCCTGATAATTGACCATAATATTATTGACTCTTGACAATCATACCGCATATGATTATAATAGAAGTATGATTAGATCGTGGCTATGCCACGCTAGGAGGAACTCAAGAAAAGGTGTTATCAGAAAAAACTGATAGCACCTTTTCTCTTTTTATGATACCAGAACCGTCCGGCACTACCACCACCGAACGGCTCTAGGATACTATACGAACAGTGCCGATATAATACCGCTTCTCAGGCATATTATATCATTCTCGCACCTGTTCCGCAAGCAATAGGTGCTATTTTTATACTTTAAAGGAGGATGATACACAATGGCAGCTAAATATACAAAGCGTGCAGATGGACGATACTGCACCACGGTAGTAACTGGATACACTAAGGAGGGAAGACCGAAAAGAAAAAGCGTATACGGAAAGACGATTAAAGAGTTGGAGAAGAATAAGCGTGAGTTTATGAATCTGTATGAAAAGGGCGTGGCTGTGGATACGCAAAATATTACACTTGCAGAGTTCGCAGAAGACTGGATGAATGATAGGAAGGACAGTGTTGCAAGATCAACCTATTTCAGTTACAAGAGCACTATAAAGCACATTAAGGAATCTGATCTGGCAAGGATGAAGATTACTGACATTAAGCCATACAATCTCAACAGGTTTTTAGAAACATTTAAAAAGCAAGGACAAACAAGAGCCGCTAAAACTATGCTGTGCAGGCTAAAGGCTATGTTCAATTTAGCCGTTTCTCAAGATATCATATATAAAAATCCCTGCGCCAACATGAGCGTGAAGTATGAGAGCAAGCACAAGCGAACTCTTACGGAATTGGAGAAGCGGAGGATAGAGAAATGCAATCTAGGTTCAAGGGAAAAGGCATTTATCTACACATTGCGTTACACAGGGGCAAGACGGGGTGAAGTGTTGGCTCTGACTAAGGATGATATTGATTTTAAGAACAAGACAGTAACGATAAATAAAAAAATAAGTGATAATGCGGGAAGACCGACCGTGGACGATAAGATGAAGACAAATGCAGGAGCAAGGATAATGCCTTTGTTTGACCCCTTAGCATCTGTTCTGGATGACTATATAGCCTCTATCAACACCCCTTACTTATTTTATACGAAAAACAATACCCCGATGGGAGCCTGTAATGTATCAAACTTAATGAGTAACCTCCGAGCAAAAATTGGGCTGCCAGATGACGTCACTCCGCACACATTTAGGCACACATTTATAACAGAATGTTATGAGGCTGGAATTGATGTAGCAAGACTACAGAAGTGGGTGGGACATGCAGATATCCAAACCACCCTCGGTATATACACTCACTTGTCAAGCGAGCGTGTATTGGATGGGTCAGATATGAATGAGTTTTATGTCGTCAAAATGTCGTCAAACGCAAAAAAACAGAAAACTAAAATCGTAGAAATGCAGTAACCATGCGTGTTTCGAGCGTTATAAAATGTAATAGATGAGATCACTTAGATTTTTTTCATAAGATTTGTTAAACAGTACCTCAAAACCTGCATATTCCTCCAGATTTAAGTATAAAACTGCCTTATCTTTTGCTAATATCTGCCCTAACGTAAGGGCAAAAGATGTCTTTAGAACCCGGCCAAGGGGAGAATAGATCCCGATAATCTGGGTATCTTTTTTCATAACCTGTACTTCTGCCGGTTCAGATTTGCTTTCTCCGTAGCAGGTCAGCACTTCCCGGATAACCGCATCAGAGGACTGGTATTTATAGACGCTGGGATATTGATCCAGTGACGGATGATGAACCCCCTCCGACAATATCATAATTTTCCCAATTCGAAGTGCCTCCACCTCAGCACACATGGCTTTATCGGAAATCAGCAAAATTTCAATCGCATGCTTTTCTCCAAAGGTACATAAATGTGTGCTATTCGTAAATGCCTGGATTTCAAATGGTATATTTCTCTTTTGGTTAATATATTCCATAAAATTATACGCATATGAAGCTTCCAGATCACATATTGCAAATATACTTCTCCTCAATAGAAACCTCCTACATATAACATCATTCCCAGCAAAACAGGGATGGTAAAATGAATATTTTCCGCATACTGACCCCTGCGATAATAAGGAACAATGGTTTTCGTGTGTGAAAAGCGAGTGATATAGTTGGCGAAATACCAAAGACGTTCTGACAGATTGCCACAGACAATAACAAATGCTGCCGACAGAATTGCTCCAAACAGAAAGGATAGTGCGATTCCTTGCAAAATGGCTGAAAACCCTATAATTCCACCCAGTGCCGAAAATAATTTTACATCTCCTGCACCCATCATGCGGAATAAAAATAAGGGGAGTAAGACAAGAATAGGAGTAAGCATTCCTCCAATATAAACTCCGATTCCCCTGGGGCCATAGCTACTGATCTGATAGATCAATCCAACCGCCCAGGAAATCCAAATCCACGGATTTGTAACTTTTTCCCACAACAGATCCATCCATGCCGCACCTAAAGCAATCACCAGCACAAGGCATCCTTGTACCGACATAAGTTCACCTCCTTTTTAATTGAATTTTAAAAATAAAAGGGATTTTCCAGTCGAGTTGACTGATTAATAGAAATGATAACAAATATTTGTTATCTTGGAATTTTTATTATAAACACCTGTCTTGGTTTTGTCCAGCAAAATTTTATATAAAAAATCAATTTGTAAAAAGTGCACAAAAATTCCTCCCGGCAAATGGGAGAATAAAAAATCACACTTTCCACATACTAAGAGGGTATAGCGAGGTGATTTAATGTCTGATAAAAATAAAGAAAATAGCGAAGATAAATATAATGTAGAAGCAACTTCCAAGAACGATCTAACGACCAGTGCTGCCACAGAGCCTACCGGTCTGATCCCGTCACTGCCGGCTTCCGAATCAGAGCTTGAAGCTTATAAAGATATATTTCCTTTTTGTCCTGATGAGTTTATAGAGTGATTTTTTTACAGCGCTTCAAGAAAACGGTCTACTCCGGCCTGCGCCAGTAAAACCACTGTCTCTTCATGGGTAAAATCAGTGATATTCTGGTCAAACAAGATATTTGCCTGAGCCGGAAATTCATCATCCCCATCCCAAAAAATATATTTCATCCCAATACAGGGGAATGCTTCCACATAAAAGCTTACGTCACCGTGCGGCAGTTGATAAAACCCAAGCGCTGTTCCTGCTTCAATTAATTTCTGCGTTTGATTTGAAAATGCATCTGCAAAAGGTTCCAAAACCATTTTCTGAAAAGCCGATTCAAAAGGAGCCGCTCTTTTTACTTGCCGAAAAGGTACCCAATCTCCGGAGTTTTTTGGTTTTTCTTTGGAATAGTAGAATAAATGGTAAATGTTCATCTGTGTATCAAAAGTAATTTTCTCTTCAGGAGCCTTCAGGTTTGTAATGATGCCCGTCTTTCTGTCAATGTGATATGGATTTTTAAAATATGTGATATCCAGATGGTCACTATGGCAGCCATCCAATTCAAGGTTTTGGTAAATTGCTTCATGATCCCAGGTGATAAATTTTTCCCGCCATTGTACACATAACTTATCGTAATTTGAAACACTTTCTTGGTTCATCAATTCCATCTTCTTTCTCCGCTCCTTCTTATATCTCTTTTTTAAGAAATCTCTTTTATCACATTACTATATTCCATACAAATATTATCATGTTTACCGAACAACTTCAATTGTTATTGAACATTTCTATGGACTCATCTGATCTGCGTTATGCCGAACTGGGATTGGATTTTTATCAACAGCTTAATCATTTAGATGATGCCTATTTAGAAGATCACAATTACTCCCGCGAAGAGGTGCAGCAGGGACTGCAGTATCTATCCAAGACTTTTGGTATCCCCCTCCCTAATTAATGTCGCACTAAGAAAAACTAGTTCCCCCCGGTCATTTTAGAAATAAGGCGGCATCGGATATATTGAATCAGACCGTGGAACGTCTTTTCCGCAGTCTTATTATTGGACGCAGTGCATGAAAGCGAATGATAAGAGAACCAGTATTATGGCATCTGTTGCTGACATTCCTTTTTTAGGGACTTCTTTCAGAGGCTGCATATGCAGTCTTTATCACAACGAACGCGAATATCGGTTTGCCACATATCTTGGCGCAAAAGTATTGCAGTATGGCGAATCAAGGATTCTTATCGCTCAAAGAAATTATCATCTGGAAATCCGCTCTCTATCAAAAAATATAAATCATCTGTTTGCACCTGTAAGAGGCAAAATGTCACGGGGGATTACAGAAAATCTCTCTTGCCCTATAAAATATCGCCTTTTTAGAGATAAGCATCTCATCTTTGAGATAAATAGTTCTCAGGCAAGTTATGAATACGTAATCAGGAATTTCTAATTGCTTTTTCCTACTGATTTGCTATACTAAATGTAATAATAAAAACTTAAAATGGAATCGAGAAACAGTATGGAACTGACTAAAGAGCAGCAGCAATTCAATAAAATGACAAAAACACCTATCCCCCGGCTAGTCACGTCTCTTGCTGTCCCTACCATTATCAGCATGTTAGTGACAGCCATCTATAATTTGGCGGATACCTTTTTCGTTGCTCAGTTAGGAACCAGCGCTGCCGGTGCGGTGGGTATTGTATTTTCCTTAATGTCCATCATTCAGGCGGTAGGATTAACTCTTGGCATGGGCGCCGGTAATGTCGCTGCCTATCTGCTTGGCCGAAAGGAGTATAAGGCTGCCACTTCTACAGGTGCCACTGGTTTTTATGCCGCCATTTTATTCGGATTGATACTTACAATATTCGGACTTTTATTTCTTGATCCTCTGATGCATGCATTAGGTTCAACCCCCACCATTTTACCTTATGCACGGGATTATGCCCAATACATATTACTGGGAGCTCCTGTTATGTGCGCTTCCTTTGTCTTAAATAATTTGCTTCGCTCTGAAGGAAAAGCTGCTTTTGCCATGGTCGGAATCTCCTTTGGCGGTGTCTTAAATATTCTGTTAGACCCTTACTTTATCTTCACATTAGGCTTAGGTATTTCCGGTGCGGCAATCGCTACCTTAATCAGTCAATGCATCAGTTTTTTGATACTGCTAAGCTGCTACCTGTTTAAAAAGACAATTATCCGCTTACATATCAGGCATTTATCTAAACACTTAAAAACATATACCAAAATACTAAAAACCGGTTTCCCATCTTTGTGCCGTCACGGATTAGCCAGTGCCGCCACCGTAGCACTTAATGTCAGTGCTGCTTCTTATGGTGATGAGGCAGTTGCTGCCATGTCTGTTGTAGGACGTATCTTTATGATGGTAATCGCCATAATGATTGGTTTCGGACAGGGTTACACCCCGGTGGTCGGCTATAATTATGGAGCTGAAAACTATTCCCGCGTGAAACGGGCGATGTTTTTTGCTCTTAAAACAGGCATCATCCTAATGAGCTGTCTTGCAGTTGCAGGATTCTTTTTGGCGCCCCAGCTTATGGCAATTTTTAGGAGGGATGATGCAGCAGTCATCTCTATTGGTACAACAGCAATTCGTGCACAATGCCTGACATTGCCGCTTTTTCCTATAAGTACGATCACGAATATGACGCTTCAGGTATTGGGCCGTTCCAGACAGGCAACATTAACCGCCTCTTACCGGCAGGGTATCTTTTTCTTTCCATTGATCTTTTTATTGCCGCTTTTCTTTGGTATTTTGGGAATTCAGATAGCGCAGCCGTTATCAGATTTTCTAAGTTCTCTCGCTTGTCTGCCATTTTTAATACCGTTAGTCCGTGAACTTAATTCAAAAATTCAAAATTGTGCCTAATAATTCTGCAAATTTTCAATAAAAAATTGTTAAAAACTTAATTAAAAAAAAGACTTGAAAAACACAAGATGATGTGGTAGTATCTTACTTGCATTACAATATATTGCAGTACAAAAGATGTAAGAAAGAAGGTTATTTGTAAAATGGAAGTTCAGGAATGGCTGGGAGAACAAAATACGTTAGGAATCGATATTTGGAAAAACAAATATCAATATGACAGCGAAAATTTTCAAAAATGGCTGGAGCGCGTCAGCGGGAATGATCCCGAAGTGCAGGAATTAATTGCACAAAAGAAGTTTTTATTTGGCGGGCGGATCTTATCTAACAGGGGATTACAATATCAAGGTAAAAAAGTAAGTCTGAGTAACTGCTATGTTATGTCACCGCCGGAAGATAATATTGAAAGTATTTTCCAAACGGCCGCAAAGCTTGCCAGAACCTACAGCTATGGCGGAGGCTGCGGCGTTGATATTTCAAAGCTTGCTCCAAGAGGTGCAAAAATCAATAACGCAGCCGAAGAAACAAGCGGCTCTGTTTCCTTTATGGATCTGTATTCTCTTGTAACCGATTTGATCGGGCAAAATGGCCGCCGGGGTGCACTTATGATCTCCATCGATTGTTCTCACCCGGATATTGAAGAATTTATCGGTATTAAAACAGATTTGGATAAAATCACGAAAGCGAATATCTCTATCCGGCTTACAAATGACTTTATGCAAGCCGTAAAAGATGGAGCTCCTTATACTTTACATTATACGAGGGAGACTACCGGAGAAGAAATCACTAAAACAGTTCCTGCAAGGGAACTATTTGCAAAAATTGCTCATGCAAACTGGGATTATGCAGAACCGGGTGCCCTGTTCTGGGATCGGATAAAAAGCTGGAACCTTTTAAGTAATAACGAGGAGTTTGAATATGCGGGCGTCAATCCCTGTGCGGAAGAGCCTCTGCCGGCAGGAGGAAGCTGTCTTCTGGGCAGCATCAATCTTTCTTCTTTTATTAAAAAACCATTTACATCGAAAGCCAAATTTGATTTTGACGATTTTAAAAATACCGTACGGATTTGCGTCCGGGCGTTAAATGATGTGTTAGATGAAGGACTTCCTCTTCATCCCCTTGAAGAGCAAAGAGAAAGCGTAAAAAATTGGCGGCAGATTGGTCTTGGTGTTATGGGGATCGCCGATATGCTGATCCAGCTTCAGCTCACATACGGCAGTAAAGATGCAATTGCTTTATCCGAGAAAATAGGATTTGCAATGGCTAACGAAGCGATCGCAGAATCTGCCCGTCTTGCTAAAAAATATGGAACGTATCCAAAGTGCAATAAAGAGATGGTTCTTGATACTCCATACTTTCAGGACAATACTTCACCGGATACCGTTGAAATGGTAAAAAAATATGGATTGCGCAATTCTCAGCTTCTGACGATTGCTCCAACAGGTACCCTTTCAACCATGCTGGGTATCTCCGGCGGAATTGAACCGGTTTATGCGAATTACTATGAGCGAAAGACAGAATCCCTCCATGGGAAAGATGTTTATTATAAAGTATATACACCTATTGTTGAAAAATATATCACCAATCATAATCTTGCCGATGAGACGGAATTACCGGAGTATTTCATCACCGCCATGACTCTGGACTATAAAAGCCGTATTCATATGCAGTCCGCATGGCAGAACCATATTGATGCATCTATCAGCTCTACGATCAATGTGCCGGAAGCTTTTACTGAGAAAGAAACCGAAGACCTGTATATCTATGCTTATGAGCAGGGACTAAAAGGTGTGACTATCTATCGGGATGGCTGTAAAAGATCCGGAGTTTTATCAGAAATTGCCAGAAAACAGGCAAAACCAGGAAAAGAATTAAACAGAGGAGATATTATCCAGATTGCCGATGATGTAATAGGTAAAAAGCGAAAATTAGTTACCGGCTGCGGAAATCTTCACTGTCTTGCCATGTTTGACCGTGATACCGGAGATTTACTGGAAGTCTATTTGAGCAAAGGGAGTCAGGGCGGCTGCAATAGCTTTATGATCGGTCTTTCCAGAATGATTTCCATCAGTGCAAGAGGCGGAGTGGATATCTATACGATTATTGACCAGTTAAACAGTACCGGTTCCTGCTCTTCCTATACTGTTCGCTTTGCAACCAAAAGGGATACCTCTAAAGGTTCCTGTTGTCCGATGGCGGTAGGCAATGCATTGCTTAGTATGTATAATGAAGTACAGCAGGAATTAAAAGAAAGGCAATCTGTCCTTGTCCCAACAGAAGAACCCTCTGAGGCAGCTTCAAAAGCGAAAGAAAAAACGGACAACTTTCGTCCCAAAAACAGCGGCGGTTCACACATCAACAACCCCTGCCCAATGTGCGGGGAAGAATTAGTCTTTGAAGGCGGATGCAATACCTGCAAATCTTGTGGATGGAGCAAATGCTTTTGATTTAAATAATGCTAAAGCAGATAGAGAAAACAGGCTCTGCAAATAAATTTGCGAGCCTGTTTTCTCTATCTGTTTATTAAAATACAACTGTTCCGTAAAAATCAGAAAATATCGCTTTTATCATAGCCCCTCCATAAATGATTATTCCATGCTATTCCGATAAGAAGCAGAATTGGAAATAGTATGGCGGCAAATATACCTGTTTTCAGATTCCCCCCAAAGGCTCCTGAAACAAGTCCGACAAAGGTTGGGCCACCCGCACAGCCCAAATCCCCGGCAACAGCAAGTAAAGCAAACATTGCGGTTCCGCCCCCTTTGACAGAAGTCGCTGCTGTACTAAAGGTACCGGGCCATAAAATGCCGACAGAAAGACCACATAAGCCGCAGCCGATCAGCCCGAAAGCAGGCAGCGGCGAAAGCGAAATCAGAAGATACGAAATTATACAAAGGATTCCACTGTATATCATAAACTTATCCAGATTCATCTTTTCACCATATTTCCCATAAAAAGTTCTTGCTATTCCCATCAAAATCGCAAAAAGCATGGGACCGGCAAGATCCCCGACCATTTTACTGACACCCAGACCTTTTTCAGCAAATACAGATGCCCATTGACTAACAGATTGCTCGCAGGCACCCGCACACAGCATGAGAAGCATGCATATCCAGAAGGATTTTTTATATACAAGTTCTTTGATCGTAAGTCCTGTCTCTCCCTCTGCAATCAAGTGTACAATCGGTACCCTTGTAAAAAGCAGAATATTCACAATTGGTATCAGTGCCCACAGTAACGCGAGAAGTTTCCAGTGGTCAATTCCTACCTGACCGAAAAACAAAGTCGATAGAAAAACTACGCCAACATGACCCCAACAATAAAAGGAGTGCAGCAGACTCATCATTTTTTCTTTATTGTCCGTAGGACAGGCTTCAACAATCGGGCTAATCAAAACCTCCAGCAGTCCGCCTCCCGCGGCATAGATAATTACAGCAATCAGCAGTCCGATAAACGGATCTGAAAATAACTCCGGTAAAACAGTCAGCGAAATTAGCCCTGCCGCTGAAAAAACATGTGCAAGTAAAACCGATGCACGATATCCAATCTTGTCAACAAATCCGATGGACAACACATCTACGATAAGCTGAACGCCAAAATTGATTGTGACGAGCATGGTAATTTTTGAAAGTGAAATATCATAACTCCTCTGGAAGGTTAGAAACAAAAGAGGTTCAATTTTGTTAATGATCTTCTTTACGATATATCCGATGAAGCAGGCTTATATTGTTTTTTTATGATTTATTTTCATTTTATATGATGTTTTGCCAGATTAAGCTTAGAGGTAACAATAACCCGTTTCTTCTTTTTTTCTATCCGATATACTATTGTAAAATTCTTTACAAATATCTGGCGATAGCCTTTATATTTATCCAAAGTGTTTCCTCCTCATATAGTCAAGTCTTTTTTCCTTAAAAATCAAGGTTTTTTTAGTCTCTATACCTCATCAAATGAACCACGGTTATGGATATTTCCCTGCATCAAGTACAGAAATAGTGATAAT
>Ga0153983_1000186_pt1 | contig 15711 bp, 14 predicted proteins | sample TSGA067MetaG_FD_104693 | JGI IMG/M metagenome (GOLD analysis project Ga0153983, IMG submission 104693) | Attine ant fungus gardens microbial communities from Georgia, USA - TSGA067 MetaG | ecosystem: Host-associated > Fungi > Mycelium > Unclassified | place: USA: Georgia, Alexander Wildlife... | reverse complement strand
TTTATTTGCCGCAGAAATAGATTTGACAGACTAAAAATAGGAGGATGCCCCGGAAATTGTTCCATCAACTTCCGGGACTGCCTCCTTAACAGTGATCAAGTGCATGGCAGAATATTCTGTCTAATTCTCTTTGCCTGTCTGTTTCTAAGGTATAGGTAACAGGGTTTTGGTTAATTTTCTCATATATGTTTTTCAGAATATCTGTTGAAGATATACGACCTTCACTCACCCACTTCTGTAAGCTGTCTTTTGGGGAGAAGCCGGAAAATTTCATGTACCTGCCGTGCTCATCCAGAGACCGGTCACTAAATATAAATCCTGTTTCTAATCCTTCTCTGATCTCTTCTTGCATAGTATCTTCAATTTCGTCCTTTGGAACACCGTCTAAAATTTTCTGAGCAAATACAATTGCCTCAAGATCTTGAATCATCTGCAATGGATCAAACAATTCATCCAGACTAAGCGTACCAATACAATAGAAACGCTTTGCCCCAAACAAAGCTCCGGCCATAATCATCATTCCCTTTTCCATCGCGGATCTTCCGTCCGGCGCTTTTGCCCATGTGTGAATATTGGTGCTGGAATAATCCGGTTCACCGTTTTTTAAATAGGCTACTACTTCCGCAGATAGTTGTTCATATAAGAATTTTTCCGGAGTTCCGAATGCTATATTAAAAGATTTAAAATCAAAAGGAAATAAATTCGGTTTTATATCTGCTTTCAAGCCGGTCAGCAGTTGAATCAGAATGGCACCGCCCGCAACCTCTGCCAATACCATAGACAGTCCCATCGATAGATTCATAGGAGTAGTTACTCCCATATTCGGCATAGAAAAAGTATAAAAAGATTCCAGACGATGGCTATTCTTTATTACAATATCAAAAGAATCTCCTCCGAGAGTAAGGGGGCTGATCATATATACCGGCAAGCAGATTATTTTTTCATTCATTACCTGAGCCATTTCAAATAGATAATCACTTGCGGTTACAGAGTCAGGAGCCAACGGCCAATGGCTCGAGCAATTCTCTACAGCAATTTTGTACCGTGCCAGGGAAGAAATTTCCGCCGGTACATCTGTAGGATACCCCGGTATGACAGGATTCATAGGATATAGTGCCTTCGCTTTTTCTACAAACCGCGCCTGCTGCGCCAAACTTTCCATCGTAAATTTTTTGATTGTGCCGCTTTGAGTTTCCCTGTACTGATAGGTATAAAGGCTGGCTTCTCCATGCAGCCGTTTTCCGTGCTTTTGAAACACTTGTGGCAGCTGTTTGAGATACTTCAAAAAATTCTCATACCTGGTCTCACTGATATATGCCCGGTCATCTTTGATTGCAATACCTTCATACGTGTTTAATTTTTGAAGGATATCCTCATCTACAACCTTCATTCCTGTCCTTAATAAGATTTGCCCAGCCCCTTCTATAATCCTGCCTGCATGTTCATTAGATAAGTACTTCATCCTTATTTCCCTCCATACTCGCCAACTACCTTGGATAAATGACGAAACCCATCCACTTCTAACCCTTTCTTTCTGGCCGTCATCTCTGCCAGCAATTGCAAGGGCATCAGACATACCGCAGAAGAAAATTCTTCTATTGGGCAAACAGGTACTTGAATGATATGTTTTTGATCCAGAATATTGTTTGCTTCAGGATGATCCGTGATAAGGTATACCACCGCTCCAATTTCTTTTAGAAATTTCCCATGCTGTAAAGCTATTTCCGTGTATGCTTTTCCACTTGCCACAAGAATAATAGGAAGACCTTTCTCCGTCACTTCTACTGTTCCATGTCTGAAATCAGATACACTGGAGCCGCCGGCATGGATAAATGCTTTTTCCTGCAGCAGCAATGCACCCTGCACAGCAGTAGCCGCATTTGCTCCCAACCCCAGTATATACGCATGTTCTGCTTTTTCCAGCTGCTCGGCGGCTATATCTGTTGCCTTTTCAGCTCGAATCAGTGTATCCCTTAGTTTTTCGGGAATCTCTTTCAATATCTTTTTTACAGCTTTGTCATATCCGCTTGCTATTATACAAAGTATCAAATAAGAAGCCAGATTTGTTTTTGTAGCAGAACTAATTTCCAAACCACTATGTAAGAACAGAACTTCTGCAGCATTGTGTGCCAGCCAGGATTCGGAATCATTGGTCATCCCCCAAAATACAATCCCTTTTTCCTTTAACATTTCTCCGATTACCTTCGTCTCATAGCTTTCTCCTGATTGGGAAATGAACAGAATCAATGTATCCTTGTCCATTTTATCAAGCAGATATGGCAGCTCGTCAGCAGGAATAATCCGGGGTATCAGACTGCAATAATGAAGAAATACATACTTCGCCATATAAGCTGCATATAGCGAGGCTCCCATTCCTGTTACAATTATTTGCTTCTTATCTGATAATAAGTCTCTAAAATACTCACTCTTAGGCATATATGTTTCTAAAACTATTTTCGCCACTTCCGGCTGTTCGTGAATTTCCTTCCACATCGCTGTATACTTCATCTCCTTATCCTTTCACTGAACCCGTCGTCAGTCCCTTGGTTAAATATTTCTGAAAAATTATGTAGAGTAAAATAGATGGAATCATCACAATATTCAATCCTGCAAACAAAGTAACCCAATCTGCCTTCAGCTTAAACGATTCCATCAGAGCAACAATTCCAACCGGAAGAGTCATCAGTACTTTGTCTTTTATTAAGGTTAATGCAAAAATATAATCATTCCAAATCCATACGAAATTGAATATGATAATCGTAATGATTCCATTTTTAGACAGTGGAAAAATGATTCTCCAAAATGCACTGTGTACCCCGCATCCGTCAATCGCTGCCGCTTCTTCCAGCTCTTTTGGCATACTGCGGTAAAACCCGCTCATAACCAGGATCGAATACGGCAGGCTAAATACCACATAGACAATTATCAGCCCCAGATGCGTATTCCACAATCCCATAGAATACATAACCGTAAACTCGGAAGGAAGGACTAAGGCAATAGGTACATATAGGCCTGCAATAAAAAGCATTAAAACTGCTTCACTCCATTTTGATTCATTTCTCACCAGGATGTAAGCCACTGTAGAGGATAGTACAATGACAATGGCAACCGATAGTATGCTAATAAAAATACTATTCAGTGCATAGGTTTGAAAATCAATTTTTACCCAGGCATTACTGTAATTTTTCAATGTCCATTCACTGGGCAGCGCCCATGGATCCGCGACAAATTCTTTATTAGTTTTAAAGGAAGTATAAAAAACCCAAAAGATAGGGAATAGTACGATAAGACCATAAATGCCGGCAAAACCATCCCTTATCCTGGCTGATATATTCTTTTTTGTACTATTCATCCTGATACCTCGCTTTGGTAATTTTCATGATTAAAAAAATAGTTATGAATAGTATAACAAAGAGTAATACTCCTATGGCCGAAGCATATCCGTAATCACTGTATACAAATGCGTTCTCATACAAATAGGTAGTTAAAAGTTCCGAAGCCCGGTTTGGTCCGCCTTGGGTCATAACGTATACCAGTTCAAAAGAAAAATTAAATGCTGTTACACAGAAGAAAACCATAGAGGTACGAATTTCCTGCCATATACCCGGAATCGTTACATGCACAAATTGTTTCCAGCTGCCTGCTCCATCAATAGCCGCAGCCTCGTATCGGTCATCAGGTATGCCCAGGATGGCAGCTATAAACATAAGCATGTAAAATCCAACATTGATCCATACGAGGGGTACTGTTAGGGCACCCATGATCACATCCGGTTCTCCCAGCCACACTCGTTTCAAACTGCCAAGTCCAATCGCATCTAAAAGTCCGTTCACCAAATCAAAAGATGAGTTAAAGATAAACATCCATAAAATAGACACCACCGCTACAGACATTACATAAGGTATAAAATAGATAATCTTTAGACCTCTGTGATAAATGGATTTATTTCTGGTGAACATCACAGAAAATGCTAATGCAAGTATAAATGTAAATAATGTACAAAAAACCAGTATAAATACATTATTTTTCAATGCCTGCCATACAATGGGGTCTGCAAACAAACGTTTGAAATTTTCAAGACCTACAAACTGTATGTTATCTGAATATCCCGACCAGTTACAGACACTTAGAACCAGCGATTTCAAACAAGGGTAGAGACAAAAGACAGTATAGATTCCAAGTGTTGGTACCAAATACAATAATAAAAAGCTTTTATCCTTTTTTTCGATCAAATTCACCACCTCCCCCTTCCACTATTATGAAATCATGCAATTGCTGCGGCACAGGACTTTTCCCTGTCCGGACATAATATCCGGCAACAGAATTTCCTAAATAGAGGCAGTCATCGAGGCTTAAACTCTCTAAAATTCCCAGTACAAAACCCGCATTAAAGTTGTCTCCTCCACCTGTGGAAAGTTTGGGCTTTGCTGTATAATACCCCTGTTCTAAAGCCATCTTCCCATCATGATACCCGTATGAACGATCACGCAAATGTATGATTAAATAATCAATTCTTAATGTTTCACTGATTCTGCGGCTCATTTCTTCTATGATTTCCTCATCATGTTCAAATAATGCATGGTAGATCAACCGGCATTCATTTTCATTCATACTGAATATAGTCGTTCTATATTTTGAAAAACACTCCGTCAATTTCAATATATGTAAAACTTCCTCTTCCGGTTTTCTGGATACATCAGACAAATCAATCAAAACAAGCTTATTTTTATCCTGTGCTTTCCCCTCTATACATTTTTCAAACACGGATGCAAACAAAGCAGAAGCTCTTGTCAATTCACTCCAATTCAACAATGCAATCAACTGACTATTTTTAAAATGATTTACTATTTCCTGTTCTTTCATTCGTTTTGCCATAGTCTCCCAGCTCAGTTCTTCCAGCGGTTCCATAGAAGACATCATAACTTTTCCGTCATCAAATTCTAATGCGCTGCATTCTACCGTATCGCAGACAGAGTGGAGCGTACAATAATCACTCATATTATGAAACGGCCGATATATCTCGGGGAAACCCATACTTCCGATGCAATGTACCCGTATCCCCAGATTCCCTAATGCATTAGAAAAAATAGCCATATTTCCACCTATTTTCGATTCCTGTATCTCCGTTTCAAGAGAACAGCTCATGTTTTTTTTGGAAAGAATATATTGTCCAAATTCTTCAATTGTTTGAAAATACTGCTTATTCCCATGCTGGTCTTTCTGTTTTACTATACGTACTACATTATCCACCACCATATCAAAGCCGGCAGCAGCAGTAAATTCACTGCCGGCCTGACTTGGCTTTCTTAATATTTTTAAAATATTTTTGTTATTCCTCATTACCGATCTCCCGCGCTGCCTGATCCATTCGCTCAGAAAACTGCTCCGCATTAATTTCTTCCTGAATCAGCGCATTGATACAATTATTTAATTCTTCTAACACTTCTTTATATTTTACTTTATAGGATGGAGTAATAATTGTTACCTGATCATCTGCCATCTCCCACATTGTTCGTGCACTTGCAGGCAGTAAATTCAATACTTCTTTATCTTCTTCTTCCAAAGCCAGCAAAAATCCGGTTTGTTCTGCCACATACTTTGCGTTTTCTTCAGAATAAAAGAGTTTCACCAGTTCTTTCACATATTCCAGATTATCATCATTTTCTTGTTTAGGTAGTACCATACATTCCACAACTGCTGTCGTAGAAGTTACGTCGGCTTCTTCGCCGGGGGCATACATTGGCTGTAAATCAAAATCCTCCGGCCATTGATCTTCCATCTCACCTTCCAGCCAGCTTCCTGAAGGTACAAATGCTGCGTTATAACCAATAAATTCGATCTGAGATTGAATATGATCCATGGACAATGAATTTTTGTCAATATAACCCTGATCTCTCATCTCTTGAAGGCGTGTGAGCGCCTCCACCGCAGCCGGCTGTTTCCATGCCCCTGATTCATTGTTATTAATCGCTTCAAGAGTTCCCGGATCCAGGTTTTGAATCATAGGTATCAAAAATGCATCTGCCAGCATGAATGGATATACTCCTGAATAAATCATTGGAACTGCCTGTCCATCCGCCTTAATAGCAGCTGAAAGAGTTTTAAATTCACTCCAGGTTTGAGGGATCGTCCAACCTTTTTCTGTGAAAAAGCTTCCGCTATAGAAGTTGCCCGCAAGCAGCTTGCTGGTAGGAAGAAAATAATGCTTCCCATCTAATTCACCCAATTCCAAGCCTGCTGCAAATATCGTATCTGCTAAAGATTTTGTTTCTTCTGCATTGTTTTCTGCAAGAATATCATCTACAGAATAGAGCAAATCTTCCTCTGCAAAGCCATAATAGTCCACATCACTGATCCATGAGTAAAAAATATCCGGAGCTTCCTGAATATTCAGCAGATTGCGAATAACATCGTAAGCTTTTGCATTACTTTCAAAGTTAACTTCTACATTCGGATATTTTTCTTTAAATTGTTTTAATGGCAAATCCCAGAATTGCTCACTTACCTCTTCCTGCCACATAATAGTTACTGTTGCTTCTTTACTTTCTTCTTTCGTTGTCCCACCATCTTTTGCAGTCCCACAGGATCCCAAGAGAACCGTCAAAATTCCCGCCAGACTTATTGCAATCACTTTCCTTAACATGTTTCCCTCCTTGTTTTTGCTGCTTTTTTCACCCATGAATTTGCTTTATAAATACTGGATATTCACCAGTTTTATACAGTTCAGATATTATAGTTCAGGCACCCATTGAGAGAATATCATCTCCGCTGCACCATGCAAAAGAGTATCACTGCTGTTGATGTCCTCCTCTATCCTTGGTAAAGCATTATTTTTCGCCAGTAATTTGGACTTCATCTGTTCCATAATCTGCGGGAATCTGGTCTTCATCAAGGATATTGTTTCTCCGCCTAAATAGATATGACCCGGATTAAAAATATTGTTTAATACAGAAAGCAGCTTTCCCCAAATCTCTGCGTTTTCTGCAATTACATTTTGTGTAATATAATTTCCTTCTTTAGATAATTCTATAAATTGCTGAAAGCTTTGTATTTTTTCTTTATCGTATAAATTAAATTTTTCGACAAACCCCATGCTTCTTAAATCAGATTCTACACACCCTCTGTTCGAGCACAAGTGACATGTCAGCTGCATGTTTCCTATCGGCATGTGGCAAATCTCAGGTGCATATCCGCCGCTTCCTCTTATCAGCATCCCATTTGAAATCACTCCAATACCTAATCCCTCGTCAGCAAAGATGTATATTACATCCTGGTCCATATCATTACTGTGTCTGCTCAGCACGTATTTGGACATTACACATAAATTAGAATCATTATCTATATAGATTGTCTTATGTAGTTTTTTCTCAAACATAGCTTTTAACGGCTGATTATTAAACATATCAATTTCAGAAGATACAATATGATGTGTCCTTTTTTCAAAAATACCTGGAATGGCTACCCCAATTCCGATAATTTGCTCTATTTGAAACCGCTGCAAAACATGTTTCTCATAAATAGCAGTACATTCTTCCACCAAGTCCGTAATTTCATATTCTTTTGAATATAAATACTCTTCCTTATACAAAATCTTTGATAAATAATCAATAACTGCTACTCGTATAATTCCATATTTTGTCAAGTCATAACACAGGACCAATAAATTTTCACTTTTTAATAAAATATTTTTGGGGGTTCGCCCAACTGCCTTCGTATCATCCACCGGCTGTTCTTCCAAATACCCTTTTTCTCTCAACTCATTGCAGATATTTGAAACAGTTGCAAAGCTTAAATTAATATCTCCCATAATTTTTCTCTTTGTCATATTGTTTTGCATTTTTAAAATATGAATAATTTTTTTAGCATGCATACGCTTAAGTTCCACCGCACTATCTATTTTCATCCTATCTCCTTCACAATTAGCCATTTATTATAGTAATTATTCTAATTGCTATAATAATAGCCGAAATACTAATAAATGTCAATTAAAATATAACTATTTTAATTGGTAATATTTACATTTTTAGTTGCCGCAGGACATAAAAACATAATCTCGGACAGCCACTTTCAATGGCTGCCCGAGATTTAATATCATTATAAATAACTTACTCCCTTGCTATGTACCCTGTAACAGTTCCGGACGATATTTGATATCAGTCTCCTTCCTGTGCCAGAATGGTTGCAACGCTTCCGTTATACAACTTTCCGAGAATCTCCCCTTCTTGGGAAGTTGTATTATAAATCTCTGCGTACTCTTCTGTTATTTGTGCCGCTGCCAGACTTTCTTCTATCGGCTCCGGATAATTTTTCGCTGTCGTAACTTCGTTATCGGGAAGTGCATATGCCAAAACTCCTGTATTTGCTATGACAATAGTAGTAAGCAGCATATACAACACCATCCTGGTAAGTTTGTTACTCATCGTGATCTCCGTATTTTTTATTGTAACAACTATGTAATATCCATTTTTCGCCATTATGTTACAAATTTATTACAAATTATTACTATATTATAGTATCATATCTATTTTTACCCGTCAACATATAATATTTATTTAATATTTCTTTATTTTTAATCCCCATATTTAAAGGGCACCCGCAACAGATGCCCTTTGTTAAGCTTTATTATGGGAGTGAATATAGACGAACATCCGATTATGATCAATCCATCTTTTAAACTATATTTCTTGTTTTATGCTCTGCTTATTTTTCCTTCCTTTTTATCTCTTTCTACTACCAGCAGTACTTTTCCACCTTCAATGACAAGGATTACCGCCAATACAAAAATCGCAACGGTAACTACGGACTGCAGGCCCTCTACCGGAATCGTTCCTGTTCCTCCAGCTAAGGCTGTCACATTGTTTTTAAAAGATATTACCAATGAAGACATCGTAGCTGCCAGCATAAATACCATTGGGAAATAAAACATCTTGTTGTTACGCCCTTGTCTTGCCAGCCAAACAGCTACACCTAAAAATGCCGGGACAGCCAGCAGCTGATTACAGGCTCCAAATAAAGGCCAGATATTCTGATATCCGCCAAGGCATAAAAGTGCGCCGCATATAACAGTAATAATGGTAGCCACATACATGTTCCCACAGGCATTTTGTACTGCGTTTTGTTTTTTAGCAGATTTATTTTTGCCCGTAAATAATTCCTGGAACATAAAACGTGCCAGCCGGGTTCCGGTATCCAGAGAAGTTAAGGCAAAAGCAGAAATTGCCAGCGAAATAATCGTATATGTAGCGTCAACTGCCGAATCTCCAAACCCAAGTTTTCCAAAAAATCCTGATATCGCAGTGGCAAATACAACTGCAGGTGTACCTTCCGGCATCCCGCCATCGTACAAAACACCCACTGCAATTAATGCAATGACTGCTAATACGCATTCAATCAACATTCCGCCATACCCAATCAGCTTTGCATCTTTTTCATTATCCATTTGCTTTGATGTCGTTCCTGAACCCACCAGGCTATGAAATCCTGAGATGGCACCGCAGGCAACCGTAATGAACAGAAACGGAAATAACGTCTGCCCATTTTCCAGTTTCCAACTGGTAAAAGCCGGTACAGAGACATCCGGATTGGTGCCAATGATACCGATAATTGCCGCAACCATCATAAAATACAAAAGGAAACTATTTAAATAATCTCTGGGCTGCAGTAAAATCCATACCGGGGTTACCGAAGCTATGATGACATATAAAAACACAAACCCCAGCCAGAAGGTCTTGGGCATGGAAATCGGAAAATACAACCCGACAACAATACAGACCGCCAATAAAACAACCCCAGCTATAGTAGAAACCAAAAGCGGTGCATTTTTCCGGTATACCAAAAATCCAAAAGCAATGGACAATGGTATAAATAATAAAGATGCTGTCGCAACTGATCCATTTGCGGCATTTACTGCATCCGTTGCATCCGGAGAGTACGCAAATGTTCCTGCCACAATATCTGAAAATGCCGCAATTACCAAAAGTAAAACCAGCCACCCAAATATGGTAAACAGCATTTTACATTTATGTCCAACATTTTCTTCCAGCACTTCTCCCAATGACCTTCCTTTATGCCGTAAAGATACAAAAATAGAGGAAAAATCCTGTACGGCGCCAAAGAAAATACCTCCGATGATAATCCAGAGAAGTACGGGAATCCATCCAAAGACAGCTGCCTGAATTGGTCCGTTGATCGGACCGGCTCCGGCAATTGAGGCAAAGTGATGTCCTAATAACACAGGCGCTTTTGCCGGAACATAATCCACACCGTCTTCCATTTCATGAGCAGGTGTTTTTCTCTTAGGATCAATTCCCCATTGTTTTGCCAGCCATGAACCATATGTCATATAGGCAATCAAAAAAACAACAATTGCAAGTAATAAAATTAATGTTCCACTCATTCTAAGTCCTCCTATACTTGTAGAATAGTTTTATAAATTTTTTATAGGTTTTCACAAGAGGTTTGGCGGCTCTGTTTGCGGTAATTTTTCCCCGCGATACGTCTACGCAGAGAATGCGGACAAGGCTGTATCCTCTTATGGAAAACTTATAATTCTTATGAAATTTGTATCCCTTTATAATCTTTTCGGTAGTCTTATCTACCGGTTGGTCACTAAGCAATATCAATGTGATATAACTATACATATGATTTTCTGCAGGAAATTTTTCCCCATTTCGTATCAAAAAAGGTTCTATGTATTCCTCTGCAAGACGCTGCATCTCCTGTAAATGCTCCCTATCAATAGCGTCCGCAGTCTGAAACAGAATGTGCTCATAACTGTCTGCTTCCCAGAGCTTTGCCTCTCTTGTCAGCACATATTTTTCTCCATGCGAAAAAAAATACCCGTATGCAGGGTATTCCCTATTCTCTATCTCAAATGGACTGTAAATATCAAAGGATGCTTCGTACTGCTTCAAAAGCATAGATAAAAATTCCTGGGACAACATGCCGATACCCCTTTGTAATCTCTTACAAGTTACTTAGTTATCATACACCTTTTTGATCCAGTTTACAAGCAAAATTTTCCTTTTTGTTTATTTTGTTTATAAAATATTAACATTTATGAGAAGCTTTTTATTTCAAAATCATATGATTTTTACACTATACAATTCTTTCTGATTCATATATTCTTTTGACATGCTATATTCATCTGCCGTACTTTTTTTTGCATGACAATTCCGACTGCATTGTTCGGCTTTTTAAACCGTTTTACTGTTAGCTTAAGCGCCACATACATAATTAACACAAGCATGAAGATCATTAGTACTAATGGGATGATTTGCTCCATATTATTTGTCCCCTCCTCGGGTCTAATTAGCTACTGAAACTTCGCAGTTAGGGCGCAGTTTTTATTAGTTACTTAGTCATTAACTTCTCGGATTTTTAAATTAATCCAAGAGAGAAATCTGATTAATAAATAATAACCGGAAATTCCATTAACCTTTATCTTCTTCATGGTTTTTCCATCTGAAGCAAGACCCATAGTAGTAATCGCCGAATCATACTGTGAAAAAAATATAGTTTTTCTCCGCCATCACGTTACACAAATTTCATATCTTCAATAATACGATCATATTCATAACACATATTAAGATACCAATAGTATTCTCCTGCATGATTTTGGATATGTGCTTCATCTATCCCCCTAAAACTACAAGCTTTAAGTCCAACAAGTCACAGTTTGAAAATAACTTATCCGTTTTAAGTTCATGATATACGTAAACATTTAAATCTTTGCCAAAACGTTCATGATAATAGTGATAATATTTTTTTGTAAGAAGATTTTTCTTTAATTTATAGACTTTAAAAGAATAGTCTTTTCCCTGTGGTTCTTTTCCATCATTTAACAAATAACTAAACTCTTTTATTCTGGACTGTCCTGCATAGTCTATTTCATTGAAATTTTCAATTAAAGTTAATCCGTATTCACTATTAACACCTTCGAGCACATCTATCGATCGGTTTTTTTTTCGTATTATTTTATTATTATATCTTTTTTCCAATTGTTCATGAGAAATTTCATACGGCATATCTTTTTTCATCTTTCCCCCTTATAAAATCAATTAAGTTAGTTCACTCCCCCCTCGATTTATGTAACTTTACTCAAACTTCGCACATCGAAAACGGAGCATAGGCAAGTTTTCGATGTTCGCAGTTTGAATAACTTTATATTATCACAGATAAACTACCCTGTCACAATTTTGCATAATATAGGCATCATGGCTGACTATAATAACAGTCTTTCCCATCTTATTCAGGACTTTTAGTAATTCAAGTATTTCTTTTTTATTCTCTGCATCAAGGGAACCGGTAGGCTCGTCGGCAAGTATCAGATCAAAAGGCTTTAAAAATACTCTGGCGATTGCTACTCTTTGTTGTTCTCCTCCGGATAATTGATAAATTTTTTGCTTTAAAGGTGTTTCCAATCCTACTTTTTTAAGAGCCTCTAATTTTAAATTCTTTTTTTCATATGCGCTCTTTTTAGACTGCAGCAGCGGCACGTCCAGATTATATTCTACATCTTTATCATCAATCAGAGCATAGTTTTGAAATAGGTAAAATAATCTGTCTCTTAATAGTATCTTCCCTCTCTTGGAAGTTATTTTAGGTATTCTTTCCCCAAACAGCCGGATCTCTCCCTGATCTGCTGTATCAAGCATTCCTATCATATTTAAAAGCGTTGTTTTCCCTTTCCCGCTTTCCCCTGCTATTGTCAGAATCTCTCCTTTTTCAACACTAAGATTAAAATCCTCAAAAATCTTCTTATTATACTGCTTATATACATGTTTTAACTGACATATCTTATCCATAACTGTGTCATGCCCCCTTTAGAATAGAAATACGGTTTCTTTTTTCAATGAAGGTTACTTCTATCCAGGATAATCCAAATTCAAATAACACAAAGATCATCAGAATAGGTAAGTAAATATGTGCTTTTACCGGGTGATGCAAAAAAAGGAATACAATGGTCTCGCCAGCCCAGAACAAAAGAATGGATGCTATAATATTTTTATAGGTCTGAATTCCACTCACTCCAAATAATTTATATACAACATATTCGTTTTTATTCTTATTAAAATGCATTGAAATATTTTGAATGGAAACCAACAGCATAATCGTTCCACCCACAATAGAAAATACTATATAAATACCTATCGTATGTTGGATTTCCTCCAGTTCTTCTATCGCCGTTTGGTTTACGGAAATCAGATGTTTCAGATTATCCTCTAACCCAAGCTTCTCAAGCGTCCTCTTAAGTGCGGCATAGGTCTTCCCATTATCTCTATCAATCAACTTAATTTTCAGCGGATCTGTGTTCCCATTGCCCAAAGCGCATTCTCTGTCAGAAGCACAACTATTTTTGAGCGTTACCACTTCAATGATTGGATCTTTAACCAGATTATGATTTTCAGGAAAAACATCCGGATTAAAGCTAAAAATTTCCTGATCATTTTCCATCCAGATAATCTTTATTTCCTGCCTCAATATGTTGTCAGATATCTCTCTCAAATAAATTTCTGAGTCAATCTCATAGTACATGGTTCTTTTTTCTTCTTTACAATACTCCTTGATTTCATCCGCTTCTTCTTTGTATTTTTCAGGAACCAGTAATATCCATGATTCTTCATTTTCGTCAATCTGAATTTTCTCAGAGTTACTGTCATAAACGAAAAACGCATTCAAAAAATTGGGATTTACTTTCAGAGAAGCGCCCTGAGAACCATTTAGTTCTAAATATTGATTCTCATATGCCCTTGCATTAACTAATACAGCACCCATTTCATTCAGCACCGGATACAGTTCGCCGTTTATCGTTGACTCTGTCTTATATCCATCTTCCAGTGTTTTATCACTGCCAGAATAATATGGGTAAAACACACCATAATCCTGACTTAAACTCCATCCTGAATAAAGCTCCTTCATGTCCTTCAATTTCCCATAATCAATTAGAAGCGTATATACTGTGCTTATCAGGAAGAACACGCAAATAAATCTCAATATACTATTCAATACGAATACACACATGGTCTCCTTCTTTCTCTTGATCGCATATGTGATCGGCTGGAACTTTATATATAGAACAGAAAAACCGGATGATATCGCAAATACGAGCAGAAATGTTACAGCTTGTTCCATTGCTGTCTTTATCATGAAACCGACATCTTTATATACATAAAAAGCATAGAGGATTCCTAAAAATGCAGAAAACATATAAATAACCGCAAAGGGGTAAAACAATAGCGAGAGAGTGCATCTCAAGTACGAAATTCCATATAATTTAAATATTCCTATAAGTTTTGCACTGTTAAAAACATAATAGGCAATAGCAAGAATCACCGTCCCGGTTAAAATATAGTACATCTTTTGATAAATGTCCGTATTTGGAGTTACTATATCCAGCTCATCATTCCGGGCACCGATTACAATATCATCAACAGATACAGCATCCTCTCCTATAACGTCATTCATCTTTTCTGTAAATGTAGTCAGAAAATGTATAAGTTCTTCTTCCGGTATCTCAACAAAATATTGCCCGGAAGTACCCATATATTCATAGGACTTATAGAATGGAAAAATTTTGACATTATACTCCTTTATATGATTTCTCAATACTCCTTTCTGAGAAACATCAGATTTTTTTTGTGTTGATAAATAATAATCATTATCTGTATTCTGCGTATCTTCTATCGATAAAAAATCTCCTTCAAGCAATTCAAAGACATTATAAAACTTTCCATTCGCCGTAAGCATTATATATTTAACAATATCTATACTATCATCATTATTCACTTGTACTGCCTTACGATAAACATTGGCGTGATAGTCATCAGCAGTCGAAAGCAGACATTGAAAAACTTGCTCCGGATCACTCAATGAGATTGTGTCCGGCAAATAAAGTTCATGTGCAATAGTGCTTTCAACAGTATTCATTTCGTCAAACTCATCGGAACTTATTTTTTGAATTGAGTAAAATAATTGAAATGAAGATAAAGCAATAAGTAGTAAAAAGATGATCTTTTTCATGTTTTCCTCCAGCATATTACTTAATAGCAAGAACTTCCCAACTTCACAGGAAGTTCTTGCAAGCCTTAAACTTATATAGCCAAATTCGATAAAAAATTATATTTTTACTTTGTATTCCAGTATGCATGCGTTGCTGCAGAAAGTTTTCCAGTTGCACTTGAATACGCTGTGGATTTTTTTGCTATCCAACCACTACTGCTTGTAGCTGCGCCAATAGAACAAGAAGCCTTATGTGTCTTTGTCTGATGTAAATAATTAGAGTAAACCTTCTTTTTTAATCCTGACGTCACTTTAGTACCATAATCCCCATTATTAACCCTGCGCTCATTAAACTTTTTCGCTTCACTTTACTTAACTCCGTTTTTTATTTTTAATATATTAAATAATTCACCTTCCATAACTGGGCCCTTAGTCATCGTCGATGATTTGTTTACAAGAATAAACTGCTTAAATTAAAATCCAGTATTTATGTATTAAACATCTTCATAAAATACATAACTATCAATTTGTAACCGTTATGCTTGTAGCAGTAGTGCCCTCTCCACCAGCTGTAAAACTGGCAGTCACCCTATCCCAAATAAATTGGAAAAGGAACACTGCAAAGCCAAAGAAAGTGGTATACTAAAGCAAAAAAGAGGAACTGCGATATGTTGATAACAGAAGCACATAAAGAAGACATTCAGGGAACAA
>Ga0153983_1000185_pt1 | contig 15726 bp, 16 predicted proteins | sample TSGA067MetaG_FD_104693 | JGI IMG/M metagenome (GOLD analysis project Ga0153983, IMG submission 104693) | Attine ant fungus gardens microbial communities from Georgia, USA - TSGA067 MetaG | ecosystem: Host-associated > Fungi > Mycelium > Unclassified | place: USA: Georgia, Alexander Wildlife... | reverse complement strand
CGGCCTGGGAATAGGCTACGGATTGAAAGCAGATTCTTTAAATCTCATGGTGTCTTCGTATCCCGAGAGCGGTATTGATGCCGGAGAGTTTATCACAACTGTGGAGAAAATGGCACAAAAATGGCTGACACTATTTAGTCTTTAAAAAGCAGAAAGAAACAGCAGTTAAATGTTGTTTCTTTCTGAATATGTTTCAATGAATTTCTCTAGTTTTTTAGAGGTATCGCTGCTGAGGATATATTCTATCTGATGCGCCTCACATTCAGCAATCTCCGCCTCGATATTTAATATATCAGTAAGAAACCTAAATGCGACATTATAAGTATCCAACAATCCCTTTGCTATATCTTTGCCGGCCGGCGTCAGTTTAATCGTACCGTAATGCTTATGGTTAACATACCCCTGTTCTTTCAGTACGTGAATCGCTTTGTTAACGCTTGCCTTAGATATCCCCAGAATCATCGCCACATCTGTAACCCTTACATCTCCCCGCACACTTTCAAGTATATAAATTTCCTTTAGAAATTCTTCCTTCTTCAAAGTAATCGCCCCTTAAAGCCCTGCAAAATGCTCATCTAAGCGTTTCAGCGCCTTGATTAAAGTCTCACATTCCTCGTTATTTAAACCTTCTCTCATCGCCTCAATCATGATCTGATGGAACTTTTCATGATGTTGGTATGCCCTGACTCCCTTTGGCGATAATGAAATTAATACGACCCGTTTATCTACGGCACTTCTTGTTCGAATGACATAACCCTTTTTAACAAGGTTATTGACAGCTATCGTCAGCGTACCTACCGTGACCCCTACTTTTTTTGCCACGGTCGACATATTGTTAGAAGCATTCATCCCAATTGCATCTAAAATATGCATGTCATTCACAGAGATATCCTTAAATTCGCTATTGTTTACATAACGACGTTCAAAATCTAATGCATTATTGAATAAATATACCAACAGTGTATTTAACTGAAGATACGAATCCATAGAATATCTCCTCCTAAAGCTTTTAGAATGTCTTTATTATATCCTATTTCCAAAGTTATATCAAGAAAACGCTTCATATCGCAATATATTTATGCTATAATATATTTCGTCTTAATTTAATTATTTAAAGGAGAGATCGCATGAAGTTTACTAAAATGCATGGATGCGGCAATGATTATATTTATGTCAATTGCTTTAATGAAATAATAGATAAACCAGAAGTATTATCCAAAGCTTTAAGCGACCGGCATTTTGGCATTGGTTCTGATGGAATGATTCTCATCTGTCCTTCAGATATTGCTGATTTCCGGATGCGAATGTATAACAATGACGGCTCTGAGGGGAAGATGTGCGGCAATGGTGTCCGCTGCATAGCAAAGTATGTTTACGATTACGGTCTTACAAATAAAACAAGAATTTCATTAGAAACTGAAGGCGGTATCAAGTATCTGGATCTGAAGATCGTCGATGGGCAGGTGGACTCTGTTAAAGTCGATATGGGGGAACCCATCTTAGAAGCCAGCTTAATTCCGGTTGAATATAATCATAACCATGTCATCGATGCTCCCATCATGATAAATGGTACAGAATACCAAATCACCTGCATCTCCATGGGAAATCCCCATGCCATCGTATTTGTGCCGGACACTGCAGCCTTTGATTTAGAACGGCTCGGACCACTTTTTGAAAATCACCCCCTGTTTCCGGATAGAATTAATACTGAATTTGTCGAGTTAATTGATGAGCATACTGTCCGTATGCGGGTATGGGAAAGAGGCTCCGGAGAAACGCTTGCCTGCGGAACAGGTGCTTGTGCCAGTGCGATGGCATGTATCCTTAACGGCAAAACCGGTACTCAGGTACAGGTCAAGCTTCTCGGCGGAGACTTGGACATAAGCTATGACGAGGCCAGCAACCATATCTTTATGAGCGGACCGGCAACTACCGTTTTTGATGGTGAGATCGATATTAAACAGTGGATTTAGAAAGGATAAGTAAAATGTTATTACGTCAATTACTTGAAGAATTAGAATTTACGTCGATACAAGGCAATATTGATATTCCCATTTCCCAGCTCATTTATAATTCCAAAAACGCCTGCAAAGACGGCGTTTTTGTCTGTCTATCCGGAGCAAACTTTGATGGGCACGATTATATCCCGGAGGTTGCCGCATGTGGTGTCACGGCTGTCATTACGGAAAAAGATGTAACCCCGATTGAAAATATCACCATTATCCGGGTTGAAGATACCCGTTATGCCTTGGCCTGTATGTCTGCCGCATATTTTGGTCATCCGGCCAGGGAATTAACAACTGTGGGAATCACCGGCACGAAAGGCAAAACGACAACAACCTATATGATAAAGTCCATTCTTGACCATTCAGGCATTAAAACCGGATTAATTGGGACCATTGAAACCATTATTGACAACAAACACATTCCGGCATATAACACAACACCCGAATCCTATATTGTCCAGAAATATTTTCGTGAAATGGTCGCGGCCGGCTGTCAATGTGTCGTCATGGAGGTTTCCTCTCAGGGATTAATGCTCCACCGGGTCAGCGGTTTTTCTTTTGATTACAGTATCTTTACCAATCTTGAGAAGGATCATATTGGTCCCAATGAGCATAAGGATTTTGCCGATTATATCCACTGTAAATCAATGCTTTTTAGACAAAGCAAGCTGGGTATTGCAAATATAGATGACCTGCATTTTGCCGATATTATGGAAAAGCACACTTGTGAAATAGAATCCTTCGGTTTACATAGTAATGCCGATATCCGTGGAGAAAACATTCATTTAACCAACTATGACGGTAAAATAGGCATTGCCTATCATGTCAGCGGGCTCATCAATTTTGATGTAGATGTCAATATTCCGGGAAAGTTCAATGTCTATAATTCATTGGCGGCCATCGCCCTTTGCCGGCATTTTGATATTGATACAACAGCAATGAAGGATGCTTTAAGCAAAGTCACCGTCAAAGGCAGATTAGAGCTTGTTCCGGTTTCTAATCAATTCTCTCTGATGATTGATTATGCCCATAATGCAATGGCTCTGAAAAGTTTACTGACAACATTAAAGGAATATAAACCTAAGCGTATCGTCACATTGTTTGGCTGCGGAGGTAACCGTGATCGGAACCGGCGGTTTGATATGGGAGAAATTTCTTCAAAACTATCTGATTTAACCGTTGTCACATCGGATAACCCGCGAAATGAGGAGCCCATGGCTATCATCGAGGATATTTTGCAGGGAACGGCCAGAGGTTGCGGTGAAGTAATCACTATCCCTGACCGCAAAGAGGCTATCAAATATTGTATTCAACATGCTAAAGAAGGGGATGTTATCATATTAGCCGGGAAAGGCCACGAAGATTATCAGGAAATCAAAGGAACAAAGTACCACATGGATGAACGTGAGCTTATTCAGGAGATTCTTAAGGAAATGTAACAGCAATGCCGGCAGCCGCTTGTAAAAGGCTGCCGACGGCTTTCATAGGTTAATCCCCCTATAGAAGATAAGTTTACCGAGTCTTTTGTAAATGTCTGTTTTAGAAGGAATTTTGATTGATGTCATGTAGTTAGTCGGCATAGTATATCATATGTTAAATTATGCAAAAAAGTTAATAGAATTTATAATTTTATGATAGGAAATTAGTCAACTATTTGCCGCAGCACTTTTTATACTTCTTACCACTTCCACACGGGCACGGATCATTGCGCCCTACTTTCGGTTGTATTCTTTTGTAGGTTTCCACCCCGTCATAAATATATGCCGGTTCTTTTTTGTCCTTGGAGGCTTTTTCGTAAGCGGAATACATAGAACGCTCAAATTCTGCTTTTTCTGTGTTTTTTACATAATAATGTAACTGTTCTAATATTTCCCCGGCTGTTTTTTCAGCATCATTTTGAACCTTCTCCAGAAAACTCCGGCAATTCTTGTAACTATATGGATATGTATTCTTGATATAATTCATTTCCTTCTGATGTTTCGAATAGTATTGGCAGATATACCATTCATACGTATAAGCAAGCACCATGATACGGTCACATTCTTCCGGTGTAACCGAGTCCTTTTTCATATACCTTCTCTCATAACTGGTATACAGATAGGTCTCTACTATCGCATCTACACGGGAATCCTCATGACAACCATAGAGTTCCCAGGAAATAAATGCAGCCTCCAGAATTTCAACGCAATTTTCTTCCGTCAGATAGTTCTTCTCTTTTATATGTTTGATAAACTCCAGAAACAGCGGACGATACCCTTTATTCCTCATTAGGCTACGGAAATACACAATATTTCCCGCCAAATAATCCTGCATCTCTTCTGTCATCTCCACCAAATCCAGAAAATGATAATAAGATTCCAAATCTTCGGAATACTGTTGATTTCCCAACGCAATATCCAGATAAAGCAGATTCTGGTAGGCTCCATCCAACATTTTCGGAGATGGGATAAATCCTGTGGCTTCATATGCAGCAACTTCTTCATAAAAAATTTCCCGGCTTTGCTTTTTCTTTCCTATCTGTTGCAAAGCATCTCCATAGCTCGTAAAGTAAAAAGGATGATATGTCTGCAACGGATAAACCAGTTCAAACTCTTTCACCGCATCATGAAAATTTCCTGTTGCGTGATGTACCATTCCCAGGAAGAGGTGTGGCAGTTCTTCTTTGGGATAATCCTGCACCAAATCGAAAAACACTTGCCCAGCTACATCCATTTTCCCCTGCGAAAAATAGCATCTACCCAAAAGCATCCTTACCTCCGGATTGCTGTTGTCTTCATCAAGAATCCGGCAACACAGACCTTCTGCTTTCTCGTAATCTCCCTCATCCTCTGCCAGAAATGCCTCTCTTACCTCCAAACGCAGCGTTGGCGAAAATTTGGAAGCAATTTGCTCTATTTCTGCCAACGGAGCTTCATTCCTGATTTTGGCAGTAATTATTTTCTCCATTCTGTTCTTCGTCCTTTCATTTTCAATTATTGTCTTGTAATATTTTCCAATATCCGCTTTTCTTACTCCCGTATCGTTGAATACGGTCTTTTTCTACTAAAGATTTCATAGACCTCTGCACTTTACTTCTTGGCATATTTAATCTACTTATAATCTCGCTCTGCGTTATTTTAGGATTTTCTATAAGCAAATTCAGAATCATTTTTTCGCTCTCATTTAAAGCTTCATTTAAAGCCTCATTTAAAGCCTCATTTAAAGCCTCACCATTTGCCATTTTATAATTTAAGTTCAGTAAAGTAAGGATAAATTCTGTTCTGTTAGAGAAAAACTTTGGTGCTTTCTCTTTGCTATAATTGGCTTCGGTCGCATAGGCCTGTCTGATTTTTTTAAATCCGCTTCCACGCCTTTCCATATAATTAAGACGACTAAAAATGTCTGCTATGACCGGATTCCGCCTAACCGATGGCACTTGTTCAATATCCCGCTCTTGAATAAAAGATCCGTCAAACATCCCCCCAGGCGAGTAAATCTCAAGTCTATCATCAAATATGTCTATATGCACTTCACTTCCATAATTCAGATAGTCACGATGAACTAAAGAATTTACAAGTCCTTCAAAAACACTTCGTTCGGCATAGTCGGGAAATTCAATTCTGGCATTTTTATCTTTCTTCCACATTTTCTTTGAATTGCGTTTTACAAAATTTACCCCTTCTTCTAAAAGGATAATAAGACTTCCTGAGTATTCACTATCATCCAGAGCCTCCATCATTCCAGATGCTTTATCAAGTCCATTCCACCTAGTGCAAAATACTCTGGAATAACGAATGGGGCTTTCATCTGCCAATAACGCACCTGCATTTGTTAAATACCCATTTTTATCAACAATACCAAAAGATTCAAAATCATTTTCTTCCATACTTCTATTTGTTTTTTGATGATAGGCAGCGCGGAGCTTTGAAAAAGAATAGTCTCTAAATCTATATTCGGTTGCTAGACTATCAAAACTTTTATTTTTTCCTCTTAAAACTAAACGTTTTAAATCCACTGCATTGGCAGTAACGCTTTCATTTCCAATGCGGACAAAAGCAGTATGATTACCATCTCCGACATAATAGTATGGTGTTTCATCACCGGCAGGTACTTGAAGGCTTAGAATATTCTTTCCTTCTATTTTGTGAATTTTCATAATGACATCAGGTATGGGATCCATTCTCGCTTTTACCTGCTCACTGATTACTTCTGATGCTTTTTGTATGTCACTTAGCCCAACTATATTATCATCATCTGCAATCCCAAAAAATAATATTCCGCCAATGCCGTTTGCGAATGCACTAACACTTTTCAACCAACTTTTCGGTCTTTTTACTTCCAAGGATATTTTCTTATCATACTCTGTTGCTTCTCCGAGCAATTCTTCTATACCCATGTCGTCCCCTCCACAATTCTGAATAAAATTATCATTTTTTATATCTTGAACTGCCTTTATTTATAGTATATTCTATGAATTCACACATTACAAGAGCAATTTATTACGTCATATCTTTTGGCAAGAGAGTCTATCTTGACAAACCTTTTGGATTGGCATATAATATGTATACATACTATATGCAAGCATATCATTTGCTAGATTGGATGCTATATTATATTGGAGATACAACAATCTTTGGGCTATCTTATAAATACAAGCGCAAGGTTAGTGAAAAGAAATCTTGATATGAATATTAAAAGCTATGGCATTACAACTGCACAATGGGCCGTCTTAAAGCTATTATCAGTGGAAGATAATTTGTCACAAGCTGAAATTGCTGACAAAACACACTCTGATAGAGCCACGTGTGGGGCTGTCATTGATAAGCTCATATCAAAAGGACTATTACAGAAGGAATTATTTGAAAATGACCGTAGGAGCTATCAAGTAAGAATTTTATCTGCCGCACTCGTAATTGTGGATGAAGTTACTTTATTAGCTGAAAGTGTAAATAATTTAGCGGTTAAAGGACTATCCGATACAGAAATTAGTACATTTACTCAATGCCTAAATACACTTATATCGAATTTGGGAGGCGAATAAGGATGTCATGGGCATGTGAAATCATTCGAGCATTTTTGTTGCTTTCGGAGCCATCCAGACAATATCAAACTTCACATATTTGTTGACGAAAAAAGGGCTTGAATTAGCAAAAAAGCAACATAGAGAATTGCCTGATAATACTACGAATACACAAATAAAAGTAAAAACAATATGTATGTTTTCGTTCGGCATTCTTTTTTTTGCAACAGGTTTATTTTCGTACTTAACACGCTCTTATTATGAATTAAGCTTTAACATCGTTTTGGGTGCTTATACGCTATATGCTTTAATTGAAGCTGTATATTATAGATTTTGGAGAACATTCGGAGCTTTTATAATATCTGCCATATTATTTCTTGTGGCTTTATTCGGATAGAATTTATGATTAGTTAAAAAGGGCTTTCAATCATTTCATCCATAGTGTCGTTAATAGGTAAATTATCAATGGAGGGTAAGGTAACAACTGTGTTTCATGTTTTAAAATATTTTATTTATTTTTTTCTTTAATCTTGTTATCCGTATCTTCTGTGCCTTTGTTAAATAATCTATACGCCCATCAAGTACATCGAAAAATTGTTTTGCATTATTGTCATCAATGCAGACAGAAATACGTTCGGCATGTTGGGCCACTTCTTTTGGTCTGCACTTACGAAGATGCCCCATCAAAAACGGAAAGAGTTTCTCCCTGTATTGTTCATTTATGGCGCATAGCTTCGCTAAAACGGAAACGCCATTGTCCACCGTTATAACGCTCCCACGTTGAAAAGCATCAATAATCGCATCAATATTCCTATATATGTCTTTATGCCTTATATCAACAATCATAGAAAGGGCGGTCATTGCGCCCCAAACAAGGCGATTATTAGCAGAATGGAGTTGCCGAATAAAATCATCTGCATAGTCAGCGATTAAGTCCGGTCGTATGTCACCAATTTCATAAAGCACCTTAATACAGTCATTAGCAATCTTTTTATCTTTATTTCTCAGCCCGGAAACAATTTCATTTATTCCCTCTTTATCTTCGCTTTTGCATAATTCACGGGCAAGCTGAACATTCAAAACTTCATCATTCCTGTTATTGGCGCAAGCTAATCTTTCAAGCATGATAATCCTCCCTCATAGGTACTTCCACCTGAATCCTCCATTGTCATTGGGCAAATCGTAAAGGGGCATCCTTCACAATCCTCAATAGTATCTACAAAATCCTTATATAACATGCTATCATTGCTTTAAAACACTAAATTGATTACTTCGATAAAGACTCTAAAATTGTTATAATCTGAGTTTCTAAGGTTATTAGTTTCTTTTTGTTTTTCAGAGTTAGCCCATCTTTTTTTATCAACTCCATTTCTTGTTGTAACACTTTAGCTTTTAATAGTTTTAGTTCTACTTTTCTATCTGTAATGTCATATATAGCATCGTCTGTATTCTCGATACCGAAAGCCTTTAATAAATCGGAATAATTGTCTGTACTTGAAAAATTTTCATTTTCATCAGAATTTTTTTCTTTCACGTTATTGCAATAATAGGTGCCACATTCAGGGCAGTAGTTGGATGTAATTTCTGATAAGTCGATACCACAATTTTTACAGTAACGGTCATCATTCCAAGTATCATTTGCATCTATGATAGTGTAATCCGCATCAACAGTCACCGTTTCCAGATTCCTTTGTAGATTGTATTTTCTGGTTTGTAAATCCTCAATGAACTTCATGATAAATTCTGACATATACCCGAAATTCCGGAACGTTATAACTCTGCCTATATTATTTTCTTCTGCTTATTTTATTTCCTATTCTATGTATGTCAATTAAACGTGTGCGAGTTTTTTCAAGGCACCAAAAGCTGCATTTTCATCATCAACCTTCCTGAACAGTAGGTAATTGCGCATCACTCCGGTACTTGTTGCGTTTTTAATCCCATACGGAGGGTATGGCTAATAATAAAATGAAACTAAAAACTCTGATGTTTTTTCATTGTATATTCATCTTCTCTCTTTGTTTATCCTAAATTAATGCTCTAAAAAAGTCAAGGAACAAAGTTCGCCAGTTCGCCACCATATGAGAGAATTATTAAAACCGCAAAACATCAAATTTCAAATATAGAACAATCCTGCATCTAACAGTCCTTTAAAGGCCTCACATAAGAAAAAAATTCGTTATCACAACCGAAGCTACCACTCCGGCAATCGTCGCCACCAAAGCGCCCCACACCGTATACCTTGTTTTCGTAATTTTCACAGATAAAAAGTAAACCGAAATCGTATAAAACACAGTTTCTGTACTGCTTAGGATAATAGATGCCATTAGTCCGGCGGCGGAATCCGTGCCATAGTTCTTATAGATATCCGTAAGAATTCCTGTAGATGCAGACGAAGAAAACATTTTAATGATTGCCAATGTAAACACTTCTACAATCATGCCCAAACGGTCAAGTATCGGCTCTAAAAGTCGCCCTAATAAATCAAAGGCCGATGATGCCCGCAGGATACCAACGGCAAACAGCAGACCCACTAATGTCGGCATGATATTAAACACAATTTTGATCCCATCTTTCGCCCCATCAATAAAAATATCATATATATTCAGTTTAGATAGTAATCCATAACCCACGATGTATAATATAACGCACGGCAGTATGAATGCAGATGCAAAGGTCAATATATTACTCATGATATCTCCTTCCCATTATTTTTGCATAAATAACCCCTGCCAACGTTGATACCAGCGTCGCCAGTATCGCAGGTACAATAATAGCCGTCGGCGCCACCGAACCATATTCACTGCGGTAAGCTATGATATTCATGGGAACGAGCTGCAGCGATGATATATTAATAATCAAAAATGTACACATATCCGTAGTCGCTACAGACTTATCCTTATTCAGTTTCTGCAATTCTTCCATCGCCTTTAACCCGGCGGGCGTCGCCGCCCAGCCGAGACCTAATATATTCGCCACAAAGTTAGTCGATATGTATTCTCTGGCAGGATGGTCTTTGGGTACACGAGGAAATAAAAAATCAATGACAGGAGTTAAAACTCTGGACATCGCCGCCATCAGGCCTCCGACTTCGGCAATTTTAAGGACTCCTGTCCACATCGCTACAATTCCAAGCATCGTAATGCATAAAGCAATAGCTTCCTTAGATGAATCAATAATTGCTGCCGATACTGCTTCCATATTACCGGTCAGGGCACCGACCACAATACCTATAATAATCATAATGCCCCACATATAGTTTAGCATAGCTGTACACCATCTTTTTTAATATCTATATTCAAAGGAGGTCTTAAAAATACTATGAATTATACTCCTACTCAAAATATAAATACCGTTTCTGCGCCTTATCGCCCATAAACGAACAACGCGGCATGGAAAGATTCTATCCCTGCCGCGTTGTATGTGTAGTCTGCTATTTCTTTTCTACCGGAACCTGTATTTCGGTTAGCCAATCATCCGCATTGTCTTTGTTCCAGATTCCGTCAATATAACTTTCCCGTACATTGTTGATAATCCGGTAGCCGTTTTGTTCCACCCACTGCATCGCGTAGGCATAGGCGTCGCCTAACTTTTCATATGCGCCGCGATGTAAAACTGACACAGCGGTGATTGCGGGAATGTCTTTAAAAACAATACCGTCGCCATCGTTTCCACGGCTCGTTACAGCCTCACAAATTTCCACATTGATGTCGGTCTGCCGATATTCGCTGTCGAGATACACATTGAAGCAATAACCCGGTTCTACGCACTTAATACCCGGATTTGCCTTGCCCACCTTTTCGCCAAGCGCGGGCATGATTTCGTTCAATGCGGCGTAGTTGGGTATGGTGTATTTTGCTGAATACACCGTGTAGGATGGGATTTCCTTGATAACTGCTTGATAATTCATTTTTTGACCCTCTTTCCGTTCTTTGATGTAGTGATTTAATCGAAAGAGTTGGTCAGTGATATTTCGCGCGTCGCTTTCAAGCTCGGCTTTGCGCTGCGTGAGTATCCCCGCTATGTTGTGGCCATCAACAATCGCGGAAATTTCGGGGATAGAAAACCCCATCTGCCTGAGCGCAACGATTTCATTGAGCCGAAAAAGCTGGCTTGTCGTGTAATAGCGGTAGCCGTTTTCCTCATCAACATAGGATGGCGTCAATAGCCCTACTTCATCATAATGATGCAGTGTTTTGATAGTAACCCTGCCAAGTTTTGAAAACATGCCGATACGATACATAAAATCACCGTCCTTTCTTCCGTAATTTTATTCTACATCCTCCGGCAGCCGGAGAGTCAAGTGCTTTTTCAAAAATATTTTTTCAACCGACTTTGGAGATGAAAGCTGACTATAAGGTAAACTCCTTGGGATTATATCACCGTTATCTATGGCATTTCTATTCGATTTCAAATACAGGTGCAGCCCGAATCAGTGCTGAATTTGCTTCATTGCTGCCGGAAATGAAAACGACGGTAAGCCATATCATGTTATATATATAAAAAGTCAAATAAGCCAAGCAGGAACATACCAATTTCTCTTGTCTACCGGAATAATATCGGTTGGCATGCATATCACCGCTCCGGTTCCGATTGCTGTCTTTAGATGTGCCGCACCGGAAAAGACATCTTCTTCACTTGGCTCTTTTTCTATTGGCTTCAACACAGAAAAGTTTTTGACTGCATCTTTTGGTGCAGCACCCTTTTTGATTTCAATTGGATTTACGACACCATTTTGATAGATGATGATATCAATCTCCTTTTTATTGCTGTCACGATAGAAGTAAAGCGGCGGTCTTTTACCATTATTAATAAAACTCTTGTAGATTTCAGAAACTACCCAGGTTTCAAAAAACTGACCGTCCATAGCCCCTCGTTCCAATACCTCCGGGCTGCTCCAACGGGTAATATATGAGCAAAGCCCTGTATCAAGGAAATACATTCTCGGTGCTTTTATCACTCGTTTCAAAGCATTATTTGAGAATGGAGGAATAAGTGCAACCAGTCCGGACGAAACTAGAATTGACAGCCACTGCTTTGCAGTAGGTGCAGAAATGCCCGCTTCATTTGCAAGTGTCTCATAGTTGACATTCGTTGCCGTTCTTGCGGCAACAATGTTGATAAAATTCAAAAAATTTAATTCATCAGCTACTTGAGATAAATCCTTGATGTCACGGCTTAAATAGGTTTCAAGATAAGACTCATAGTATTCTTCACGATTAACAGTTTCTATCTCATAAAGCCTTGGCATGGAACCTTTGAAAATACGCTCAAACACTTGCATGATATTCATTTTAGAAACTTCACTCATTCTTTTTATAAGAATGTCTGGCTCAACTGCGAATGGCGGGAAATGATTGCCGCCTATCTCGCTGTTGGACAGCCCCAACATTCTAACAACTCCGGCTCTGCCTGCAAGTGACTCAGTAACACTTTTCATAACATGAAAGGTCTGAGCGCCTGTCAGCCAAAAATCTCCGTTTGTCCTATATTCGTCTACATAGACTTTAATATAATCAAACAGTTCGGGAGCATATTGCACTTCATCAATTAAAACAGGCGGAGCATAACGCTGTAAAAACATTTCCGGTTCTTTCTTTGCCATTGCTCTGATAGTCGGATTATCCAAGGACACAATCTTACGGTTTTCGTCAGCCATCTTAGTCAATAATGTGGTCTTACCAATCTGTCGTGGACCTGTCAGCAAAAGCACCGGAAAGGTTTCGTTGATGCTCTGCAGTGTTTTTTCTATTGTTCTTTCATAATACATAGCAGTCCCTCCTAACAATATTTTATGCTTTTATAAAAAATATTATGCAAATCCAAATCCCAATTTTATATTAGCATATTTTATATGCTTTTTCAAGAGGGACGAAATACATTCCAACTTCATTCTCTCTTCTACACCCATAAGAAAAGATGCCACAGCGTCAGCCGCGACATCTTAATAAGTTTCTATATTCCATTTTCAAGATAAAAAGGATTTTTCTTTATTATACCACAGAAATCCCCTTTATTTTTCCAGCTTATTAATTGCTGCTTTATACTACGCTCCATATGAACCTGCCTCTCCGATTTTTTAATAGTAATATCCTAATATCAATATTCTATCCTATCACATGATTAAGTCAAGAATAATGTCTCTATTTACTTTTTTCTTGACTTAATCCCGCAATCGATGTGTTATATCATGTAGGCATGACGTTCCGCTCGCAGCAAATACACCAAGGCATATTTGAATATATGTCGAAATCTCCATATATCTAAAATTATTCAATGCAATTTAGTGAAATATTTCGCTCAAATTGCATTGAATTTCACACGAATATGTGTTATGCTTTTTTAAAAGCAGCTTTAGGGGTGAAAAAATGTATAGAAAAATTATGCAGTACTTGGTTGAATGGAAAAATAGTCCTTACCGTAAACCACTGATTTTGCAAGGTGCCCGGCAGGTGGGCAAAACTTATTCCATTCTTGAATTCGGAAGAGAGTATTATGAAAATGTAGCATATTTCAACTTTGAAACAAATCCGCAGCTTGCAAAGACATTTGATGAGAGTATTGAACCTGCCTATTTGCTTCCCATACTTTCACGCCTCGCAAGTCAAACAATTATCAAAGAAAAAACTTTGATTGTATTTGATGAAATACAGCTATGCGAGCGGGCACTAACATCAATGAAATATTTCTGTGAAAATACACCTGAATATCATATTATCGTTGCCGGTAGTTTGTTGGGTGTAGCCGTCAACCGTGAGAAATTCTCATTTCCAGTTGGTAAAGTAGATATGAAAACTCTTCAGCCTATGGATATGGAAGAGTTTTTACTTGCGTGCGGAGAAACCAGGCTCGTTGAACAAGTGAAGGATTGTTTTGTGAAGGATACACCGATGCCATCGGCACTCCATAACGCCGCACTTTCATATTATCGCCAATACCTCGTTGTCGGCGGTATGCCCGACTGTGTGAGTAAATACCTTGAGACTAAGGATTTAATATTGGTTCGTCATACGCAAAACATGATATTGGAGAGCTATTTGAACGACATGAGCAAATACAATTCTCAAAATGAAATTAAAAAAACACGGCTAGTCTACGACAACATTACGGTTCAACTTTCTAGGAAAAATACGCGTTTTCAATATAAGCTGATTAAGTCGGGTGCAAGAGCGGCCGAATTTGAAAACGCAATTGAATGGCTCTCACTATCCGGAATTGTGACACGCATCTATTGTGTCAAACACCCCAAGAAACCACTCGAAAATTATCGTGATATTGACTCTTTCAAGATTTATGTATCAGATGTCGGACTTCTTTGTGCAAAGAAAGATATTGTGGCTGAGGATGTTCTATACCTTTCTGATGAATTAAATGATTTTAAGGGCGGAATGGTTGAGAACTACGTTTGCTGTCAACTTACCGCAAGCGAATATAAAAGTTATTATTGGACATCTAACCGGGGTGCAGAGGTTGATTTTGTTATCCAGCGTGATAGAAGAATTATTCCAGTCGAAGTGAAATCAGCAGATAATACACGAGCAAAAAGTTTAGCTGTTTACATTAATACTTATACTCCAGATTACGTTATCAAACTGTCAACAAAAAACTTTGGCTTTGAAGATGGAAAAAAGACGGTTCCGCTTTATGCGGCATTTTGTTTATAGATAGGTAGAACAGGTTTATCTTAAGTTTTCACCTGATAGTTCGTAATAATATCAAGGCATAATGAAGAACCTTTTTTCCAACATCAAATCCATATTTCTTTTATATTTTCAAATCTTCAAATTTCTTTCACTGGAATATCTGCTCTAACTCTCCGACCATGCCCACTTTGCTGCATATTCTGAACCCGGTGTTATACGGTCAAAATAGTAATAATACACATCAGATGAACCAGACGAAGCCTGCCATCTTGCCCAGCAATAAATTGTGTATGCAAATAATTTTTCACCGTATGCATAACTCATAGAATGTACGGATGTTTCCTTATCCGATAAAGGATATTTTTCTAAAAATCTATCTTCCTCTTCCCCGTAACGTTCCCGTGCCATTTTTCTAAACCGCTGTGAATAATCTTCCAATTCAAAGTAATAAGAAAAAATACTTCCTTCATCAGAATTACTTCCCAGAAGAAGCGGAACATCATTCTGGCTCCTTGCAGCAAATGCATTTTCCGGCCAGACAGTTCCATCTTGAAACGGAAAAAATCCCCATGTCCCTTCAAATAATTCTACCGTAGACAATTTTCGCAGTTCTTCAATAGAATCAGTACCGAATCTCTGTGTATACTCAATCCCCTTTACCTCTGCTTGTTTTAATGTCATCTGCGGACAATAAGTATCTTTTCCCATTTGTGCCCCACTCTCTGCCGCTGCTCTTGCAAAAAGGCCTTTAGCAAAAGGCGATTCGTACAATGCATTCACACTGATAGAACCGGCAGACTCCCCGGATATAGTTACCTGTTCTGAATCCCCGCCAAAAACTTCAATATTTTCCTGAATCCAACACAGTGCCTGGATCTGGTCCAGCAACCCGTAATTTCCGGACGTATGATACGAAGATTCCTCCTCGTTGTATAATTAATCTTGTAAAAACATAAGTTAATAATGTGCTGGAAAATACGGTGTCTATTTATCTAAATCTTGCAAGAATACCCCTATCCTCTTTAGGTAGGGGATGAATTGCCGACAGCCGAACCCCATAATGAATTTTGCTTTTCGT
>Ga0153983_1000184_pt1 | contig 15814 bp, 8 predicted proteins | sample TSGA067MetaG_FD_104693 | JGI IMG/M metagenome (GOLD analysis project Ga0153983, IMG submission 104693) | Attine ant fungus gardens microbial communities from Georgia, USA - TSGA067 MetaG | ecosystem: Host-associated > Fungi > Mycelium > Unclassified | place: USA: Georgia, Alexander Wildlife... | reverse complement strand
TTCATGAAAGATGAAATAGTAGAGATGAAGGAAGAACAAGGACAGATTATTATTTACCAATCTGAAGATGGAAATACTCATATTGATGTAAAGATAGAAGATGAAACGGTATGGCTTACACAAAATCAGTTGGTAGAACTTTATCAAACGAGTAAATCGAATGTAAGCGAACATATTAAACATATATTTGAGGATAGAGAATTGGATGAAGATTCAGTTGTTCGGAAATTCCGAACAACTGCTTCGGATGGTAAAAAATATAATGTAACATATTACAACTTGGATATGATTATTTCTCTCGGATATCGTATAAAATCTATTATCGCTACCAGATTTCGTCGTTGGGCAACAGAGCGATTAAAAGAATATATGATAAAAGGTTTTACGATGGATGATGAACGGTTAAAACAGCTTGGCGGCGGTAATTACTGGCGTGAATTGCTTGACCGTATCAGAGATATTCGCTCATCTGAAAAAGTTTTATATCGGCAAGTACTTGATCTTTATGCGAGAAGTACAGATTATAATCCCAAAAGTAGTGAATCTGTAGAATTCTTTAAAATAGTTCAAAACAAATTACATTATGCAGCACATGGGCATACAGCAGCAAAAAGCAATATTAAAGGCATTTGGGATGGAGGCGGCATATGTAAAGAATAAAGCAAGAGAAATCAGCGAAAGACTGAAACCAGGAAATAGCACGATTGATATATAAGGAGGAGTAGATGGCACGGGCAGGAAGAAAAGTATCCATGAAATCATTGGATGAAAAGATTGCGAAGCAGCAGGAATCGTTAGCAAAACCAAGAAAAAATATAAAGATGATAAAGCCGGACTGGCAGAACTATTAAAACTTCGAAACGAACTCAGGAAAGACGAACTCATGGAAGCGGTTGTAAAGAGTGATAGGACTTTTGAGGAAATTCTTAGATTTATCAAAGGGACAGGTGATGTTTAAGTGAAAATACTCATATTTGGTGTTTCAAATGTAGGAAAACAACGATAGGAAGTATTCTGGCTGTGAATCTCGGTTATGATTTTTTTGACCTTGATGAAGAAGTAAAAAGATATTATCATACTACTTTAGAGGATTTTGTAAATAGCGGAACACTTGAGATAAGAGATCAGAAAAGAGGCGTAGTTCTCGATGAATTAATAAAAAATGAAAATGATAAAGTCATTGCGATAACCCCGATATCTCATCCGGTAAACTTTAATCATCATCTCTGTCGAAACGATGTTCTTGCAATTGAATTAAGAGACACAGCCGGAAACATTTTTGATCATCTTGTGTTTAGCGACGAAAACGATAACGTGTACAAAGATGATGATTATAAGAATGCTCATAAGGAACATTATATTGAGGAGATTTGTGAAGATATCTCCTGGTATGGAAAAACTTATGTCAACGTTAAGAATAAATTTGATGTAAATAATGAACTTCCGGATGTTGTGGTTAAAAGATTGATTAAAGAATTTGGTTTGCCAGTTATTTAGGGTTGAGTGCCAAAATAACTGGAAGTTCAGAATTAAGTTTTGTTGCCAGAGGCAGTTGATTTTTTAATTTACTAGAGAATATTGTGAAATAGGTCGAATTCATCCTATAAAAAGCATATACTATATGTATAAAGAAAAAAGGATGTGAAGATATGCAAGTGAATATAAAAAATTTAGTATCGATGACGGAAGCTAACCAAAATTTTTCTAAAGTTGCAAAGATGGTTGACGAGAATGGCGCAGCGGTTATATTGAAAAATAATTCTCCGCATTATGTAATTCTTGATTATAGTAAGGTTGAGGAAGAAAATGCTGCAGATAATCAAGCTGTAGAAGAAGTGTCAGCTAAAATACTCAAAAAGCATTTGCAAGCGTTTAAGGAGCTGGCTAAATAAAAAACATTAACAGGAAGGATAAAAGAAATGGCCCTAATTGAATGCCCGGAATGTAATGCGAGAATATCAGATAAATCAGAACATTGTATTCATTGTGGATGCCCAAAGAGTTACTTCATCCAAACAGGTCCACCAAAAGAAGAACAGCAGAAATCCGATAATATGAACTATATTTATTTATTAAATCCTAAGCAGTTAGAAGAGGTCGTAGAAGGATTTATTGATGAGTACGAAACGGCATTTGCGCAGGATAAATATTTATCGGTTCAAAACCTATTGAGCAAAAATGAAGATTACCAGAAAATGTTTTCTGACCTAAATGCTATTACTGATTTAGACACAATATATAAACAGGTCAATATAGCGCCAGAGAAAATAAATTTCTTTATTGAAAAAATGGCCCGTTTACCAGCAGAAGTAGAGCGGCATAACGAAGATTTTATCAACATTCAGTTAGTTAAGAATAAACAATATCTTGATTCGATTTTGGAAAAAGTTGATCCAGGGATTCAATTGGATAACGAACAAAGAAAAGTAGTGTTGGCTGATCCTGATTATTCGCTTGTAGTTGCCGGAGCCGGAGCTGGTAAGACGACTACGATGGCGGCTAAGGTAAAATATCTAGTAAATATCCAGAATGTTAAGCCGGAAGAAATAATCGTCATTTCCTTTACCAATAAAGCAGTCAACGAACTGGCAGACAAAATCAATAATCAGCTAGAGATTCCGGCTGAGATAATGACTTTCCATAAGTTTGGCAACCGGTTGATTCAGCAAGCTTCGAGCCGGCGGCCGGAAATTGAAATATATAAGAGAAGGTATTTTAACCAGATACTAAAGAAACGTATCTATGACAACAGAAAATTACTTCGGGAGTTAGTTATGTTCTTTGGATATTATTTTGATCTGCCGGAAGATATCCTGGAGTACGAAACGATTGAGCAGTACCATAGTTATAAGATGTCATTGGATTATGAGTCCATAAAAAGCACGGTTGGGGCATACTCAAAAGAAATCACAGACAGTTATTCAAAGAAAAGGCGAACAATCAGGGGTGAGTTCTTACGCTCTATTCAAGAAGTCCAGATTGCGAATTATTTATATCTGCATGGTATTGACTATGAATATGAGCGGGTTTACGAATATGATATTGTCGGAGCAAATAAAAAGTACACTCCTGATTTCTATATAAAGCAAAATGATAAAGCCGTCTATTTAGAGCATTTTGGCATAAACGAAAATGGAACCAGTAACCGCTATAATAAAGCCGAATTGGAAACATATCGCAGGAGCATTGAGGATAAAGTCAGATTACATAAAAAATATGGAACAAAGTTGATTTACACTTTTTCAAAATACGAAGATAACCGACCATTAATGGATCATCTGGAGGCATTGCTGATAAAAGAGGGATTTGAACTTACCGAGCGGGATGATGAGACGGTGTACCGCGAATTGATGGAGTTGGAAAAAGATAAATATGTCCGGAGGTTTGTCGTGTTTTTGGAAACCTTTATCGGTATGTTTAAGACTAATGGGTTTGAAGAGAAGGATTTCAAAAACCTGAAAGACAAGGTAAATAATGTTAGAATGCATTTGTTTCTGGATATTGCAAAAGAAATATACCGGTTATACCAGGCGATGTTGACCTATGACAATAAGATTGATTTTGAGGACATGATTAACATTGCTGAGAAAACACTCTCTGACCCCGGTTTTGATCCCACTATTCTCAATTATAAATATATCATTATTGATGAGTACCAGGATATTGCCAAGCAGCGGTTTAATCTGACCAAGCGTTTGGCAGAAGTATGCAATGCGAAAGTGATTGCAGTGGGTGATGATTGGCAATCGATATATGCGTTTTCGGGTTCGGATATCAATTTATTTACGCAGTTTGTCAAACTCATGGGACACGGAGAAGTACTGCGGATTACAAATACCTATCGTAATTCCCAGGAGCTGATTGACATTGCAGGAGATTTTGTCCAGACGAATCCAAGCCAGATTACAAAAAAGCTGCAATCGCCAAAACATATTGAAAATCCTGTGATAATAAAACCATATGATGATTCGTCTGATATTATGATACACAAGACAGAGGCATTAATCGAAGTACTTGATGAAATTGTGGCGGAATTTGGATCGGAAGCAGAGATACTTTTTATCGGACGCTATGGTTTTGAAGTGAATCAGATATGTAAAAGTGAAAATTTTAAAGAGCTATCAGATGGTGGACTGAGATGTGTTAAATACCCAAAAGCAAGGATAACCTACATGACAGCGCATAGTTCGAAAGGACTGGGTTATGAAAATGTTGTGATTTTAAATGGCTCAGAAGGGAAGTATGGATTTCCGTCTCAAATCGAGGATGATCCGATCATGAAACTGGTGACGGTAAATGATACTAGTGTTCCTTTCGCCGAAGAGCGTAGGCTGTTTTACGTCGCTATTACAAGAACCAAAAACAGAGTGTATATTATGGTGCCGGTATACACGCCATCGCGGTTTGTTCTGGAATTGATTGATCACTATAAGTTACCTTGCAGACAGGAGATTAGGCGAGATTATATGCTATCGGTGCGGGGGCAGCCAAGATGCCCGGAGTGTGGTTTTCCGCTTAAAAAAGAATACAATAAAAATTACGGGCTGACATTGTATCATTGCACAAATGAACCAGAAATATGCGATTTTATGGCCAATAAAGAAGAACACCTTGCCAACATCCACAGATGCAGTAAATGTGATGGGTATATGATTGTAAAGAAAAGCAGAAACGGGCCCTATTTTTTCGGGTGTACAAATTTTAAAGCGAAGGGTATTAACTGTAAAAACTCGGAAAGTATATAAGAAATTGCACTTGAATTGTAACAACAAAAGCGTTACAATTATGATAGTAGGAGGTGTTATTTATGGAAAAAAGTACAACATTAAATTTAAGAGTAAATCCAACGGTAAAACAACGTGCAGAAGATATATTATCCCAACTGGGAATACCTATGTCAACTGCAATAGATATGTATCTTAAACAAATTTCTATGGTCGGAGGGATTCCGTTTGCGGTTACTTTGCCGAAAGCGCCTGAACCTATAAATGCAGATTTAATGGATTCAAATGAGCTTCGTGAGAAATTGGAAAAAGGTTATGCCGATTTTGAAGCAGGAAGAGTACAAAATGCAGCAGAAGCATTTGCAAAGTTCAGGGAGAAACTTTGAGTATGAAACAATACACTGTAGAAATTACTGATGAAGCGCTTTGGGATATGGAGCAACTTTATAATCATATAGCATTAAGCTTAGCAGCTCCAGAAAATGCAATAGGACAATACAATAAAATAGCAGATCAAATTTTAAAATTAGAGTATTTGCCAGAACGATTTAAGACAATAGATTTAAAATTAGAACGTGCAAAAGAGATTAGAAGAATGATGGTTGATAACTATTCGGTGTTTTATGTCATAAAAGATGATCGTGTGGTTGTTACAGATATATTATATAGTGCGTCCGATATTAGTAAGCGTCTAAAATAGTATTTAGTATGGCAACATTTTGGCAACAAAAAATCAGTAAGTCAAAATAATGTATGTAATTGAATTGAAAAACGGCATGAAAACTCATAAAGCTAAACAAATGTGTTTAATAACATGAGTGAACAGGCCGAGTTCGAATAACGGATAAATTGATTGTAGTGTATAATTATGGCAGGCAGTCTACTGGATTATCTGCTGTATTTATATTATTATAACTCAGCAAGTTTTGAAGAAGTTAATAGAGCCAACACTGCTGATAGGTTTTGCAATAGTGCATTAGGAAGTGGCTAATTGAATCAGGGAGATTTAGATGCCAATAATGCATGAATATTATGCAATTATTGATCGAAAAATAGTATGGTACGGAAGTACTAATTTGCTTTCAAAGGAAAAAGACGATGATAATCTCATGCGAGTAGAAAGCAGCGAGATTGCCCAAGAACTCATGGAGATAACTTTTAAAATTGTAAATCAGGAAGAATTATAAGTAGAAGATGAGAAAGCCATTATTGAAAACGTAGAATGAGGATTTTGGAGGTGAATAGGGTGCCAGAACATCAGACGATAGAGTGGAAAGAATCTTGGCATGATGTGTATTTAGAATGGATTTGTGGTTATGCAAATGCATACGGTGGAATACTTTACATTGGTAAGAATGACGATGGGGAAGTGGTTGGCATAAGCTAACTCAAAGAAGCTATTGGAGGCAATCCCCAATAAGATTACGGATACTATGGGTATTGTGGTAGATGTGAACTTATTGTATGAAGGAAAGCTAGGAGCTTGGGACAAAAGTCCCACCACCATCTTTGCACCGCCTGTTTCCGCCCATTTCACGGGTTTTTCGGTTAAATACCGCCCAGTATTCGCCCTCAAAACCCGTAAAATGGACGAAAACAATCGGCACAAATCTGATAGTGGGACTTTTGTCCCAAGCTCCTAGAATACATTGAAATTATAGTGGACAAGTATCCATCACTAATTAGTTATCATGGGAAATATTTTTATAGATCTGGTAGTACAATGCGTACCATTACAGGCAAAGAATTAGATAAAGCGATTTTAAAATCCCAAGGAAGGACCTGGGATGGAGTTCCAATTCCTAAACTTGCAGTGCAAGATTTAAAATCAGAGGCAATACAGATTTTCAAAGACAAAGCAGTAAAAAGAGGTCGGTTGATGGAGGAAGAAGTGCATGTTAGCGATTCCATTTTGATGGATAATCTGCGTTTGATTGATGAAGATGGATATCTTATTAGAGCAGCGATGTTAGCATTTTACAATGACCCGGAGAAGTGGGTAACGGGAGCTTATATTAAAATAGGCTATTTTGGAAAATCTGATTCAGATTTACAATATCAGGATGAAGTACATGGTTCTCTTATAGAACAGGTTGATACTACGATTGATTTAGTTTATACAAAGTATCTTAAAGCACTAATTGATTATGATGGAATTCAGAGAGTTGAACAGTTTATGTTTCATAGAGATGCATTTCGTGAAATCATATTAAATGCAATAGTACACAAGGATTACAGTGGTTGTAACCCAATACAGATTAGTGTTTATGAAGACAAAATGTACATTTGGAATGATGGAAAAATGCCAGCTAATTTATCATCAGCGGAAAAGCTATTTAGTAAACATTCTTCAAAACCATATAATCCTAAGCTTGCAAATGTATTTTTTAAGAGCGGTATGATTGAGGCTTGGGGGCGTGGATTTGATAAAATTAAAGAAGCATGTGCTAAGTACGAAGGATCATTGCCAGAATATGATATAAACGAAGATGGAATTATGGTTCTTTGTAGGGCTTGTGACAAATATTTGAAAATTTTACAAAGGGATGTTCATCCTATTCATGGTGAACAGGATAGTGAACAGGATGTAATGAATTCCATCATTGAGTTTTGTATTAGACCAAAGTCTTCACAAGAAATAATTGAAAAATTTAAAATTCCAAATCGTTCATTTTTTAAAAGACATTTTCTTGATAAACTATTAGCATCTGGAGAACTCAAAATGACTATACCTAAAAAGCCATCAAGTAAAAATCAAAAATATTATTCTTAAAAAGCATCCTGTTCACATGAACAGGATAATGAACAAGACGATTTATGCTAATTAGGATATGAGAAAGGTTGCCCCAATATTCTGTTGATGGATGATAAATGATTATAATGAATGGCTCTATTTTGGCTCTAAAAATTTGGACAGAGAAAAAAACAGACGGAAAATAGGAGAATAAGAATACAAAAGTACACATATGTGAACTCGAATAAGTGAAGTTACACCATCCGCCGGAGAGTTCGAGTGATTGAAAATTTTACACAGATTATTTTAAATGGTAGGTAGTCTTTGAGATTGTCTGTCATTATTTGTATTATCCATATTTAGTGAGCAGGGGCTCAAGTTTTGTTGCCAGAAATAGTTATACCAATAAAGAAGGATATGTTACACATTTTTACGCTGTAAAATTCAACGTTGAATTTTACAGCGTAAAAATGTGTAACATATCCTTCTTTATTGGTATAACTATTTCTGGCAACAAAACTTGAGCCCCTGCTCACTAAATATGGATAATACAAATAATGACAGACAATCTCAAAGACTACCTACCATTTAAAATAATCTGTGTAAAATTTTCAATCACTCGAACTCTCCGGCGGATGGTGTAACTTCACTTATTCGAGTTCACATATGTGTACTTTTGTATTCTTATTCTCCTATTTTCCGTCTGTTTTTTTCTCTGTCCAAATTTTTAGAGCCAAAATAGAGCCATTCATTATAATCATTTATCATCCATCAACAGAATATTGGGGCAACCTTTCTCATATCCTAATTAGCATAAATCGTCTTGTTCATTATCCTGTTCATGTGAACAGGATGCTTTTTAAGAATAATATTTTTGATTTTTACTTGATGGCTTTTTAGGTATAGTCATTTTGAGTTCTCCAGATGCTAATAGTTTATCAAGAAAATGTCTTTTAAAAAATGAACGATTTGGAATTTTAAATTTTTCAATTATTTCTTGTGAAGACTTTGGTCTAATACAAAACTCAATGATGGAATTCATTACATCCTGTTCACTATCCTGTTCACCATGAATAGGATGAACATCCCTTTGTAAAATTTTCAAATATTTGTCACAAGCCCTACAAAGAACCATAATTCCATCTTCGTTTATATCATATTCTGGCAATGATCCTTCGTACTTAGCACATGCTTCTTTAATTTTATCAAATCCACGCCCCCAAGCCTCAATCATACCGCTCTTAAAAAATACATTTGCAAGCTTAGGATTATATGGTTTTGAAGAATGTTTACTAAATAGCTTTTCCGCTGATGATAAATTAGCTGGCATTTTTCCATCATTCCAAATGTACATTTTGTCTTCATAAACACTAATCTGTATTGGGTTACAACCACTGTAATCCTTGTGTACTATTGCATTTAATATGATTTCACGAAATGCATCTCTATGAAACATAAACTGTTCAACTCTCTGAATTCCATCATAATCAATTAGTGCTTTAAGATACTTTGTATAAACTAAATCAATCGTAGTATCAACCTGTTCTATAAGAGAACCATGTACTTCATCCTGATATTGTAAATCTGAATCAGATTTTCCAAAATAGCCTATTTTAATATAAGCTCCCGTTACCCACTTCTCCGGGTCATTGTAAAATGCTAACATCGCTGCTCTAATAAGATATCCATCTTCATCAATCAAACGCAGATTATCCATCAAAATGGAATCGCTAACATGCACTTCTTCCTCCATCAACCGACCTCTTTTTACTGCTTTGTCTTTGAAAATCTGTATTGCCTCTGATTTTAAATCTTGCACTGCAAGTTTAGGAATTGGAACTCCATCCCAGGTCCTTCCTTGGGATTTTAAAATCGCTTTATCTAATTCTTTGCCTGTAATGGTACGCATTGTACTACCAGATCTATAAAAATATTTCCCATGATAACTAATTAGTGATGGATACTTGTCCACTATAATTTCAATGTATTCTAGGAGCTTGGGACAAAAGTCCCACTATCAGATTTGTGCCGATTGTTTTCGTCCATTTTACGGGTTTTGAGGGCGAATACTGGGCGGTATTTAACCGAAAAACCCGTGAAATGGGCGGAAACAGGCGGTGCAAAGATGGTGGTGGGACTTTTGTCCCAAGCTCCTAGCTTTCCTTCATACAATAAGTTCACATCTACCACAATACCCATAGTATCCGTAATCTTATTGGGGATTGCCTCCAATAGCTTCTTTGAGTTAGCTTATGCCAACCACTTCCCCATCGTCATTCTTACCAATGTAAAGTATTCCACCGTATGCATTTGCATAACCACAAATCCATTCTAAATACACATCATGCCAAGATTCTTTCCACTCTATCGTCTGATGTTCTGGCACCCTATTCACCTCCAAAATCCTCATTCTACGTTTTCAATAATGGCTTTCTCATCTTCTACTTATAATTCTTCCTGATTTACAATTTTAAAAGTTATCTCCATGAGTTCTTGGGCAATCTCGCTGCTTTCTACTCGCATGAGATTATCATCGTCTTTTTCCTTTGAAAGCAAATTAGTACTTCCGTACCATACTATTTTTCGATCAATAATTGCATAATATTCATGCATTATTGGCATCTAAATCTCCCTGATTCAATTAGCCACTTCCTAATGCACTATTGCAAAACCTATCAGCAGTGTTGGCTCTATTAACTTCTTCAAAACTTGCTGAGTTATAATAATATAAATACAGCAGATAATCCAGTAGACTGCCTGCCATAATTATACACTACAATCAATTTATCCGTTATTCGAACTCGGCCTGTTCACTCATGTTATTAAACACATTTGTTTAGCTTTATGAGTTTTCATGCCGTTTTTCAATTCAATTACATACATTATTTTGACTTACTGATTTTTTGTTGCCAAAATGTTGCCATACTAAATACTATTTTAGACGCTTACTAATATCGGACGCACTATATAATATATCTGTAACAACCACACGATCATCTTTTATGACATAAAACACCGAATAGTTATCAACCATCATTCTTCTAATCTCTTTTGCACGTTCTAATTTTAAATCTATTGTCTTAAATCGTTCTGGCAAATACTCTAATTTTAAAATTTGATCTGCTATTTTATTGTATTGTCCTATTGCATTTTCTGGAGCTGCTAAGCTTAATGCTATATGATTATAAAGTTGCTCCATATCCCAAAGCGCTTCATCAGTAATTTCTACAGTGTATTGTTTCATACTCAAAGTTTCTCCCTGAACTTTGCAAATGCTTCTGCTGCATTTTGTACTCTTCCTGCTTCAAAATCGGCATAACCTTTTTCCAATTTCTCACGAAGCTCATTTGAATCCATTAAATCTGCATTTATAGGTTCAGGCGCTTTCGGCAAAGTAACCGCAAACGGAATCCCTCCGACCATAGAAATTTGTTTAAGATACATATCTATTGCAGTTGACATAGGTATTCCCAGTTGGGATAATATATCTTCTGCACGTTGTTTTACCGTTGGATTTACTCTTAAATTTAATGTTGTACTTTTTTCCATAAATAACACCTCCTACTATCATAATTGTAACGCTTTTGTTGTTACAATTCAAGTGCAATTTCTTATATACTTTCCGAGTTTTTACAGTTAATACCCTTCGCTTTAAAATTTGTACACCCGAAAAAATAGGGCCCGTTTCTGCTTTTCTTTACAATCATATACCCATCACATTTACTGCATCTGTGGATGTTGGCAAGGTGTTCTTCTTTATTGGCCATAAAATCGCATATTTCTGGTTCATTTGTGCAATGATACAATGTCAGCCCGTAATTTTTATTGTATTCTTTTTTAAGCGGAAAACCACACTCCGGGCATCTTGGCTGCCCCCGCACCGATAGCATATAATCTCGCCTAATCTCCTGTCTGCAAGGTAACTTATAGTGATCAATCAATTCCAGAACAAACCGCGATGGCGTGTATACCGGCACCATAATATACACTCTGTTTTTGGTTCTTGTAATAGCGACGTAAAACAGCCTACGCTCTTCGGCGAAAGGAACACTAGTATCATTTACCGTCACCAGTTTCATGATCGGATCATCCTCGATTTGAGACGGAAATCCATACTTCCCTTCTGAGCCATTTAAAATCACAACATTTTCATAACCCAGTCCTTTCGAACTATGCGCTGTCATGTAGGTTATCCTTGCTTTTGGGTATTTAACACATCTCAGTCCACCATCTGATAGCTCTTTAAAATTTTCACTTTTACATATCTGATTCACTTCAAAACCATAGCGTCCGATAAAAAGTATCTCTGCTTCCGATCCAAATTCCGCCACAATTTCATCAAGTACTTCGATTAATGCCTCTGTCTTGTGTATCATAATATCAGACGAATCATCATATGGTTTTATTATCACAGGATTTTCAATATGTTTTGGCGATTGCAGCTTTTTTGTAATCTGGCTTGGATTCGTCTGGACAAAATCTCCTGCAATGTCAATCAGCTCCTGGGAATTACGATAGGTATTTGTAATCCGCAGTACTTCTCCGTGTCCCATGAGTTTGACAAACTGCGTAAATAAATTGATATCCGAACCCGAAAACGCATATATCGATTGCCAATCATCACCCACTGCAATCACTTTCGCATTGCATACTTCTGCCAAACGCTTGGTCAGATTAAACCGCTGCTTGGCAATATCCTGGTACTCATCAATAATGATATATTTATAATTGAGAATAGTGGGATCAAAACCGGGGTCAGAGAGTGTTTTCTCAGCAATGTTAATCATGTCCTCAAAATCAATCTTATTGTCATAGGTCAACATCGCCTGGTATAACCGGTATATTTCTTTTGCAATATCCAGAAACAAATGCATTCTAACATTATTTACCTTGTCTTTCAGGTTTTTGAAATCCTTCTCTTCAAACCCATTAGTCTTAAACATACCGATAAAGGTTTCCAAAAACACGACAAACCTCCGGACATATTTATCTTTTTCCAACTCCATCAATTCGCGGTACACCGTCTCATCATCCCGCTCGGTAAGTTCAAATCCCTCTTTTATCAGCAATGCCTCCAGATGATCCATTAATGGTCGGTTATCTTCGTATTTTGAAAAAGTGTAAATCAACTTTGTTCCATATTTTTTATGTAATCTGACTTTATCCTCAATGCTCCTGCGATATGTTTCCAATTCGGCTTTATTATAGCGGTTACTGGTTCCATTTTCGTTTATGCCAAAATGCTCTAAATAGACGGCTTTATCATTTTGCTTTATATAGAAATCAGGAGTGTACTTTTTATTTGCTCCGACAATATCATATTCGTAAACCCGCTCATATTCATAGTCAATACCATGCAGATATAAATAATTCGCAATCTGGACTTCTTGAATAGAGCGTAAGAACTCACCCCTGATTGTTCGCCTTTTCTTTGAATAACTGTCTGTGATTTCTTTTGAGTATGCCCCAACCGTGCTTTTTATGGACTCATAATCCAATGACATCTTATAACTATGGTACTGCTCAATCGTTTCGTACTCCAGGATATCTTCCGGCAGATCAAAATAATATCCAAAGAACATAACTAACTCCCGAAGTAATTTTCTGTTGTCATAGATACGTTTCTTTAGTATCTGGTTAAAATACCTTCTCTTATATATTTCAATTTCCGGCCGCCGGCTCGAAGCTTGCTGAATCAACCGGTTGCCAAACTTATGGAAAGTCATTATCTCAGCCGGAATCTCTAGCTGATTATTGATTTTGTCTGCCAGTTCGTTGACTGCTTTATTGGTAAAGGAAATGACGATTATTTCTTCCGGCTTAACATTCTGGATATTTACTAGATATTTTACCTTAGCCGCCATCGTAGTCGTCTTACCAGCTCCGGCTCCGGCAACTACAAGCGAATAATCAGGATCAGCCAACACTACTTTTCTTTGTTCGTTATCCAATTGAATCCCTGGATCAACTTTTTCCAAAATCGAATCAAGATATTGTTTATTCTTAACTAACTGAATGTTGATAAAATCTTCGTTATGCCGCTCTACTTCTGCTGGTAAACGGGCCATTTTTTCAATAAAGAAATTTATTTTCTCTGGCGCTATATTGACCTGTTTATATATTGTGTCTAAATCAGTAATAGCATTTAGGTCAGAAAACATTTTCTGGTAATCTTCATTTTTGCTCAATAGGTTTTGAACCGATAAATATTTATCCTGCGCAAATGCCGTTTCGTACTCATCAATAAATCCTTCTACGACCTCTTCTAACTGCTTAGGATTTAATAAATAAATATAGTTCATATTATCGGATTTCTGCTGTTCTTCTTTTGGTGGACCTGTTTGGATGAAGTAACTCTTTGGGCATCCACAATGAATACAATGTTCTGATTTATCTGATATTCTCGCATTACATTCCGGGCATTCAATTAGGGCCATTTCTTTTATCCTTCCTGTTAATGTTTTTTATTTAGCCAGCTCCTTAAACGCTTGCAAATGCTTTTTGAGTATTTTAGCTGACACTTCTTCTACAGCTTGATTATCTGCAGCATTTTCTTCCTCAACCTTACTATAATCAAGAATTACATAATGCGGAGAATTATTTTTCAATATAACCGCTGCGCCATTCTCGTCAACCATCTTTGCAACTTTAGAAAAATTTTGGTTAGCTTCCGTCATCGATACTAAATTTTTTATATTCACTTGCATATCTTCACATCCTTTTTTCTTTATACATATAGTATATGCTTTTTATAGGATGAATTCGACCTATTTCACAATATTCTCTAGTAAATTAAAAAATCAACTGCCTCTGGCAACAAAACTTAATTCTGAACTTCCAGTTATTTTGGCACTCAACCCTAAATAACTGGCAAACCAAATTCTTTAATCAATCTTTTAACCACAACATCCGGAAGTTCATTATTTACATCAAATTTATTCTTAACGTTGACATAAGTTTTTCCATACCAGGAGATATCTTCACAAATCTCCTCAATATAATGTTCCTTATGAGCATTCTTATAATCATCATCTTTGTACACGTTATCGTTTTCGTCGCTAAACACAAGATGATCAAAAATGTTTCCGGCTGTGTCTCTTAATTCAATTGCAAGAACATCGTTTCGACAGAGATGATGATTAAAGTTTACCGGATGAGATATCGGGGTTATCGCAATGACTTTATCATTTTCATTTTTTATTAATTCATCGAGAACTACGCCTCTTTTCTGATCTCTTATCTCAAGTGTTCCGCTATTTACAAAATCCTCTAAAGTAGTATGATAATATCTTTTTACTTCTTCATCAAGGTCAAAAAAATCATAACCGAGATTCACAGCCAGAATACTTCCTATCGTTGTTTTCCTACATTTGAAACACCAAATATGAGTATTTTCACTTAAACATCACCTGTCCCTTTGATAAATCTAAGAATTTCCTCAAAAGTCCTATCACTCTTTACAACCGCTTCCATGAGTTCGTCTTTCCTGAGTTCGTTTCGAAGTTTTAATAGTTCTGCCAGTCCGGCTTTATCATCTTTATATTTTTTCTTGGTTTTGCTAACGATTCCTGCTGCTTCGCAATCTTTTCATCCAATGATTTCATGGATACTTTTCTTCCTGCCCGTGCCATCTACTCCTCCTTATATATCAATCGTGCTATTTCCTGGTTTCAGTCTTTCGCTGATTTCTCTTGCTTTATTCTTTACATATGCCGCCTCCATCCCAAATGCCTTTAATATTGCTTTTTGCTGCTGTATGCCCATGTGCTGCATAATGTAATTTGTTTTGAACTATTTTAAAGAATTCTACAGATTCACTACTTTTGGGATTATAATCTGTACTTCTCGCATAAAGATCAAGTACTTGCCGATATAAAACTTTTTCAGATGAGCGAATATCTCTGATACGGTCAAGCAATTCACGCCAGTAATTACCGCCGCCAAGCTGTTTTAACCGTTCATCATCCATCGTAAAACCTTTTATCATATATTCTTTTAATCGCTCTGTTGCCCAACGACGAAATCTGGTAGCGATAATAGATTTTATACGATATCCGAGAGAAATAATCATATCCAAGTTGTAATATGTTACATTATATTTTTTACCATCCGAAGCAGTTGTTCGGAATTTCCGAACAACTGAATCTTCATCCAATTCTCTATCCTCAAATATATGTTTAATATGTTCGCTTACATTCGATTTACTCGTTTGATAAAGTTCTACCAACTGATTTTGTGTAAGCCATACCGTTTCATCTTCTATCTTTACATCAATATGAGTATTTCCATCTTCAGATTGGTAAATAATAATCTGTCCTTGTTCTTCCTTCATCTCTACTATTTCATCTTTCATGAA
>Ga0153983_1000183_pt1 | contig 15824 bp, 12 predicted proteins | sample TSGA067MetaG_FD_104693 | JGI IMG/M metagenome (GOLD analysis project Ga0153983, IMG submission 104693) | Attine ant fungus gardens microbial communities from Georgia, USA - TSGA067 MetaG | ecosystem: Host-associated > Fungi > Mycelium > Unclassified | place: USA: Georgia, Alexander Wildlife... | reverse complement strand
TCTGGAGGACGTCTGGCAGGGACTGCAGAACTGCTATCAAAGTCTGGCAGCTGAGGTCAAAGAGAAATACGGCATAGTTCTGGAACAAGTAGGCACCATAGGCTTTAGTGCCATGATGCATGGCTATATAGCTTTTGATCGAAACGGCACTCTTCTGGCTCCTTTTCGAACCTGGCGCAACACCATGACCGGAGCGGCAACGGAAGAACTGACCGGACTTTTTAATTTTAATATCCCTCATCGCTGGAGTATCGCACACTTGTACCAATCGATTCTGGACGGTGAAAAACATGTAAAAGATATCAGTTACTTTACTACACTGGCAGGTTATGTGCACTGGAAACTGACCGGTGAAAAAGTCCTGGGAATCGGTGATGCTTCGGGAATGTTTCCCATTGACAGCCAAATCAATGATTACGATGCCGGCATACTGGCGAAATTTGATGAAAAGATCGCTCCCCTCGGATATCCCTGGAAGCTGAAGGATATTCTTCCTCAGATCTTAACTGCCGGTGACCGTGCCGGTGTATTGACAGAAGAAGGGGCCCGGTTGATTGATCCCAGCGGAGCACTGAAGTCCGGTATTTCCCTCTGTCCGCCGGAAGGTGATGCCGGAACGGGCATGGTGGCTACCAATGCGGTTGCACCTCGTACCGGCAATGTATCCGCAGGTACTTCGATCTTCTCAATGATCGTACTGGAACATGCACTAAGCAAGGTATATCCGGAAATCGATATGGTAACAACTCCATCCGGCCATCCGGTGGCAATGGTGCATTGCAATAACTGCACCTCTGAGGTAAATGCCTGGGTATCACTATTTCGGGAATTTGCAGACAGTGCCGGCATACAGATAAGCAATAACGAATTGTTTGGTCTGCTGTTTCGCAAAGCACTGGAGGGCGACTCCGATTGCGATGATGTGCTGTGCTGCGGCTACCTTGCCGGAGAGCCCATTGCAAAATTAGAGGAGGGACGTCCGCTGCTTGTACGGCAGCCGGACAGCCGCCTGACACTTGGCAACTTCATGCGGTCACAATTATTTTCTACCGTTGCTACCCTCCGGCTGGGAATGGATATTTTATTCCAGCAGGAAGATGTGAAGCTTGATAAGTTAATCGGACATGGCGGTCTTTTCAAGACTCCGGAGGTCGGACAGCGTGTCATGGCAGCATCTGTAGGTGTTCCGGTCTCAGTCATGGAAACTGCGGGCGAAGGCGGTGCATGGGGAATTGCACTGCTGGCAGCCTATATGGCAAATAAGAGCAGTGGGGAAACATTAGACGAATATCTGTCGAAACAGGTATTTCACAATATGCCATGTACTGAAATTTCTCCTTCACCGGAGGATCAAGAAGGATTTAACTCTTATCTGAAACGTTACAAACAATTGCTTGCAGTTGAAGCGGCCGCTGTTTTGAATCTGCAATGATTTTAGGAGGATATTATGCTGGAAACATTAAAACAGGAAGTGTATGAAGCAAATCTGGAGCTGCCCAAACGAGGGCTGATTACTTTCACTTGGGGCAACGTAAGCGGTATCGACCGCGAAAAAGGACTTTTTGTGATAAAACCAAGCGGAGTTCCCTACGAGCAATTAAAAGCAGCAGACATGGTGGTTCTCGATTTAAAAGGGAATGTCATCGAAGGTGATTATACTCCCTCTTCCGATATGCCGACTCATTTGGTCCTTTATCAAAATTATCCGGAAATCGGAGGGATTGTACATACTCATTCTACCTACGCAACTTCATGGGCACAGGCAAACCGTGATATCCCGGCCTATGGAACAACTCATGCAGACTATATGTACGGAGATATCCCCTGCGCAAGACGTCTGGCAAAAACAGAAGTAGATGGGGAGTACGAAAAAGAAACCGGAAACCTAATCGTAGAAATCTTCCGGGAAAGAAACCTGGATGTTATGGCAATGCCTGCTGTGATTTTATCAAACCATGGCCCCTTTACATGGGGAAAAGACGGTATGGAGGCGGTGCATAATGCAGTAGTATTGGAGGAAGTGGCTAAAATGGCACTTTTGACAGAACAGGTGAATCCAAAAACACCCAATATAGATCAGTATTTACTGGATAAACATTATTTGAGAAAGCATGGCAAAAATGCATATTATGGACAGAAATAATTAGCTTTAACCACAACTTAAAAGAAAGGCAGATAGAAAATAATGATTTCTATTTGTCTTTCTTTTGTATATACTATACCACAAATTCGTTGAATTTTCAAGTCTTGTAAGGAGGCAAAAACGGGTATATAATGGGGTACTACAGCAAAAGGAGTGTGTCCATGGAAAAGAATATTTTTGATTTGATGCAGTCGAAAAAGAGTCAGGACGAACTGGCTGTTCTCGTTTCATGCAATAAAATGACGGAAAAGTTTGGACTGTCATTGACTAAAGAAGATGCACAAGAACTGGTAGTACGCAGAAATGACAGTCTAAGAAAATATCAAAGAGTGGAATTTGGCAATGGTATCCTGGATAAACTAATTTGTACATTCTGCGATTCACAATATATCAATCAGGATAATTATCTTAGAACCCTGGAGCAGCTGCAGGATATTTTTTACGAATTTAAAAATGAAGCAGAGGATAAACTAACGGATGATGAATTGCTGACCTTTATGAGTGAGCAATTTGAATCCGTATGCTTTGGAGATATCGAATATCTGGAATCCACCTGTCTGGAGCGCTTTGCCGCTGCCGTAAGAGCCGGTTACGATGGCTATAAAAAAACCGGCGGACATAATGAATATGAAAAAGTGGATGAAGAATCAAGGTGGGATAAGGAGTTATACCTGGAAGTCGTAAGGGAACTTTTTTGGGGCTAGATCCGGAGGAACATTATGCAAAATGATATGAGTTATGAGATGGAAGAATTATTGCCAATCGTTATCTGGTTAACAGAGAAATATACCTCAAAAGAAAGCAGTTCGGTACCATATGAAACGGCCCAAGTGCTTTTGAAAGCGGTTATGTACTGTATTGACGAATGCATTTCCGGCAATCAAACCGGACTGGTATCTGAAAATGCGAAATTAAGTGCCCGTGCAGCTTATGAACGGGGATATGAGGTCATATTTGAGAAAGTCCGGGAAGCAAAGGTACTGTATGATCAGATCATACAAGATTTTGAAGATTATAGATGTAAAAATTACAGCGATACAATTTTAAAAGGGATGCCCGGCTTTTTTACCAGATATGACGCCCGTTTCAGTCCGCAGGAGCATCTGCTCACTTTGGACTATCCATTGCTGTCAGGAAATCCGGATTTATGCGGTATTGATTTGATTTTAGCATATTTAAAGGGAATTCATTTTGAAAAACAGATTCTGGATTGTTTCGATCAATCCGCGATAAGAAATCTGCTGGAGAAAATTCGACCCGGTTATCAGAACCTTTATTTAGATAACGTCTGCTACCCTGTTCTGCTTGGTGCAATTGGATGTTTGATAGCGGACAGACCGGTGCACACTCTGCAATTATCCAAGAAGGACTATGGTGATATCCGCCTCTACTTTCGTGGTGACAATGCGGAGAAAATAAAATTAAAAATCCAAAAAATAATCCATATGATTATCAGTCAAATTCAGGGATTGGATGATCCAATGTATTTTGATCCGGTATGCAGCAGCTATGCCGTTAGAATATCGGAAGGTCTGCGGAATCATTCACTGGAGAATGTAATGGTTAGCACGCTCTGATCTCTTTGAGATAAAACTCACTGCCGCTAATCATTTCATACTCTGTCCCACCACAATAGGGACATTTTCGGGAATGCTCTTTTAAGGCATATACTTTGCCACAGCTTTTACATATTCCGTTTGCCGTTAGTACTTCCACTTCAAGCTTCGTATTTTCAAGCAAGGTTCCATCTACTGCAGCAGGAAAGCAGGCATAAAGATACTTTGGTATAACGGAGGACACCTCACCTGCCTGAAGAACAATTGCCTCCACTTTTGTAAGCTCATTTTCTTCTACAATCTTTAATACCTGCTTAACGATATGATACATGATCCCCAACTCATGCATAGCTTATTTTTTCCCTCCGAATACTTTTTTAGCGGTTATTTTTACTTTACGTTTTATTACGTGAGGTACAATAGCTTTTTTCATTCCTAAGAACTCTACCCCTTCTCCATCATATACCCGCTCTAATTTTATCGCATCAAATTTGCATTTTGTTGCACACATTCCACAGCCAACACACATGTACTCGTCTACCACGGTAGCCCCACAACCCAGACAGCGCTCGGTCTCTTTATGCACTTGCTCTTCTGTAAGAGAACTGCGTAAATCTCTAAAGGTCTTCTTTGATTTCTGTCCGTCTACTTTTTCTGTCCGCTGTCTTGATGTAGTATCATAACTGTCTATCACAGCTGCTGCTTTATCCAGTTCAATAAATTCACGGCGGCTTCGGCCAATTCGCAGATCCTGCCCCGTTTGTACAAATCTATGAATAGAGATGGCTCCCTGCTTACCGGCTGCAATGGCATCAATAGCAAACTTCGGACCTGTAGCCGCATCTCCTCCTGCAAATACATCGGGTTCGGCCGTTTGATAGGTTAATTCATCTATCTGAATTGTATGATTCTTATTTAACACTGCCTTACTTTCATCAAGGATACCACCCCAATCAATTGACTGACCGATTGATAACAGCACATAATCTGCGGCAGCGGTAATCGTATCATTTTCATCATACTGCGGGCTAAAACGTCCTTCCCTGTCAAAAACACTGGTACAGCGTTTAAATTCTACTCCTGTAACTCTTCCTTTTTCTGAAAGGATGCGTTTTGGTCCCCAGGAGTTGTTAATAAGAATATCTTCCTCCTTGGCTACTTCAATTTCTTCTTCCAAAGCCGGCATTTCTTCTCGCTTTTCCAGGCAATACATGCTGACTTTTTCTCCGCCTGCACGAACTGCAACGCGGGCTACATCGATGGCAACATTTCCGCCGCCGATAACCACTACGTTTCCGGAAACCAATTCTTTTTCATCCTGATTTACCCGTGATAAAAATTCAATTCCGGAAATAACGCCTGCCAAATCCTCACCTTCCACACCCACTTTACGACCCCTTCCGGCACCAACAGCAAGATAGAAGGCCCCATATCCCTGATTTCTTAACTGATCCAGGGTAATATCTTTTCCTACTTCAACACCTGTTTTAAACTTTACGCCCAGTTCTTTTAAAACATCTATCTCTGCAGCTACTACATCTTTCTCAAGTACAAATGAAGGGATCCCAAGCGTAAGCATACCGCCAACTACTTCTTCTTTTTCAAACACAGTCACATCATATCCATCAATAGCCAGGTAGTACGCACAGGATAATCCGGCCGGACCCGAACCAACAACTGCAATCTTTTTATCGCTATAATCATGGCGCTTTTGCGGAATAAACCGAATGTCCTTATGTAAATCCTGATCTGCTATGAAACGCTTAATCGCATCAATCGCTATAGGCTCATCCAGATCACCTCTTGTGCAGGCATCCTCACAGCGCTTATTACAGACATATCCGCAAACTGCCGGAAACGGATTTTCCATTTTTATAAGCTCAAGCGCTTCTGTATATTTTCCTTGTGCTGCTAACTTAATATATCCTTGCACCGCAATGTGTGCCGGACAGCTTGTTTTACAAGGAGCCGTCCCTGTATCTACAACTTCCCGGCGGGTAGTTCTATATTCCGGATTCCAATCCTCCTGTGTCCACTGATGATTTCTTGGTGTGTATGTCGTCGTAATATCCTCAGTAACCGACTTATTCGAACACAGCTTTTGTCCCAGCCGCATAGCGTTCATAGGACAATTTTCCACACATTGTCCACAGGCTACACACTTTTCCTTATCTACTTTTGATACATAATTCGACCGAATCATATCTACATTTTTGTACATAGTTCCGGAACGCAGTGACAGGCAGGAACAGCCGCAGCAATTACATATTGCGTGTGTTTTTCCCGAACCATCAATGTTCGGAATCTGATGCATTAACCCATTTTCTTCTGCTCTTTTGATAATTTCAAACGCTTCTTCTCTGGTGATTTCTCTGCCGCGGCCAGTACGAATATAGTATTCTGCCGCATGCCCTAACTGAATGCACATATCCTCTTTTAGATGCCCGCAGCCTTCACCCATGGCTTCACGGTCTGTCCTGCAGGAACAAGGGGAACATGAGAAAATCGTATTATCATTAAGATACTTGGAAACCTCCTCGTAGCTAACTCTGTGACTATTTCCTTCAATTGCCGTTTCAATAGGGATTACACGCATTAAGCCGATACCAGGCGGAAACATACCGGAACTCGCCGGACCCCGTACCCTCCCATAAGCCTCCATAGCATAGGCAACTACCGGATATTTCTCGACATTGTCCAGGTTGTTTACAATCATTTCCATGATGCCCGGAATCCAGCTTTCGGCATGCCAGAACGTATCCACTCCGTCAATAACATTTACAAAGCACGTGCCGTATTGGGCAAGCTTCATCATCTGCTCATGACAATACGCTTCTGATTTATCCATAATCCTGGCGACTTCGGCTGCTGTCCGCCTGGTAAAGTACCCCATAGCAAGACCCACCTCAGCCATATCATCATCTACACCGGCTTCCAGAATTACATATTCCGGATCATCCCATTTATATCCGTTTTTCTCCGGTTCTTTCCTTCCTAACATGTTGGCCAGTGCCATAACCTTTTCATTATATTTACACTCATAACCTTCCGGAAAATACATTTTAGTTATTGATTGCTCCATATTTTCTAACCTCCCTTAACCTCCTGATACAGCCAGTTAATCCACTCCTCCATACCTTCACCTGTTTTTCCCGAAACCGGGAAAATAGCTATATTCGGGTTCAGTTTCTTAACCCTTTGTATACATAGCTCCAAATCAAAATCGAACACTTCTAACGTATCTATTTTATTAATCAAAAGTACATCTGATATCCGGAACATCAAGGGATATTTAAGGGGCTTGTCATCCCCTTCGGGAACGCTTAGTATCATGGCATTTTTAGTAGCTCCTGTATCAAATTCAGCGGGGCATACCAGGTTCCCTACATTTTCAAGGACAACCAGATCCGTACCCTCGGCATCAAGTCCCATAAGCCCTTGTCTTGTCATATCCGCATCCAAATGACACATGCCTCCTGTATGAAGCTGTATCACTTTCACCCCGGTATTTGAGATTGTCCGTGCATCCACATCCGAATCAATATCCGCTTCCATTACCGCTATGCTAAGTTTTTCTTTAAGGCTGTCAATGGTATTGACTAATATCGTGGTCTTTCCGGCGCCCGGAGAACTCATAAGATTTAGCAAAAATGTGTTTTCCTCTTTAAGCTGCTCTCTTAAAAGCCTTGCATCTTTATTATTGTCTTCGAATACACTTTCCTTAATTTTAAGAACTCTGAATTCTTTCATTCCGGTATCACCTCCTATTCTGCTAACGCCTTAATTTTCTGATACGACTTCAAATCTGTATATAGCTCCCCCGTATATGGATTCCGTTTTGTCTTTTTCCATTTATAAACCATATAAACCAGCACAGCTGCATTTGCTGCCAATGCTAAAAAGCTTACTATAAAATATATCGTTGGATTATAAGTCGAATCCACACGCCATTTCCCATAATCCTGGAATCTTGGGAATGTCTGTGCAAACATACACCAAAGTGCCAGAGTCTGCGCGCGGTGCTGAAGCCAGGCACCTTTTCCAACTGTAAAAGCGCAAAGTGTTGGTGCAAGCAAGAGTGCAAATCCACAATACCATGCATGATGCGGGAGGCAGTTATATGTATAAGCAAAGTTCCACAGATCATAAGCGATAATATAGAACCATAGCATATCCGGCCAGAGCATATCCCTGCTTCCATCTTTGTCTGTCTTTTTCCGAATGCGAATTCCAAACCAACCGGTAATGATAACAATATTGAGTATACCGGCAATTGCATTCATGTAGTTCCATGAACCTCCCATTAACATAACCGGAGCATCCGCGGCAGCATCTTGTGCCATTACTGCGTATGTCTTACCCACCTCAAAATCGCGAATAACTGCTTCTGCAATATTGATTGCCAGGATAAGCGGCGGAAAACAAAGAGCTATCTTATTGTCTGCAAGTGCCCAGTCTTTTCCGGTCTTCTTATTGGTTCCCCGCACATGGCGAATACACCAAAACCCAATACAGCCTGCGGTTGCTGAATATACTTTAACCAAATGGAACCAGTCTGTATATGCAGACCCGCTAAGCACCGTAAACCATAGCACTGACAAAACAACCGGCAGCACTATAAAAGATAAAACCCCGACTGCCTTAAATCTTCGGCTCACCTCATTCAATAGAAATAATGCCAGAAATACTAAAATCCACACAAGCCAAACACTGACTGTTCCCGCTCCCGCTTCATAATTAAATTGAAACATAATTCTCCCCCTTCCCATGAAAAAAGAACATGTTTATCTTGGATATACCAGTAGGATTCTTATATTTCAATTCTACGCACTTCAGCATATATTGTCAAGCAATTATCAGTTTCTGTAACATTTTAACAGTTTTTTAAATGATCTATTTTTTGTATTTTGAATATTTTCCACACTCTATTCTGCGGCAATGCACTCCTGTTCAAGTTTACTATTCCTTTTCAACATATAATTCAACACGTCTGCATAAGGGCACTCCGGATTCTTGCTTTGCAGATGAGCAATGCGCTTCCTATCATTTTCAGTTAGCTTTTTCGTGTATTTTTCATAGTTTTTCAAGGTAGCTACGTCCATATAATAGGGGCAAAATGGAATCCCGGTCTTTTTACAAAGATCCTCATAGATCTCAAATCCCCCCACGTCAATGTCTCCAAAGTGCAAATACTCCGCTTCCGGAATCTGTCCATAGATTACTTTCAGCAGTTTGCATCTGACTGAATTATGATAACCACCTAGATAAATGATCATACTGTCTTCTTCTGACCATCTAAAAAAGGCTGTCAGATTTTCTATCGTAATAATTCTTTTAATTCTTCCTGTCTCTCCTATCTTCATAAGTGATAAATCTTCACCTGAAATGCCGATTCCCTGATTTAATAATCTTAAATCTATGCAGGACTTGCCGAATTGAAGGATTCCATTCCCTTTAAAATACACATAATTGGGTGTATGATAAATCGAATACTCTGCCAGTATCGCATAGATGTCCATTTCTTCAAACCGTTTTTCGAATTGATGCATCACTTTTGCAATCCGGCTAAGTAAATCTTCAAAAATCTTAGAATCTCTGAAATGTTTTATTGAAAATTCTCTGATATAGCAGCCTGCTTTGTTATTTTCTATATAGCCAATAGCCAGAATCAGCTGTTTTGTCTTTTTCAAATTGGTCAAATCAATATATTCTTTTACCGATTTCCCCTGATGAATTCTTTTTATCAGGTATTCTAAAAAAGCACTGCATATCCGTGTTGTATGAATACGCTGCATTTGTTCCAATAATTGAAGGGTTTTCTGCATGCTTTCTGCTTTCGGCACACGTTTCAAATACAGATAAATCTCCGGGACAACGGTTTCATTTAATAATACCTTCCGGATAATATGATTCTTTTTCTTCCATATGATCTGGATATAGCCTTTTTGCTCCAGCATTTTCATCCCGGCATGGATTTCTTCATACACCATGGAGCTTTCATCAAAATATTGAGGAATTGTTTTGGGAGAAAATGAAAATGAAATGTGAATATTCACTTTATTTTCTCCGGTAAAAAGCAAACTGTTTTCATAGGAATCCAACAAAGCATTCAAGATCCGCTTATCATATTGTACCATTGTAATACTCCTCTATATAATTCACCTTCTCATCCGTCATTACAAGCAAGGTTTCTTCCATTACCGGTCCGATATGCTGAATTTTATCCGGCGGTGCGGCAATAATAATTTGCAGTGGCAGCCGTCTCAAAAATTCCAGTACCCCTCCAATACGCTCATCATCCATATTATTAAAAGCTTCGTCAAACATGACAAGACCAATGGCCTCCCCACCGATATTATTGCTGTATAACTGAACAAAGGAAGCTGCTACCGTTACATAAAACGGAGTCTGGGTTTCCCCTCCGCTCTTTTCTTCACAAACCTTAGAATAATAAGAATAGCTGTCATCACTATGAATGATCTTGATATCATAGTCCATGTAAGTCCGATAGTCTGTGAATTCATCCAATGCCTGCGTGCTGTTGCCACTGTCCAGCGCAAGCTTTCCAAATAATTCATCAATCACTTCTTTATGTGTTTCGTGGAAGATACCGCTAAAAATAGATTCTCCCTGGGTTGCATTAAAGTCATCCATCACCATTTCATAGTAGTTTCTGTATCTTTTGCTTGGCATGTACAGAAATTCATATTTTTCATTACTAAACACAATGTCTTTTAGTGCCTTATTTAACTCCTTAAATTCCCCTTGTGCCTGCTTCATATTTTCCTGCAATTTAGCCAAAAACTGCTCTCTGAATTCCTCTTCTGCTGCCAGCTTTGCTGCCTGTACCTTTTCTTCATAATCCAAGAGCTCCGAGGTTCTAAGGCGCTCATATACACGTGCAAACTCCGGATACCCCTCCAGACTTGGTGGCGCTCCAAAGTCATGCTCTGTCTTATACCGGATCATGACATCAATCATCTGCGTTTCTGCATTTTTCCTTGTTGTCTCATTCGCCTTCCTTCTTCTGGTATAATTTTCCTTGAACTGCTCAAAGGATCTTTGCTGCGTCTGTTTTTCATATTCTTTTTTCCATAGCGAAAAATTATCCCCTGCAGCTGCTGCTATTTCCGCCAGAATAGTCTGCCAGGACATTTTCTTTGCAGTGTACTGCTCTATATTTTTCTTTTCGGCTTCAATATTATTTTCTATCCGTCCTGTCCTCTTATTGCTCTCGCCAATCTGATCTTCCAGCTCTTTCCGCAATTCTTCAAGAGTGGTAAGCTGTATCTTCTTCTGGATAAACGTTGCATTCTTCTCTAAGGTTTTAATATTCTCTTTGCAGGTACGGATTGCTTTTTGTACTTGCGCCAATTTTGTCAAAACTTCCAGGCGGTATTTTATATCTACCTCTGCTTCTGTTGCCAATGGATTAAGAACCCATTCCATATTTTGTATTTTCTCTTCGTATTCTTTGATTGCCTCTTCCAGGATCTTTCGCTGCTTCTTAGCAAGCTCTAATTGCACCTTAAATGCATTACTTCCGATAAACGGGACTTCAAATACGGCAGGTTTTATCGCACTTGCCACCTTATTCTGATATTTCATACATTCTTTGGTAATTGATGTAGAGTATTTCTTTAATTCATCGTAACGATCACACATATGCACCTTGCCAAGGATCATATTGCTAAATCTCCTGGCATGGATATTCTTTGAAGTAACAATCGCCGCAAGGCTTCCTGCCGGAGCTTTCTCATATGCTTCCAGCTTTTGTGCGTTAATCACACCGACTCCATAGGCTTTTTTATCTTTCCTTAATTTATCATAGATGCCCAGAGCAATATCAAAACTCTCAGGCTCTACTAACACATAAAACCGCTGTGTATTCAGATACCCTTCTATTGCATTACGCCAGCTTTCATCCGTAATTTCCAAAAGTTCACAAAGCACATGCGGTTTTGCATCTCTTCCGATTCTTTCAAATTCTTTCTTAATCGAATCAACCACACAATTCACCGCATCCGAATAGGACAACTGTTTTCTGCTTAACCGGTCAATTTTCTGCTCCAGCTCTTTCTTCTCTAAATACTTTTCGCTCAGATGTATCTGCACTTCTGCCATTTTTCTTTGTATTTTCGCATACATTTCCCCTTTATAGCGAATGACTTCTTCTACGGTTCTTTTTGCTCCCGGAATATCAGTAAGCATGTCTATATTCTTTAATATTTCTTGATATTTAGAAATACAGGGATGAATATCTTTTATCTGTTGTAATTGATATGTTTTTTGTAAAGCTGCTTTGGCACTGTTTTTTAATCCTTGCTTCTCTATTAAATGATCCTTTTCTTCCTCTTGTAATGCTGTCAATTTTTTCTTTTGCTCTTCAAAAGCCAGAAATTCTTTATTCTGGCTCATTTCCACGCGAAGTGCCGTTTCCATCTCCTGTTTTTCGTTTTTCTCGTCTACCAGTGTATCCCGTTTCGTCTGCTCTTCTTTCAGGCGATATTCTTCTGTTTTTATAGTTGCCTCGGAACCCAAAATATTATCTTTTGCTATATCCAATTCTGCCTGGGATAAGAAGAATTCATACATCTCATCCTTCCTTGACCCCTCCAGCACTTCATCATGATGTTTTTCTATAACTTCCAATTTTGCAATTCTTTTCCTGACACTTTCAAGGGTTCTTTCCAAATCCTGATAACTTCTGACATTCTCCCGTAAGATGTCGATGTTGACTTCTTTTTCATCCAGCACGTAAGAATACACAAAGTCCTTAATATCATTGATCGGCTTAAATGCTAATGCTTTCGGTATCAGGCTGAAAAATTTGTCCTCAATTCTTCCAAATCTTGACTTTATTACTTTTTTTGCCTCGGCCTGCGTTTTACACCACTGTTTGATTTTCCTGTTGGAAGTCCTGAATTCGATTATTGACTTGGGCGCATTTCCATTCCAAAACATTTCATCTGCAAATCTGATGTCATCCATCAGATACCGGACTGTCGTTTCCTGCCCCTCCGTTGAGGAATCAATGACAGCTCCTATTACGAAATATTTATCTTTGCTCTCTTCATAAAACTCCAGTGCAATATGCGCACTGAGCTCTCCACTGCGTTCATAAGGCTTATTTTCTTTTCCTGTCTTACAGCGAATATAACCAGTTAATTTTCTCTTACCATTTTCGTGTGCCGCTTTATTAAAATAATTCGCAGAACATGTAATCACAAATTGAACGGCATCCAGAAGGGTTGATTTCCCTGCGCCATTCTCTCCGGAAATCAAGGTAGAAGCCCCAAAATCTATAGTTGCGTTTGTAAAACGGTGCCAGTTAATCAGTTTCATTCTCGTAAGCTTCTTCATCATCCTTCTTCCCCTTTCTATAGATTTCCAGCTTTTCATATGCCTGTTTGATATCTTCCACTCTTACCGCCATTAAAATACTATCAAAAATCAGCACTCTGGACTCTTCGTTCCCCAAATCTTTATCAAGCGTTTCAATTAATTGGAATCTGCGAAATAAGTTTAAGGTGTTTCGCATAGTCGTCTTATCAATCATCTTATCCCGGATTTTCAAGCTTAAAAACCGATCCTGTATATCTCCCAGATTTACAATGACTTCATCGCTGACTGAAAGCTCCCGTTTCTTTTCATCATAAAGAATCCGCAGCACTAATAAAATAATCGATTCAAATAATTTTAAATTCAATCGATTATAATTCTGTGGATTTGCAAGCTGCATCACGCCATATTCTTCATTAATTTCCAGGCGGCATCCCAGGATTTCCAGATATTCTGAAAACTTCTCCTTGTATTTTAAAACAAAATAATAATCTCCTCTGTTTGTAACATTCCCTTTACATAAAAAGCAGGTACTTAATAGCTTGTTGCAAATTCGCTTAAACTCATCTTTATCCCGCTGCAGCATCCCTTCTAAGAATTCCAATATTATTTCCTCCAGATCTTGTAATCTTTAAACCGAAACCTATTTATCTCCTTTACTTCTTCCAGTTCTATTCTGTAATGCATGTTCTTACGCTGACCGTATAGCCGCGTATAGATAATCTTCACAAAATCTTCTGCACATGACAGCGGCAGTTCTGTAGCCAGCATTACCTCTTTCTCCCCCAATTGTTCTTCTATGTAACAATTGATTTTTTCGGGACTGAGTATATTTTGCATTTTTTCAACCATTTTTTTTAATTTCGCCTGACGCATTTCACTATCCGGTTCATAATCAAATATTTCCTGAGGTATGAACTCTTTTTTCCCTTCCACAGGGGAATAAAAAGAATTGCTGTCTAGAAAGCCGCAGCTGTAAATCCGTATCAGCTCTTCTAAAAATTGCACCTCATAAATCCCACCTAAGTCCATCTGCTCGCGATTTATCACTTCATTTATTCCTAACAATATTTCTTTTAGCTGTCCCCTTATATCTTCGCTGCCCGCCAGCAAAAATTTGGCTCTGTTAATCGCAGCTCTTTGGTACTGGGCATTTTTCTGGTTGATCTCATTTAAGATGTCATCCATATTGCGAAACGCCTCAATAACCTCGTGTAGATACCGATACACAAGTTCTCTTGCTTCCTCTGCCGTAACCTCTTTAAGATTTGCAATCTCCTTCGCTGATTTTTCTATGTAAGAATTGTTCTTACTCTTGCTTTCCAGACGTTCAATAATTTCCGGCCGGAATTTTGACACATTATCTGACGTCAGCAATCTATGATATGCCTTGTCTACAATATTGGTAATATAATCATTAAAAAGTGCATCCATAATCTCAGCAACCGTACTATGTTTTGTCAGTTCATCAATATAATGTTTGATATTCGAGTTTAGATTTTTCAATCCGGTAATTAACAGATCTGTGTTTTCTAATATCTGGATTAACACAACCCCCGGATTATCCGTGCTGCCTCTGACAAGGCTATAGATCGTATAGATGTAGCCCTGGTATTCCACTTGTTTCCCATCTGCTATTTCCATCAAAGTCTTTATAAGCTGCACGGCATATTCCATAAAATTAACTCTTTGTATATAGCTTTTGTCCGTCTCTATTTCAATCCATCCGTAATACTCCAGTTTCCGCAGCATAAGATTTGCTTTCCCCCGACTGTCAACCTCTAAAAACTCTTCCTCTTCCATATCGGCTGCATTCAGCTGCTCAAAATAATACTGTAATTCATCAACCAGCACCTCTCTTTCCACCCCAAAAGAAAGCTGATTATCCATAATCGAAAACAGCTTGCAAATGCATTCCCAATATACAATTTTATTTTGTGCAGACAGTGGGGTGAAAAAATTCTCTGGTATGACTGAAAATAATTTATTCAAGATCGTTTCCTTTCCTATTACTCGCTAAATTATACTACAGATTATTTAAAAAAGAAACATGCTTAATTGCATAGTAATGCAAGAAATATTATCATTCCAAATATGGCAGATAATCCAATAGACTACCTGCCAATTAAAATAAACTATGTTAAATTTGCATTACTTGAACCTGACCTGTCGATGGCTGTTCCATATCTGCTAATGCTTCATCAGTAATTTCAACGGTATATGTCATCTTAATTGCGCTGCAAGCCGCTTAAACAACACGCGATCTGTCTGTGAGCGGATTGATTAATTTAGAACTGACCGCACCGATATTATCATCCCTCAACAGCGTTTTGTATAAAGGAGTATAGCAATCATCGAAAAAAAAGGTGTCGGGGTCACAAAAGGTAATAATTTCACCACTCGCTTTACTTACTCCATAGATTATTGCACGAGGGTAAAACAAGTTTTCATAAATTTTGTAATAGTGGATATTATCCGGCAGAGTAATATCTAATTTGTTGGTGGAATAATTATTTCCGACAACGATGACTTCTATGTCATCTGGTATGTAAGTGCTTCCGGTCTTCCTGCTCAAAATTCCACTCTGTTTATATTAATAGAGAGGAAGTGGTATCTGATAAAGATGCGGAAAATGACTCAAAATTCCATTCTGTTTATATTAATAGGGTCTAACATCTTAAATCCTGTCCATTTTTGGCAAGAAATTTTCCGTAGCACAAAAAGACCTAAGCTAAATCAGGAATAAGTGACATGTTTTTAAATTTCAAACCCGCAGCAATAAC
>Ga0153983_1000181_pt1 | contig 15907 bp, 15 predicted proteins | sample TSGA067MetaG_FD_104693 | JGI IMG/M metagenome (GOLD analysis project Ga0153983, IMG submission 104693) | Attine ant fungus gardens microbial communities from Georgia, USA - TSGA067 MetaG | ecosystem: Host-associated > Fungi > Mycelium > Unclassified | place: USA: Georgia, Alexander Wildlife... | reverse complement strand
CCTGCAAGGCATTTTTAGAAAGTCTGGCAATGACCGAAGAAGGACAAAATTGCCGGGTAATAGACTGTGGTATGATTTCACCATTCTTATCTACGACGCTTGAACCGGAAACTCCGCTTGCAGTTAGCTTAAAGGAATACATTGATGCGGAAAACACCTATTCCTGGCAATGGACAAAGATGCCGGAAGGTATAGCGATGAATTCTACAGGCGGAATATTTGAATTATTAGCCAAAGGTGAGATCGATCAGGAACAATTTGTGGAGATGATGGGAACGGCTATTGCAGAGTATACAGCCGAATAATCAAATCTAAAAAAGAAATATAGATTTTAACAGCGAAAAGATCGGGCATCTTTTAAGTAAAAGCGGCCCGATCTTTTCTTAAGCGGACTTAAAAATTTCTTATGATCCGGTCAAAACGAATTATCGTTCAAAAGGAGGAACACTGTATGAATGTAAGCGTAAAGCGAATGCTGTCAGTAATCGTTTTTGCAGTAGGAATTATATCTGTAATTATTGCTTTCTACCTTAATTTCAGCGGAAGCGACAGCAGTATTCGGGGCAATCTTTTAATTGCAGGTGCTCTGTTAGCTTTGTTTGGAATTTATTTTTATCCGACAAAGCATCACCGTAAGATTATCAATGTATTGTTTTTGTTTCCGTTAGTCTTCACGTTTGCGGTGACTGTAATTATTCCTTTTATATTTGGAATTTTTTACTCATTGACGGATTGGAACGGAATTAAATTTGAAAATTTTGTGGGACTTAGTAATTATATTAAGATGTTTCAGTCTAGCGATTATGTATATTCGTTTGCTATTACTTTTATCTTTACAGTCATCAACATGATATCTGTGAATGTAGTTGCCTTTGCACTGGCACTTCTTTGTACTTCAAAGATAAAGGGGAAAAATCTATATCGGGCGGCATTTTTCCTGCCGAATCTGATTGGCGGAATTGTGCTTGGTTATGTATGGCAGTTTATTTTTAATAAAGTATTTACGGTTATTATTTCCGAAAGCCAGTCTATGCTTACAAATCCGAATCTTGCTATTGTAGCTATTTTAATTGTAAGTACATGGCAGTACGCAGGATATATTATGATGATTTATGTAACGGGTCTTCAGGGTGTGCCAAAGGACATTATGGAGGCTTCGAGTGTGGATGGGGCAAATGGCTGGGTTACGCTTACGAAAATCAAAATGCCTATGATTGCGAATACGTTTACCGTCTGTATTTTCCTTACACTCGTGAATTCTTTTAAACAGTTTGATCTTAACCTGGCGCTTACTAACGGAGCACCTACCAGAGTGTTAGGAGGAAAAGCAATCGCCGCTACAGAATTTTTAGCGTTGAATATATACAATACGGCAATTGCAAAAAATGAATATGCAATGGGACAGACGAAGGCGGTTGTATTCTTCATTATTCTGGCTATTGTATCCTTGACCCAGGTAACGATCAGTAAGAAGAGGGAGGTCGAACTATAATGAAACAAATAAAGAAAATTCTTCCCGAAATTATCGCAATACTTATCGCAATTATTGTTTTGGCTCCTTTTTTTCTGGTAGTGGTAAATTCGGCAAAGGCAAGTGCGGATATTGTAATTAGTCCTATCTCGCTGCCGTCAGATTGGGGTCAGATGTTTACAAATATGAAAAATGTAATCAATAATCAAAATTTTAGTTATTGGGACTCATTTTTCAGTTCGGTTATCATTACCATTGTTTCTTTGGCGCTGCTGATTGTATTTTCCAGTATGGCTGCCTGGGTACTGGTGCGTAATAAGACAAAATGGTCCGGCTTTATCTTTATGTTGTTTGTATCTGCTATGGTTATACCGTTTCAGGTGGTAATGCTTCCTCTGCTTTCCACATTCCGGGAAGTATCTTCCTTTATCGGTATTGATATGCTTAGCAGTTATAAAGGTATCATATTTGCATATCTGGGATTCGGAGGTTCTATGTCTGTGTTTATCCTCCATGGATTTGTAAAAGGGATTCCATATGAGCTGGAGGAGGCGGCCTGGATTGACGGGGCATCCCCGGAGGGAACCTTTTTTCGCATTATCTTCCCATTGTTAAAGCCTGTACAGGTAACGGTGCTGATATTAAATGGCATTTGGATCTGGAATGATTATCTGCTCCCTTCTTTAATGCTGGGACTAAACGGAAGGATTAAAACACTGCCCGTAGCAGTCAGCAGCTTTGTGGGCTCCTACGTAAAGCAATGGGATTTAATTCTGACAGCTGCCTTTCTGGCGATGATCCCGATTGTTATCTTATTTCTGTTTGCTCAGAAACAGATTATGCAGGGGATGGTAGACGGTGCAATTAAATAGTATAGAAAATTCAGGAGAACTCTGCAATGGTTTTAAAAATAAAAGAACCGGATGTAAATAATTTATTAAAAGTATTCAGAAGAGAACCGGTAAAGCAAGTGCCGCTGTTTGAATTATTTATGGACCTAGAAATATCTGAATATTTTGCCGGGCGAAAACTGGAAAATGCAGATGAACTGGAAACATTAAAACTTGTAATTGACGGGTATTATAATGCCGGATTTGATTATGCGACTACGCATGGATGCAGTATGGAGTTTAAAGTAGAGAGACGCAGAAAGGCCGCGTCTGTTTCAATGAATGAAGGAAGTGTAATCAGCGATTGGGCGAGTTTCTATGCATATGAATGGCAGGATGTTTCTGCCTATGATTTCTCTAAATTGGATCAAATAAAAAATTATTTGCCAAAGGGGATGAAGCTTGCGGTTATGGGACCGGGCGGAGTTTTGGAAAATGTAACTTCTCTGGTGGGCTATGAGAATCTTTGCATGATGCTGTATGATAACCCTGAATTGCTGGAAGCAATATTCGATAAAGTGGGGCAGACACTGGTTGAGTATTACGAGAGATCTGTGCCCTACGATACAGTAGCTTTTCTAATATCAAATGATGACTGGGGATTTAACTCGCAGACATTTTTGTCGGTTGCCGATCTGAGGAAATATGTATTTCCCTGGCATCAGAAAATCGCAGCGGTTGCTCATGAACATAAGAAACCCATTCTTCTGCATTCTTGTGGCTATATGATGGATGTAATGAATGATATTATTGATGTTATGAAATATGATGCAAAGCATAGCTTCGAAGATAAAATTTTTTCTGTGGAAGACAGCTACAAAAAATGGGGGGATCGGATTGCCATTTTAGGAGGTTTGGATTTACAGTTTCTGTATGCATCTTCGCCTGTAAAAATCAAAAGCAGATGTACTGCACTATTAGAAACGGCAAAAGAAAAGGGTGGATATGCATTAGGAAGCGGGAACAGTATGGCTTATTATATTCCGACAGAAAAATACGTGGCAATGATTGAGGCAGCCAATGAATTTAACCTGAAACAATAACTACTGCAGGAGGACTATATGGAACGAAAATGGTGGCAGGATAAAACGGCTTATCAGATTTATCCGAAGAGCTTTTTAGATACAAATGGAGACGGCATCGGAGATTTACAGGGAGTCATCCAAAAACTGGATTATTTGAGAGAATTAGGTGTAGATATTATCTGGCTTTCACCCATTTACTGCTCTCCTATGGCCGATCAGGGATACGATATTTCAGACTATTATCGTATCGATCCCCGATTTGGCAATATGGAGGATATGGATGAACTGATAAAAAAAGCAAAGGAAAAAGGGATGTATATCCTTATGGATCTGGTGGTAAATCATTGCTCGGATGAGCACGAATGGTTTCAAAAAGCCCTTAAAGATCCGGATGGAGAATATGGAAAATACTTCTATATTGAAGAAGGAAAGAACGGCTTGCCGCCCACAAATTGGAGGTCTTACTTTGGCGGTTCGGCATGGGATAAGATACCGGGAACAAATAAATATTATCTCCATGTTTTTCATAAGAAACAGCCGGATTTAAATTGGGAAAATCCAAAGCTGCGCCGGGAAATTTATGATATGATGAACTGGTGGCTTGAAAAGGGATTGGCCGGTTTTCGGATTGATGCGATTATCAATATAAAAAAAGCACTGCCTTTTTGTGATTATCCGGCGGATCGCAGCGATGGCATGTCTTCTTTAAGTCAGATGCTGGCAAAGGCGAAAAATGTCGGTGAATTTTTAACGGAAATGAAAGCAGAAACCTTTCAAAAATATGATGCGTTTTCCGTAGGAGAAGTTTTTGACATTACAGATGATGAGATTGCTGATTTTATCGGAGAAAATGGGTATTTTTCTTCCATGTTTGACTTTGGGACTCATAGCTTTGAACTTAGCGAAAAAGGATGGTATGATAATCACAGGATTACCCCGGAGGATTACAAACACTGTTGCTTTGAAAGCCAGAAGAAAGTTCGGGAAATCGGATTCCTTTCTAATATTATCGAAAATCACGATGAAGCCCGGGGTGTAAGCCGCTATATTCCCGAGGGGGAATGCAATGAAAAAAGCAAAAAAATGCTGGCCGGTCTTTACTTTATGCTAAGAGGTCTGCCATTCATATATCAGGGGCAGGAGCTGGGGATGGAGAATAAAAAGTTTCTGTCTATCGAAGAAGTCGATGATGTCTCTACGCTCGATGAATATCAGATTGCTTTACAGGCAGGATTAAGCCCGAAAGAAGCATTAAAAGCAGTAAGCCGTTACAGCAGGGATAATGCGCGGACACCTTTTCAATGGAATGGGGAAGCCCGGGCAGGCTTTTCTACGGGAACACCCTGGCTTGCGGTGAATGACAACTACCGGCAAATCAATGCGGCGGATCAGGTAAAGGATAAAAATTCGATATTTAGCTTTTACCAGAATTTAATTGCGCTGCGGAAAGATCCGGAGTATAAAGAAACAATTGTGTACGGAGAATTGCAGCCGGTATATGAAGATGTTCATAACCTGATGGCTTTTTACCGGAAAACGGAAGGACAAACATTGCTGGTAATAGGAAATTACCAAATGCAGGAGCGAACGATTGTCCTGCCGTCCAAGTGTAAAAAAGTAGTATTGAACAATTATTCGGATATGGAGACGGAAGGTAGTAATGTGACGCTAAAAGGATATCAGCTGCTGATACTGCAGATGGTACAATGAAAACCTTCACTCGTCCAACGGCGGTAGCGGCAGTTGGCACAGGACTGAATGGGAGCATAAACCTGTTCTTCTTCCACATCCGGTGCAAAGGATCCACAGTCCTTGGGAGATGTGCGCAAATCACCGTATGCGCGCATCTCTTCTTTTTCCATGGTGCTCCAAATCCCTGCTTCTTTAGAAGGGCGCACCAGCAAAGTAACCTGATGATTCAACAGCAAGGGTTTGGCCTTCCAGACAACCAGTACGTGTTCTTCCGCTGCGAGACTATGTCCTTCAAGATCGCAGACTGTTTGAATTCGCCCACTTTGCTTTAATTGAGATATGCTGTAGATGCGGCCCTTTTTAAAGTCCTTAATCCCACCCCGGATCTCGCCGTCATTGCCGCCAAGGCGCAGACCGATTCCCGCAAGTGCGCCCACTACACCCTGACCGGTACGGCCCGCCTCGGCAAGATAGATCCCGTTTTCATGGGCCAGATCATAGGATTGTTCTTTTGTCAGCAGGATATGCTTAGCATCGAGACCGTAGTTGAGCAGTGCCTGCTGGTCAAGCCGGCTATCATCGATATCTGCAGCTGCGAGGCCGGGATTAGCTTCCGGCGCGCTTTCTTTTTTCAGGTAAGCATACAGATGCGGCAGCATCGTTTCACGGCAGCCGTCTGCAGCTGTGCAGTCAAAACACATCGAACTGTTATGGGAGGTGTAGGGTACATCCTCATGGAGTAAAAGCTGATGGCGCGTGATCTCTCCGCAGATACCGAATCCCTGCGCTTTGATTAAGCCGCATAATTCTTCGGCTATGGAGCCGGTACCTTTGGTATCCAGTGTATCGGTATCGTCTATGCAAATCAGTAATCTCATTTTGAGTCCTCCTTGTTTTCTGTGCTACAGCGGACTTTCTCTTTCCTTGATACTGCGAAGACCGCGTCCGGAAAGAATCTGTTCTACCATCTCATCGTCAAGTTCAGTGTCAAAGAACCGACTGTAAAAATTTTTGATTTCTTCGTTCATGTCTATATCTTCAAAGCGTTCGGGGTATATGGTTTTCCCCAGCCACAGCATGGCCAGTGGTGTTTCGATGGAATTGGTGTGGGCAAAGCGCGTGATGCCGTAGGGAAGCAGATAGATAGTTCCGTTTTTGTAGGCGGTTAGAGTATGCAGCTGCTCACTTTGTTCAATATAGTCGTAGACATCTTCGCCATTGATAATGATATGAGGAGGATCGTAGGCCATCAGTTCTTCAAGAGAGATGCGGTTTTTACCATCACCCTCCTCATCCACTTCGGCAGCGCCGACCAGATTGATACCAATCTGAGGTATCCACTCGCCAGGCAGTGAATTGGTTGCTTCAGTACGAAGCAGTTCATTTATCGAATGATAAACCAGAGTTTGATCTTCTTCAGGGATATCGGCCGTACGTTCTGTAACCAGGGCAAAGGTCTCGTCGTAATTGTCACAGAATTCCGCAGCCTTTTCCTGCCGCCCCATGATCTCGCCGATTAGCCGGACGGCATACTTTTGCTCCGCCATTGTACGAAAGTCGATTACGACCAGCGGTACGCCAAATTTTTCAATTTGTTCCATCATCTTTGCATCGGATGACAATGGACTGTCACAAAAAATAATATCCGGAACCGGATCAACAAAAAGCTCTTCCACATTTGTGCTGCCGCCGCCCGTAGGTGTACGGGCATCTTCAATGGAAGGGTAAATATCCAAAAACAATAAATCCCGTTTATTGCCCTGCGTGACGGCAACGATTTTTTCGCTGTCGCCGAGCATAGCCACCATATGGGCTGACGGCGCATAGATTGGGGCCACCCACTGCGGATCTTTTGGTACGGTAACTGTTCTGCCGATGCAGTCCACAACTGTTACCGTATCCTCATCTTCCGATACGACAGGATCAGAGCCGGTCTGGCGTGTCTGGTTCTCCGTCTGAGTCTGCGAATTCGTGCAGCTTGTCAGTATCAGCGTCAGTGTGAGTAGTAAAATTGATATTTTCAGCTTCATTCCATTGCCCTCCATTACTGAAACCCAGAGGCATCATATAGGTGTGCTTCTGCCCCTCGAGCATATTATGGTAAACCTTGGTTTTGATTTTGAAAATGCGGCGCATATTTTCCTCGCTGAGTGTTTGTGAGGCAGACCCTTGCGCATAGATGACACCGTGCTCCATTAGCGCCACACGTGTGGGAATGCCCTGGTTTTCGATGTACAGTGCCTGGTTGGGAAAATGGGTGGTCATAAGAAACGACATTCCTTGCTCCCGTACCAAACGGCACATATATTTGATTACATTTAGTTCATGGCGAAAATCCAGATGAGAGGTCGGTTCATCAAACACGATTACAGAAGTTTTTTGTGCCAGTGCCCGCGCCAGCATCACCAACTGTGTCTCACCGCCAGATAACTGATTGATACTACGCTCCTTAAAGGAGAGCATGCCCACCTGATTAAGAGCAGCCTCGGCAATCGCAATATCTTCATTGCCCGGCGACCGGAATATACCGGTGGAGGCAGTGCGGCCCATCAATACCATTTCCAGCACCGTATAGCCGAAGGTATGCTGATGATTCTGCGGTACCAGAGCGATTTTGCGTGCGATCTCGTCTATTTTCAATTCTGACAGCCGCTGCCCGGACAGCAGTATTTCGCCGGTGTGGCTTTTTTTGAGACCCAGCACACATTCGATTAATGTTGTTTTACCGCAGCCATTCGGACCGAATACGCATACGATCTCCCCAGCTCCCAGTTCCAGATTTACACCGCGTAAGATGGGATTTTTGCCGTAATCAAAATGCAGATTTCGTACTTCAAGAGGATTCACCAGCTGTTTCCCCCTTTCGAGTGTCCCAGCAAATAGATGTAAAAGGGTCCGCCGATCAGTGCCGTCAGCACACCGATGGGAATTTCTGCCGAGCTGATGGTGCGGCCAAGATTGTCCACTAACAATAGAAAGCAGGCACCCAAAGAACAGCTTACCGGAAGCAGCTTGCGGTTATCATTGCCTACCAGCATGCGGCTGATATGTGGGATGATCAGACCGATCCAGTCAATGGTACCGCTCATGCACACCGCACCGGCAGTGGCCAGCGTAGTACAGATTATTAGTACGATGCGGCACAGTGAGGTATTGACACCCAGTGCCTGTGCATCTTTTTCGCCAATCGGGAGCAGGTTAATGCGCCAGCGCAGCAAAAAAATACCGCCCACGCCGATACAGATAGGGATGAGTGCTATTAACAGATCGCCGTAATTGGCGCGTGCTAAGCTGCCCATCAGCCAAAAGGTAATGGCGGGCAGCTGTTCGTTGGGATCGGCGGCATATTTGCTGAAAGAAATAAGTGCCGAAAATATCGATTTGATGATTACACCGCCCAGTACCAGCGTGACGGTGGGTGCGCTTTTATAGATTTTCCCCACCATTACACTTAGGGATACCGCCAGTATGCCGAAGATGAAGGCGAATATGTAAGTCATAGGGCCATTCCCGAACAGCAGAATAGCCAGACAGGCGCCAAACCCCGCACCTGCGCTTACGCCGAGCATGCCGGAGTCGACCAGTGGATTACGGAAAACACCCTGCAGAGCGCCTCCGCTTACTGCCAGTGCCCCGCCCACCGCCAGTGCCATCAGTGCCCGCGGCATGCGAACTTCCCATACCACCGTATGGACAATACTTTGTGAGGCGGAACCGATCCCTGCACTTAGTATCTCCAGCACTTCTTTTAGCCCCAGGTGATAGCGTCCGATAAACAGTGAAATAAAGACGATCAGAAACGGCATAATAATCAATGAAATATACAGTATACGATTATGATGCTTTGCTTTGAACATCAGTCCTTTTTACCTCTGCGTCTCACCATGAATACTACTAAGCCGATTACCAGCAAGGCGATGATAACCACAATAATTACTGTGCTGCCGGATCCGGCTGTATCCGTCTTAGTGGTATCGGTAACAGTTTCAGTGCTATCGCCGTTTTTTGCTGCCGTAGAAAAGGTGATGGTAATGTCATCGCCCAGCAGGCTGCCGTTTTTGGACTGCAGCTCTTTGCTTATCACCAGTGTATAGGTTTTGTCAGCTTGAAGTCCTTCTTCAGGCTCAATGACGATAATCTCCTTTAAATCCTGTTCCAGCTGATCATCGGCCATGACGACCTGTATCGGTATTTCCGCACCGCTTTCATCTGTCATACTGAAACAAGTAGCATTATTTTCCTTTACGGTAAGATTAACTACGTTATTGGAGAAAACAAATTTTAACTCCGTATCAAGCGGCACATCTTTCTGACCATCGCTTACAGACGATTCGCTGAGGGTCAGCTGATTTTCACCGCCGCCACCGCCGCTGCCATCGCCACTACCGCTGCCGCTGTTTTTCGATGCAAAAGCGCAAACGGGTAATGTGATTACCAAAAGTACTGCCATGAACAACGTTAACCATTTTCTTCCTGCCATTTTCATCCTCCTCTTTAAGTCAGGTATTAAGTTAAAATAAAAAAAGCCTTTCCCAAACCGCATTTCACATACAACTAACAGATACTGTTAACTAGCTGTTAGTTGTATGTGAAATCTGCTGCTATGGAAAGAGGCTCGTCCACCACTTTTCAAAATCAGAAATTTAAAGATCCACCAACCATGGTAGCTGCGGCGGTAAAAACTACTAATAATATAGCATAAGCATGGCAGGATGTCAATTTTTCCTATTTATTTGTCCGGCCTTTTTCCCGCACCGTTTTGGCCGCCCCTGCCGCCCATACCGCCCATTTCACCGGTTCCGGCAGTGAGGGTAGTAAGGAGACTGGATCCATTGTAGAGATCGTAATCTTCTCCATTTGTAATCTCTGGTGTACTGACAGCGAGATACTGGGCATCATGTTCTAATGTAAAAGACAGGAGGGTGCTGCCATTTTGCTGGACGTTGAGTTCTGAGCCTGCGGAAATTCCATCACTGGTATAAAGATAGCTTTGTGTTGAGCCTCCCTGAGGTGATGTGCCTGCACCGGTACCTCCGTAAATAATGTTACCTCCGGCAGCGGTAAAGGTACCGTCACAATCGATGGCGTCATTGTCCGCAGAAGAATTGATAATCACGAGAATATTGCCGTCTGAAATGGTAATATCTCCATTGGAATCAATCCCATCTCCTTTCGTGTAGAGATTGACGTCACCGCCGGTAATGTCTATGGAGTAATATCCGGAAGAGGCAAAGGAGTCATTTCCGAATCTCCCGCCTGCTGCAGACTCATCTGTGCCGCCTGCTGCATTTATTCCGTCATCGGAAGCAGTAATATCTATAGTTCCTCCGGAAATCTGTACCATTGCACCCTCCAGATTCCCCATTATTGATCAGAATATCTCCGTTTGCATGAACCGTGTCATCGGCGCAGTCAAGGGTAAAGGTGCCTCCGTTTATTGAGAGGTCTGCTGCGGATTTTAATCCCTTGTAGCTTTCGGCAGCATCGGCATTATTGGATTGAATCCCGTCGCTGCCGGAAGTAATCTGAAAGTCTCCATCCAGAATAGTTACAGAATCCCAGCCGTCGTCGGTATCCTCTTCTTTATAATTAGGAAGGTTTTCATTGCATTGCTGAATAATATCGAAATCCTCTGTGTCATAATAAAGAGAACTGATACTGTGAAGACCATAGTTATCTTCCTTCATATAAGTATTTAAATCTTTGCGCAAATGCAGATATTGCTGCATAGAAAGCAGATATTTTTTTTCGTGCCGTTGAAAAAATGCCTGATAATTTTGTGCTGCTGCCATTTAAGGAGCCTCCTTTCAAAGTCTGTAGTTAGTGTATCCATAAAATGTGATATCTTTGTGATGTATTTATGAAATACCTGCGAACTTTTATTTTCAGAACTTTTCAGAATTTCCTTGACATTGCAATACACAAAAGATATAATACTTTAGCGTGCATACAGCGTTATAGCTGTTTTGCGCTCAAATTCAGTGTATTCAATAAAGAACGAATCACAGGCAGCCACAGAAGTTTGGAAGAAACTATTATAGGAGGTGAAATGGAATGCCAACATTTAATCAGTTAGTAAGAAAAGGAAGAAAAACATCGGTAAAGAAATCTACGGCACCGGCGCTTCAAAAAAGCTACAACTCTTTAAGGAAAAAAACGACTGATATGTCATCACCGCAAAAAAGAGGTGTGTGTACAGCAGTTAAAACAGCTACGCCTAAGAAACCTAACTCAGCGCTTAGAAAAATCGCCAGAGTTCGTCTTTCTAACGGTATCGAAGTGACAAGCTATATTCCCGGGGAAGGACACAATCTGCAGGAGCATAGCGTTGTTCTGATCCGCGGCGGAAGAGTAAAGGATTTACCTGGTACCAGATATCATATCGTCCGCGGCACACTGGATACGGCAGGAGTTGCGAACAGAAGACAGGCACGCTCTAAATATGGAGCTAAGAGACCAAAAGCGGCCAAATAATTTAGAAACTATTAACTAATAATCTATAGAGTCACAAAAACACTATTTATTTGTACCGGGATTCCATAGACCTACTTGTGGCTGCAGGTTTATATAGGAAAATTTACCGAGTGCGAACACATAGTTGATGCACCACGCATCATGTGAGTACCTATGATTTAATCAAAGCAGTTGAGATGATTAAGGAGGGAAGTACCGTGCCACGTAAAGGACATACTCAAAAAAGAGATGTATTGGCAGATCCGTTGTATAACAATAAGGTAGTTACCAAGCTTATCAACAATATTATGTTGGATGGTAAAAAGGGAGTAGCTCAGAAAATTGTTTACGGAGCATTCGCCAAAGTGGAAGAAAAAGCTGGAAAACCGGCTTTGGAAGTATTTGAAGAAGCGATGAACAATATTATGCCAGTGCTTGAAGTAAAGGCGAGAAGAATCGGTGGAGCTACCTATCAGGTACCTATCGAAGTAAGAACGGAAAGACGTCAGGCATTAGCGCTTCGCTGGCTTACCTTGTATTCTCGTAAAAGAGGCGAGAAAACAATGGAAGAAAGATTAGCAAATGAGCTTCTGGATGCGATGAACAGTACCGGCGCATCTGTTAAGAAGAGAGAAGATATGCATAAGATGGCAGAAGCAAATAAAGCATTTGCTCACTATAGATTCTAAAGGAGGAAAATCCATTGGCTGGAAGAGAATATCCATTGGAGAGAACCAGAAACATTGGTATTATGGCTCATATCGATGCGGGTAAAACCACATTGACAGAGCGCATCTTGTATTATACCGGTGTTAACTATAAAATTGGAGATACACATGAAGGAACTGCTACCATGGACTGGATGGAACAGGAGCAGGAAAGAGGTATCACAATTACTTCAGCCGCTACTACTTGTCACTGGACATTGCAGGAATTCTGCGAGGTTAAACCGGATGCCAAAGAGTGTCGTATTAATATTATTGATACTCCCGGGCATGTTGACTTTACAGTGGAAGTTGAGCGTTCACTCCGTGTATTAGACGGCGCGGTAGGTGTCTTCTGTGCAAAGGGTGGTGTTGAACCTCAATCTGAAAATGTATGGCGCCAGGCAGACACATACAATGTACCTAGAATGGCCTTTATCAATAAAATGGATATTTTAGGCGCTGATTTTTATGGTGCCGTAGATCAGATTAAAACACGATTAGGTAAAAATACGATTTGTCTTCAATTACCAATCGGTAAGGAAGATGATTTTAAGGGAATTATTGATTTAATGGAAATGAAAGCCTATATCTATAATGATGAAAAGGGTGAAGACATTTCCATAACAGATATTCCTGAGGATATGAAAGACGATGCGGAATTGTATCGTACAGAATTAATTGAAAAAATATGTGAACTAGATGATGATTTAATGATGGAATACCTGGAGGGAGAAGAACCATCCAGTGATGTATTAAAAGCAGCATTAAGGAAAGGAACCTGTGAATGCGCAGCTATTCCTGTTTGCTGTGGGACTGCTTACAGAAATAAAGGGGTTCAAAAATTATTGGATGCAATTTTGGAATATATGCCTGCACCAACTGACATACCGGCGATTCAGGGAGTGGATTTGGATGGCAATCCGGCAGAGAGACATTCCTCTGATGACGAGCCATTCTCTGCATTGGCATTCAAAATTATGACAGATCCATTCGTAGGTAAACTGGCATACTTCAGAGTTTACTCCGGATCCATGAACGCTGGTTCTTACGTATTAAATGCGACTAAGAATAAGAAAGAACGAGTTGGCCGTATCCTTCAGATGCATGCAAACAAAAGAGAAGAACTTGATAAAGTGTATGCAGGTGATATTGCAGCTGCTATCGGTTTTAAAACTACAACAACCGGTGATACAATATGTGATGATCAAAACCCCGTAATTTTAGAATCGATGGAATTCCCGGAACCGGTTATCGAATTGGCAATTGAGCCAAAGACGAAAGCAGGACAAAGCAAATTGGGAGAATCTTTGACCAAGCTTGCCGAGGAAGACCCGACTTTCCGTGCTCATACGGATACCGAAACAGGGCAGACGATTATAGCCGGTATGGGTGAACTTCACCTGGAAATTATTGTCGACAGACTTCTTCGTGAATTCAAGGTAGAGGCAAATGTAGGTGCACCTCAGGTTGCTTATAAGGAAACCTTTACAAAATCAGCAGATGTGGACAGCAAATATGCAAAACAGTCCGGAGGCCGCGGTCAGTATGGACACTGTAAAGTGCGATTTGAGCCGATGGATGCCAATGGTGAAGAATTATTTAAATTTGATTCTAAGGTAGTAGGCGGAAATATTCCGAAGGAATACATCCCACCGGTAGGCGAAGGTATTGAAGAAGCAATGAAAGCAGGTATCCTTGGCGGATTCCCGGTTGTCGGCATTCATGCTACAGTCTATGATGGTTCTTATCATGAAGTAGACTCCAGTGAAATGGCATTTCACATTGCCGGTTCTCTGGCATTTAAGGAAGCAATGGCAAAATCGTCACCAATCCTGTTAGAACCTATCATGAGGGTGGAAGTCACTACACCGGAAGACTACATGGGAGATGTAATCGGCGATATCAATTCCCGCCGTGGACGCATTGAAGGGATGGATGATATCGGGGGCGGCAAGATGATCCGCGGATTCGTACCCCTTGCAGAGATGTTCGGTTACTCTACAGACTTGCGTTCGAGGACACAGGGACGCGGTAATTATTCTATGTTCTTTGAAAAATATGAGCCGGTACCTAAGTCCGTACAGGAAAAGGTTCTTAATACAAAAGAAAAGTAAGACTTACAAATTTTTCTTGCAAATATCTATTATTTGCAATATAATCAAGAAATAGCAGACTAAAAATTTAAAAAATTATTGCCCATAGAGGCACATATGTATAAGGAGGACATTCAAAATGGCTAAAGCTAAATTTGAAAGAACAAAACCACATTGTAACATTGGTACCATCGGACACGTAGACCATGGTAAAACAACATTGACAGCAGCAATCACAAAGACTCTTCATGACAGATTAGGAACCGGTGAAGCTGTTGCATTTGATAACATCGATAAGGCTCCGGAAGAAAGAGAAAGAGGTATCACGATCTCTACGGCTCACGTTGAGTATGAAACAGCAAAAAGACATTATGCTCACGTAGACTGCCCGGGACATGCCGATTATGTAAAGAACATGATCACAGGTGCTGCCCAGATGGACGGTGCGATCCTTGTTGTTGCTGCCACTGACGGTGTTATGGCTCAGACAAAAGAGCATATCCTGTTATCCCGTCAGGTGGGTGTACCTTATATCGTTGTATTCATGAACAAATGCGATATGGTAGACGATGAAGAATTACTTGAATTAGTAGATATGGAAATCAGAGAACTTCTGGACGAATATAACTTCCCAGGTGATGATACACCAATTATCCAGGGTTCCGCTTTGAAAGCGCTTGAAGATCCAAGCAGCGAATGGGGCGATAAAATCATGGAATTAATGGATGCTGTTGACAGCTGGATTCCGGATCCTCAAAGAGATACAGACAAACCATTTATCATGCCTGTAGAGGACGTATTCTCTATCACAGGTCGTGGTACAGTTGCTACCGGTAGAGTAGAAGCTGGTGTTCTTCATGTATCTGAAGAAGTTGAGATCCTTGGTATTAAAGAAGAAAGCCGTAAAGTAGTAGTAACCGGAATCGAAATGTTCCGTAAACTTCTTGACGAAGCACAAGCTGGTGATAATATCGGCGCATTACTTCGTGGTGTGCAGAGAGATGAAATTGAAAGAGGACAGGTTCTCGCAAAACCAGGCTCTATCAAATGCCATACAAAATTCACCGCACAGGTTTACGTATTGACCAAAGACGAGGGTGGTCGTCATACACCTTTTTTCAATAATTACAGACCACAGTTCTATTTCAGAACAACAGACGTAACAGGTGTCATCACATTACCGGAAGGTACAGAAATGTGCATGCCTGGTGATAACGTAGAAATGACAATCGAACTGATTCATCCAATTGCTATGGATCAGGGTTTGACATTTGCTATCCGTGAAGGTGGACGTACCGTTGGTTCAGGAAGAGTTGCTTCTATTATTGAGTAATTGATAGTTAGTATCAAAAATATATCGCAATCCTTTGTAATATTGAAGGGTTGCGATTTTTTTCTGATTTTCGAAATTATCGTATATCTGTATCATTCAGTTCTTTGACAAGTATATATCTGTAAGCGCTTCAAAAGATGACGTAGTGCAAAGCGAATGCAAACAAGGTATACTTTCCTAAATAAAGAAATTTAGGAGGTACTTTATGAATCAGGTATCATTAGAAATTTGGAGAAAAAGAAT
>Ga0153983_1000175_pt1 | contig 16035 bp, 12 predicted proteins | sample TSGA067MetaG_FD_104693 | JGI IMG/M metagenome (GOLD analysis project Ga0153983, IMG submission 104693) | Attine ant fungus gardens microbial communities from Georgia, USA - TSGA067 MetaG | ecosystem: Host-associated > Fungi > Mycelium > Unclassified | place: USA: Georgia, Alexander Wildlife... | reverse complement strand
TTCGCCAAAATGATCTTCGACACCCACTCTTTTCATAGGCACCGGACATTTCTCAATAAGACACTCGGCAACCGCACTGCCAAGTCCACCAACTACAGAATGATTCTCTGCAACTACTACCGCTTTTGTCTTCTTTGCACTTTCAATAATTATCGTTTCATCCAATGGCTTCGTCGTATGGATATTGATAATCTCAGCTGATATTCCTTCTCCCTTTAATATCCCTCTTGCTTCCAATGCCTCGGCAACCATTATTCCGCTGGCTATTATCGTAACATCTGCTCCATCCTTTAAGAGCATACCCTTCCCCAATTCAAATCGTTGGTTACTATTAAAAATTTCGACTGCATTTCTACGCAAAAGACGAATATACACCGGACCATAATGATTGATAATCTGAGGGAATATGCATTTTAACTGGATACTATCCACCGGCTCATAAATAACCATACCAGGGATATTTCTCATTATCGAAACATCTTCCATGCTCATATGTGTTCCACCATTTAGCTCTGCCGTTACCCCGGGATCACTTCCCATAAGCTTAACATTTAATCCGGCATATGCTACTGATAAAGTGATCTGATCGCAAACACGCCGAGTCATAAAAGGGGTAAATGTATGAGCAAAGGGGATTTTTCCCATAGCCGACATTCCTGCAGCCACACCTATCATATTCGCCTCTGCCACACCCACATCGACAGTTTTATCCTTATACTTTTCAGCAAAACGCAATGTCCCGGCCGCTCGCATCAAGTCTGCCTCCACAACAACAATTCTATCGTCCTTTTCGGCATATTTCATGAGTAAATCAACATAAGTTTCTCTAAGCCATCTATCTTCCAACTTCATAATTAAGCTTCCTCCTTATCCAATAACTCTATTGCCCGTTGCCACATTTCTTTTGTAATCGTCATATTGTGGGAAGTCACTTGATTTTCACAAAAATATCCGCCCTTTCCTTTAATTGTATTCAAAATAATCATGGAAGGGCTTCCTTTTAAATCTTTTGCCAACCTTACCGAATATAGAATTTGTTCAATGTCATGCCCATCAATACTTTGCACATGCCAACCAAACGCCTCCCACTTAGCGCTCAGAGGTTCCAGACCATTAATATCCTGAGTATATCCATCAATCTGCATTTTATTGTAATCTGTAAAAGCTATAAAGTTATCAAGTCCTCTGTTTCCTGCCAGCATGGCCGCCTCCCAAATCTGCCCTTCCTGACTTTCTCCATCACCAATGATGGAGTATATGTACATATCCCTTTTGTCCATTTTAGCCGCTATTGCCATTCCTGTTGCCGCCGAAAATCCCTGTCCCAGAGAACCGGTAGACATATCAATACCTGTTGTTAGCCTCATATCACAATGACTTGGAAGTCTTGTATCAGGACGATTTAGTGTGTCTAATTCCGATTCCGGAAAGTAGCCTCGAAGTGCCAGGGCCGCATAGACTGCAGGCCCCCCATGTCCCTTTGAGAGAACAAATCGGTCTCTGCTTTCCATTCGGGGGTTTGCCGGGTCTATATTCATAATATCAAAATATAACGCAGCTATAACCTCACTCAAAGACAAAACTCCGCCAATATGTCCTGTTCCCAATTGTCCTATAGATTGAATCGATAATTTTCTAATTTTTTTCGCTTTTTCATAAAGTAACTCTATCTTTTTACTCATTTTAAGCCTCCTATAGTATAGACTCCAATAACTCACAAACCGTATCTTTATTCATCGTCGCCGGTGTCAACCTGATAATCGCCGCATTAAGTCCCACTTCTGTTATATGTTCAAGATCAGATGCTTTGACCCCCAACTGATGCAGACGCGTTGGAAGATTAATTGCTGTCATTAATTTCTCTATAGTTTCTGACAAATCATCAATGCTTTCACAGCCCAAATAATCGGCTAGAATTTGCATTTTCTCTTCAGCTTCTTCTTTGCTTTTCTTAATAAAAGCAGGAAGTGTAACCGCACACGCCGCTCCATGACTCGCATGAAATTCTGACGTCAGAGGAAAACTGATTGCGTGTATGCCCGTTGTTCTTGTCTGACTAAATGCAATCCCTGCGAGTAAGCTCGCTTTCATTATATTTACCCGCGCTGTTTCATTCTCTGGTTCTTTATATGCTAATTCAATATTTTCTTTAATCAATTTCATCGCATCCATTGCCAGCATATCACATATATCTACGGATTCTCTATTCCAATAGGCCTCTATGGCGTGACAAAATGCATCCATGCCTGTTGATGCCGTTACCGCCGGCGGCAAGGTAAAGGTAAGTTTATAATCAACAATAGCAACATCTGCCCAAAACGAACGGCTCACCATAGGCATCTTGACACCTGCTTTTTGATTGGTAAATACAGCTACATTTGTAACCTCACTACCGGTACCTGCAGTTGTGGGAACACAGATAAGCATTGTCTCTCTCGACTTAAGTGTTCTTTCCCCTCCGGCATAATAATCATATATACTTCCTTCATTGGTCGTAAGACAGGCTACAATTTTTGCTACATCAAGAGCGCTCCCGCCCCCAAGCCCTATAATACAGTCAGCCTTTATTAATCTTGCTTCTTTCGCAGCTGCATCCACACTTTCGCAGGATGGGTTTGGTTCTATATGATAAAAGTATCTGACGTCTTGTTCTTTCAAGCTTTGACCTATTCTTTCGGCCGTACCATTTTGATACAAAAAAGGATCTGATATGATTAATACATTTTTTCCAGTAATAAACCGTCCTATCCTTTTTGACGCATCAGCTTCAAAACATACGTGAACAGGCATAAAATAATCAAATTTGTTCTTCATACATCCACCTCTTTTATTAATCTTTTTAATTAAATAATTAGATTTTGAAAGTTCTTCCAGCTTAACCAGCCAAACTTTTATCTTTATAAGCAAATTATAGTGCATTTCTAAAATAGTGTCAATATAATTTATTAAGTCTTTTAATTATTTAGAGAGACCTATTGACGAATAGCCCCTAAAAATATATAATAAATAAAAATGTACAATATTTTTTTGGAGACACGGAGAGCAAAAATCTATTGGATAATTATATGCCAGAGCATATTTTTATTTGGATAGCATTTTTGCATTTTTATTTTAAAAAGGGGGTTTACCATGGCAAAGTACATAATGGCCTTAGATCAAGGAACAACCAGTTCAAGATGTATTCTATTCAATGAAAAAGGAAAAGCAGTAAGCAGTGCCCAAAAGGAATTTAAGCAATATTACCCCAAAAATGGTTGGGTGGAACATGATGCAATGGAAATCTGGGCATCACAGATGAGTGTTGCCCAGGAAGCGCTTTATCGTATTAATGCCACTTACCGGGATATTGCTGCAATCGGTATCACAAACCAAAGAGAAACAACTATCGTATGGGATAAAGAAACCGGCGAACCTATCTATCATGCAATTGTTTGGCAATGTCGCCGTACTGCGGGGTATTGCGATTCTTTAAAAGAAAAAGGGTTATCCGATATCATTCGCCAAAAAACCGGTCTTATGATTGATGCTTATTTTTCGGCAACCAAAATCAGATGGATTCTGGAAAATGTTGAGGGCGCAAGGGAAAAGGCAGAACAAGGAAAGTTGATTTTTGGCACGGTGGATACATGGCTGATTTGGAATCTCACTAAAGGCAAAGTTCACGTTACGGACTATTCCAATGCTTCAAGAACAATGATGTTTAATATCAACACCTTACAATGGGATGATGAAATATTAGCAGAATTAAATATTCCAAAATCTATGCTTCCCGAAGTCAAGCCTTCAAGCTGTGTCTATGGGGAAACAGATTATACTGTTTTTGGTGGTTCTATTCCCGTTGCCGGTGCGGCCGGTGATCAGCAAGCCGCTTTATTTGGGCAAACATGCTTCCAACCCGGTATGGCAAAGAATACATATGGGACAGGCTGCTTCTTATTAATGAACACAGGCGACAAACCGGTTTATTCCAAGAGAGGTTTGCTAACAACAATCGCATGGGGCATTGACGGAGAAGTCAATTATGCATTAGAAGGCTCTATTTTCGTAGCCGGCGCTGCCATTCAATGGCTGCGGGACGAGATGGATTTAATTGATTCAGCCCCTGATTCAGAATATATGGCTAATAAAGTAGAAGATACCAATGGTGTCTACATTGTTCCCGCTTTCGTAGGTCTGGGGGCACCTCATTGGGATCCCTATGCCCGGGGTACTATCGTTGGTATCACAAGAGGAACAAATAAATATCACATCATCCGTGCGACTCTGGAATCACTTGCCTATCAGACTTATGATGTTCTTAATGCGATGATGGAGGACTCAGGTATTACTCTAAAATCTCTTAAAGTCGATGGCGGCGCCTGCGCTAATAATCTTTTGATGCAAATCCAGGCAAATGTCATTAATACTCCGGTCAATCGTCCTGCCTGTATTGAAACCACTGCACTCGGCGCCGCATATTTGGCCGGTCTTGCCGTAGGCTATTGGAAAGACAAAGAAGATGTCGTTAAAAATTGGCAAATCGAAAAAACTTTTAATCCCAATGGGGATTATGTTAAACAAAAACGTGAAGATGATTTAAGCTGTTGGAAAGAAGCTGTTTCGCATTCATTAGGCTGGGCAAAGTAACACCCGGTTTACTTTGTCAATGGAGAGTAAGTATGATCTATAGATACTTATAAATATTATAAATATTTATAAGTATCATAGCTATCATTAATCCTATAAACAACTTATCTACCAGCTTATCGCTAAGCCTCTTATTTAATTCTCGTCCCATAATCCCACCTGCAATCCCTCCAATAATCATAATAACAAGCAGCCCAATCGTAAATGGAGGGATGCTTCCTGTTACAATTGTAGCGGCCAGACTGGTTATTTGTGAGAAGAAAATGATATATAGCGAATTTTCTGCTGCGGTCTTAGTGTTCATCGAAAAGAAGAAAAATAATACAACCAAATTAATAGGTCCGCCGCCAATTCCCAGAAAAGAGGATAGAAGTCCCAGAAATCCACCTATTAAAACACATACAGAAGTACTCTCAATCTGATACGTTTTAATTCTCTGTTTAAAAATAGTATAAACCAACGTTCCAATTGTTATAATCAAAAGACAAATGGCCTGAATCGCACCAACTTTTCCTTTATCGGCACTCATAGAAGAAACATATGAAAATAGCCATTTGCCGATGAGGCCACCCACTGCCGCACCTGCCGCCAACGGAAATCCTATTTTTTGATTGATATGGGATTCCCCACTCATCTTACTCTTTACAACGGAATAGGTCGTCATGGATAAGACTGTGCAGCCTGATAAAAAGCTAATTGTTGCTACCGTATGTACTCCAAAAGCATCAAGCACCGGTTTTATAATCACTCCGCCGCCAATCCCACAAATAGCGCCTATAATAGACGCTCCAAAACAGACTAAAAAGAATATTACATAAAGCATTTCAAGTTTCTCCCATCAAATTTTTAGCTATCTCTTCTGAACCACCAATTTGTTCTTGTCCGAGACAGCACTTCCACATACAGTTAATTATATTGTTCCTGAAAGTAAAATGCAAGCCATAATATTCTTTCTTTCCGTTACACCGCCAAAATAAAACAAGAGAATACTTCCTTTATATCAGCATAAAACTGCGGCACTAAACTTAAGGAGGAGGATGTATTCTCTTGAATCATAGGATCTGGCTAAATTAATCCAAAAATCGAAATGTTTCCAACAATTTCTGCAAGACTGCTAAGTTTAATATCTAAACCTTCATTAGCGATATGCAGCTTTGAATTATCTTGTGCGACTTGTATCACATCAGTGAATGACAATGTTGTATCATTCCTACTTGTGGCCATTATATCATGGGCTGCTATTTTCTTTCCATTTAAATCTATATAAAGACGTGTTCTATTTCCACATATAATACCTTCAATATTCAGCCTATAGCCGACCACATATTTACCGGCTTTTATGATTGTAAAAATGCCTGTCATTTCATCATAATAAATATCCGGCAATCCATTGGTCACCTCAGTGTTAAATCGGATTACCTTTCCTGACAAGGCAAAACGTTCTGCTATTTCTTCTGGATAAATAAGGGTATATTCTGCCCCAGCCAGCTTTACTCCCTGTCCCCTGGGTCCCTCTGGACCGGTTGGTCCGGTTGGCCCGGTCGGTCCGGTATATCCAATCTCACCTTGGGGACCTTCCGGTCCTGCACAGCCTTTCGGTCCGATAGGTCCCTGAGGACCCATCGGGCCTTCAGGACCTTGAGAACCCTGGGGCCCCATCGGGCCTTCAGGACCTTGAGAACCTGCGGGTCCTTCCGGCCCTTCCGGTCCCGGACAGCCTTTTGGCCCCGGATCACCTTTTGGTCCTACGGGACCTCTGGGACCGATGGGACCGGGAGGACCAGGATTTCCCTTTGAACCTCTTGGACCCTGGCAGCCTGGCTCACCCTGGGGACCTGCATCACCACGAACTCCCTGCTCACCTTGGGGACCCATGCAGCCTGTTCTTCCCTTCGGGCCGGGAGGTCCGGGACAACCCGGTTCACCTTGCAGACCGGGGCACCCCCGCTCACCGCCAGGCCCCCTTGGACCGACGGGACCGGTTGGACCCGGCATACAGCAATTACAGCAACGGCCACATCGGCATCTTTGCTTAGCTGAGCAGCAATTACTATTTTGTCTGTTTTTACATACTTGACAATTAGGATCATTACAAAATGTTGAACATTTATTTCTTTTATAGTTTTCCGACATAAAAACCGCTCCTTTTACAATTAGTATATGTCATGCATACTTTTAGTTGACAGGAATATATTTTTTTATATGCTTTAGTCTGTGCCAGGTTGATGTTCACTTAAAAATTATGATGATTATTCCACTACTTACAGAACTATTTTTACAAGCCTTTCATATATTGTAATAACTGTTTTTTATTTGAGGGGATTTTCTCATGAGTCAATATAAAATCTGTGTATATGCCATCTGTAAAAATGAAGAAAAGTTTATCAACCGATGGATGGATTCTGTTAGTGAAGCAGATTTAGTAGTTGTACTGGATACAGGTTCTACAGATAAATCCGTAGAAAAACTACGTTCAAGAGGCGCTTTGGTCTATACAGAAATAATTACTCCATGGCGTTTTGATACCGCCAGAAATAAAGCTATGGATTTTATCCCAACTGATGTGGACATTTGTGTATCCAACGATATCGACGAAGTATTTGAACCAGGATGGCGGAAGCATCTTGAAGACAAATGGGATCCAAGCTATACCCGTGCAAACTATTTATTTACATGGAGCTATCGTCCAGATGGAACACCAGCTAAACAGTTTACAATGGGAAAAATACACCGGCGTCACAATTTTCGCTGGGTTCATCCGGTTCACGAAGTATTAGCTTACAAAGGAACCGATGCCGATAAGTCAGTATGGATTGATGGACTTGTTCTTAATCATTATCCCGATTCGTCTAAACCGAGAAGCCAATATTTACCTTTGTTAGAATTGTCAGCCAAAGAAAATCCTCAGGATGACAGAACTATGTTCTGGCTAGGCAGAGAATATATGTATTATGAAAAATATGACTTATGTATCAAAACATTAAAAAATCATTTAAGTCTTCCTTCCGCAAAATGGGCAGAGGAACGGAGTGCTTCCATGCGTTTTATTGGTTCGACATATGAATCCAAAGAAAACATGCCCGAAGCGAAAGCCTGGCTTTTCAGAGCCGTTGCAGAATGCCCCGGTATTCGTGAACCGTATCTTAAATTGGCAAAAATAGGATATTCTGAGAAGAACTGGCCATTAACTTATGCAATGGTTAAAAATGGACTGCATATTACACAGCCTTCCGGCAGTTATCTTGTAGAACCGGAAAGCTGGGGTTATTCATTTTATGATTTGGGAGCCATTAGTGCATATCGTCTGGGTATATATAAAGAATCTCTGGAATTCGCCCGCAGAGCGATTGAACTAAATAACACGAATGAACGATTAAAAGTCAATTTTCGGCTAATAGAAAACAAAATAAGCGAATTGTCTGACAAAGGAGGTTTGTTAAATGAACAGCTTTAAAGTATGTGTCTATGCTATATGTAAGAACGAAGAACAGTTTGTTGACAGATGGGTAGATTCCATGAATGAAGCAGACGTAATCGTAGTAACCGATACCGGATCAGATGACAATACTGTAAAAAAACTGCAAAGTCGCGGAGCCATCGTTCATGTTGAAGAAATTAAGCCATGGCGTTTTGATACGGCACGAAATATTTCTCTTAGCCATGTTCCTGATGACATTGACATCTGTGTCTGTACAGATCTTGACGAAATCTTTCAATCCGGTTGGCGGCAAAAACTGGAGGAAGCATGGCAAAAGAATCATTCACAGGTTGATAATCCTGTTGCCAGAACCGGTAGGTATCTTTACAATTGGAGTCTAAAACCAGATGGAACCCCTGACGTTCAATTCAATTATTTTAAAGTGCATGAACGACAAGGCTTTCGCTGGAGATGTCCTGTTCATGAATATGTACAGTATATTGGAAATTTACCCCTGGAAACGATATTCATCGACGGTATGGTTCTCAACCACTACCCTGATGCGGCAAAATCCCGTAATTCTTATTTACCGCTCCTTGAGCTTGCTGTGAAAGAATCTCCCACGGATGATCGGATGTGCTACTATCTCGGCAGAGAATACATGTATAAAGGGGAATGGCAAAAATGCATAAATACACTGTCAGACTATCTCATGCTGCCAACGGCCACATGGCGTGAAGAACGGTGTGCAGCCATGCGTTGGATTGCAAAATCCTGCTCAAGACTGGGTCAGGTAAAGACCGCTTACAGCTGGTACTATAAAGCGATTGCGGAGGCTCATCATATGCGTGAGCCATATGTCGAATTTGCTAAATTGTGCTATGAACAAAAGGACTGGCCGATGTCATATTTTCTGGCAGAAGAAGCCTTAAAAATCAAAGAAAAATCTTCGACATATATCAACATGGGTCATTCATGGGATCATACCCCTGATGATCTATGTGCGATTGCTGCCTACCGTTTGGGTATATTTTCCAAAGCCCTTGAACATGCAAAACGGGCACTTGACTATCAGCCCGATAACAAGAGACTAAAAAACAATCTGGAAATAATTCAAGAATCAGCAAATTGTATTAAATAGTGACAATCAATGGAACTTTCTTCTCAGTAGAGCCATATATTATTATCATAGCAATATAAATGAAGAAAGGATTTTCATTATGTCAGAAGATGTCAATAGCTATCAAAATAATTGTCTCCAAGGTCCTATCGGTCCAACCGGTCCAACCGGTCCTCAGGGCTCGGCTGGACAGCGAGGTCCTAAGGGCGATCCCGGTTGCCCCGGACCAAAAGGTGATATAGGAGTCCCTGGTCCCCAAGGTCAGCAAGGAATAGATGGACTGGAGGGGCTAAGAGGTCCCAGAGGCATTCAGGGTGAACAAGGCGAAAAAGGCGATTCCGGATGTCCCGGTCCTGCAGGTCCCCGCGGCCCAATAGGCCCTCAAGGACTAATTGGGCTTCAGGGAGTGCGCGGCGACGCCGGACCTCAAGGCGATCCTGGATGTCAAGGCCCCATGGGGCCAAAAGGAAATCCAGGTCCACAAGGTCCTATGGGGCCTCGGGGTTCTGTAGGACCTAGAGGAGATACCGGTCCTGCAGGTCCACAGGGTTCTATGGGAGTGGAAGGAGCGATGGGACCCGCAGGCCCCGTTGGTTCCGAAGGACCGATGGGACCCGAAGGTCCAGTAGGTCAAATCGGTCCTCAAGGAGTTCCGGGACCAATGGGCTGTCAAGGCAATGAGGGACCCGAAGGACCAATGGGACCTTCAGGCGACACCGGGCCAACCGGTAATACAGGGCCAACTGGCGACACAGGTCCAACTGGCGACACCGGGCCAACTGGTGATACTGGGCCAACTGGTAACACAGGGCCAACCGGTAACACTGGGCCAACTGGTGACACAGGACCGACTGGTGACACTGGCCCAACTGGTGACACCGGTTCAACTGGCGATACTGGCCCCACTGGTGACACCGGCGACACTGGTCCCAACGGAATAACCCCGACGATTACGGCCGGAACCACTACAACCGTTGACTATCCGGCAGATGCTGAGGTCACAAGAAGTGCCGCCAGCACAGAAACCAATGTTATTTTTGACTTTACAATCCCACGGGGTCAGCAAGGAATTCCGGGGCCACAAGGCATAAACATCACGATGGTGGGTTCTGCCACCTCATCGCAAGATTTTTTTAATAATCATCCAACAGGATTCCCCGGTGAAACCTGGCTTGTCGAAGGAAACCTTTATACGTGGGATGATGAGAATAAAGTATGGAAGGATCTGGGAAGTCTAATCGGCCCCACTGGTGATACTGGTCCCACTGGCGATACCGGACCTACTGGCGATACAGGACCCACTGGCGACACCGGACCCACTGGCGATACTGGCCCCACTGGTGATACGGAGCCGTTAATTTATGCTCAACCGTTTTCCTTTAAATATGGAGAACGGCTTTTTTTTCTAAAATCAGCCTACATTCTCCACCACAGTCAATGTGTATTTGTTGTTATCAATGAAGTCTATAATGCGTTTGTACTGGTCCTCAAACTTAAATTGAATTGTTATTTCCCCATTCTCATGAATATAAACGGCTTCTACCAGTTCAACCAGAATCCCTTGTGAAAGCTCCTGAATGTTCTTGTGCTTCAAAAAGGCTTCGAGGTAAGGGTCGTCGGAAGCAATTCCTCTTTCCATTGTACCGATTTCATCCTTGATGTGCCGGATGGCCTCTTTGAGCTCTATTTCCTGTTTCTCAAACTTCTCTTTCATTTTACGGTACTGTTCACGGGTAATGTCGCCGTTCTTCCAGTCCATATACAGCCCGGTAATCAAGTCCTCCGTCTTTGTAAGTTCCTGTTCGCGCAGTATCAAAAGATGTTCTAAGCGGGTGGATTTTGTCTGTACCACGGGAGCCTGATTGATACTCTCAATTACTTCTTTCAGAGCCTCAACAAGTTCAATTTGTTTCTGAATAACAAGCAGTACCGTGTTTTCAAGTTTATCCAGCCGCATTGTGTGTTTGGTACACTTATCCTTTGACTTGCGCTTATAAGTAGAGCAGTTGTAGTACACAATCTCTTTTGATGCCCGCCGGGTCATGGCTTTTTTGCAGTCCGCGCATTTGAGGAAACCAGAAAACAGATAGTTTTCTTTTTTGTCGGGAGCGGTCCGGGTATCCTTTGCGTGAAGTTCCTGAGCCATTTCAAAGAGTTCAGGGGATACGATTGGTGCATGTGTATGTTCCACCTGATACCATTCATCTTCCGGCGCATTCACCATATCATGTACCTTATAGCTGATAACCCGCTGCTTTCCCTGTACCATTGTGCCTACATAGACTTTGTTCTTCAGGAGCCTCGAAACGGAAGTACCCATCCAGAGCCCATCATTTTCCTTTGCGTGGGGATTTTTGTACTTCAATCCCTTTTTCACCTTATACAGTGTTGGATTGGGTACGCCCATCTCATTTAGCTTCCGGGCAATACTCTCCTTGCTAAGCCCCTCATTTGAAGTACTATCCCCATACACGAACCACTGGAAAATATCCTTTACTACCTGCGCCGCTTCCTCGTCAATGACGAGGGCGTTTTTATCCTCTGGGTGCTTTGCGTAAGCGGCTGTCAAGACAAATCCAAAAAATTATTTAATTTTTTTGTACAAGCCCAACCCGCTTCGATTTCTCACGCACATATTCCGGTATGTACATTGGAAATGCCCAGGGCTTAATTTCCGAACCGGAATCATTCAGTGTTGCAAACATTATCCCATGCCGGTGTAATTCATGCAAATACAAAATGGTATCGGCCATATCGCGTCCAATCCGTGACACGTCTTTCGCCAGCACAATGTCGGCCTGCTTATTTTCTGCCACCCGCATGACCTCTTTCAACCCTGTGCGGTCATAACCCAAACCGCTGCCGGTTTCAGAGGTAACGCCCGCAATATCCAAACCTTGCTGCCTTGCAAATGCGGTAAGGTTTTCTATTTGGCAATCGAGCGTTATTCCATCATCATGCCCCATTCTGCAATATATCCATACCCGTTTGCCTTGTTTCATAGATTGATTATCCATATGTAATTCTCCTGTTCTTTTTCCGGCCTGCCTCATCCATTGCAGGCATCCCCAAATGTAAAGCAAATCTCAATATGTTCCTCGTCATATACCACAATGCGGTCTATCAGGCTCACCATGTCCTCGGTCACATCTCCGGCGTCCACAAGACGGGTAAGCAGGGATAGATGTTCCGCGGTTTCCTTTTTATCACCTTTGTTATCCAAAATCCGGTTCAGTTCCGCGATCCGGTTTTCTGTTCGTGAAAGTTCCTGGGTATACTTCTCTTTATCAGCCATATATTCGTCTTTGTCAATTCTGCCGTCCATAAACTCCTCATAAAGAGTAAAACCCTGGCGGCGTAACTGTCCCGCTTGTAAAGAGAGTTTTTTCAATTCTGCGGCGGCTTCCCTAAGCGGCCTTGCAGCTTTTGCTTTGCGATCCGAGCGCCTTTTCGCATCCTGCGCCTTTTCCGTTTCCGTCCGAACGGCTGAAAACACAAGTTCTTTCAGGTCGCTGACATACAGCCTACCGGTAAAACACCGGTAATCGTCCGTTAAGCGCCCACTGTAGCAAACATAATACGGATTCTTTGTTTTGCAGTAATCCAAAGCGTGGCCGCAATGACCGCATTTCAGTTTACCTGCGAAAAGGACGTGCCGTTTTTCCGTCTTGGGCATTCGGAACCTGCGGATTACCCTCTGTGCCTGTTCAAAAACCTCCAGCGGTACAATTGCTTCGTGGGCATCCGGAACCTTGATCCATTCGCTTTCCGGAACAGATATGGGCCGGTTGCTGCCTACACAGGGCTTTTTTGTCTTGCCGCTTACCTGAATGCCGGTATACCGTTCATCCGTAAGTACCCGGCGCACGTTATTGTCAAGCCACAAGTTGGCATCGCGCACGGCGGCGGTATTCCCCCGCAGGGTAAGCCCTTTCCTTTTCCGGTATGAGAGCGGCGTGTCGATCTTCTCACGGTTTAATATGGCGGCAATCTCCGTTGTCTTATGACCGTCAACAGCAAGAGAAAAAATGCGGCGGACGGTCGCGGCGGCATCTTCGTCTATCTCCAGCTTGTTCCGCTCCGTTTCAGACCGCCTGTAACCGAAAGGAGCCACGCCGCAAAGAAACTCACCTTTTTTGGCTTTTGTTACATAGCTTTGCTTCACCTTTACAGATAATTCCTTGCTGTATACTCCGTGCATGATTGAGTTGAAACCCACGTTCAGGGGCGCGGTGCGCCCGCCGTGTTCCCGGCTGTCATAGCCGTCGTTCACGGAAATAAAGCGGACGCCTAAAAACGGAAAGATTTGGTCGATATATTCGCTGACCTCTATATAGTTCCTGCCGAAACGGGATAAATCCTTGACTACAATACACTGTATCCCGCCTTCGCGCACCATATCCAGCATTTCCGTGACAGCGGGGCGCTGAAAATTCGTACCGCTCCATCCGTCATCGGAAAACTCCTTTATCCTTGTCTTGCTCAAAACAGGATTCCCGGCCACATAGCCATTCAGTAAATCCCTCTGGTTCACCACGCTGTTGCTCTCATGGTCGCCGCCGTCATCATCGGACAGTCGGATATACAATGCGGTTATATCGTCCATCATGATACGCCCTCCTTTGCAAAGGCTTCCAGCATGGCGTATTCATCCCGGTATTTCAGGACGATTTCAATTTCGTCAAGACTTCTTACCTCAATATGCTCAATCAAAGCCACAGCCATGTCGCGGGTCAGCTCCACGGGATTAATAAATGCCTGCGCCGCCTGTGTCCACCTGTTGTCCGGGGCTAAAGCATCCGCAAGGACGGTCTTTTTCCGGCTTAATTCCGCAAGTTCCTGTTTCAAAGCCGTTTCCTTGCGCTCGTACTCCTTTTTAGTGTAGATATACTGGTGTTCGTCAAGCAGTCCGAATACATAGTTTTCATATAAGCCACCCAGCTTTTTAGTGTTGGTCTGCAAATCACGCTGTATCGCCGCAATATCCCTGTCAATGGCGCTGCGGGATTTTGAATCGGCAGCGCCGCGCTTTTGCAGAATACGGCTCGCGTCAGCCGCCAGATTGATATGACTGGATATTGCCGCCAACGCCGGTTCATATATATTCTGAACGGGGATCATCGGGTATTGCGTTTCCTCCGTATGCTGCTTCATCAGGGGGCAATGGTAGTAATAATACTCATAGCCTCTGGCAGCGTTCCTTGCCCGCAGCAGCTTGGAGCCGCACTCGGCGCATACCACCAACCCCTTTAGAACATTTTCGGGATAGGTGTTATCTGTCTTACCGGCGAAATACTTTTCGCGCCGTTGATCCCGGACACGGTTTGCGGCTTCCCACAATTCTTCACTGACCAGCGGTTCATGGGTATTTTCCACGATACACCAATCGGATTCCGGCACAGATTGAAGCGGACGGCCTTCACAATATGCCTGCCGTGTTTTCCCCTGTACCAAATGACCGAGATAGACGCGGCTTTGTACAATCCTGTCAACGGCTTTCGGCTGCCAGATGGACGCCTTGTAATAATTATCGCCCTGTACAACCCCTTTGCTTCTAAGACGCATGGACGGACAGGGTATACCCGATTCATCCAGCCTGTTTGCAATGGCGGCCTTCCCCATGCCCTCCGAACGCCACCGGAAGATGTCGCGGACAACGGGCGCGGTTTCAGCGTCAGGGACTAACCGGCCTTTCTCTTTGTCCGATTTTTTATACCCGTAAGGGGCGAACGCCCCTGTATATTCGCCGCGTTCCCGCTGCGTTTTCCTGGCGGAGATTACCTTGCGCGAAATATCCTTTACATAAGCGTCATTGACAAGGTTTTTCAGCATGACAAGCAGGCTTTCGGAATAGCTGGTTTCGGTTTCGCTGTCGTACCCGTCGTTGACCGAGATAAACCGGACGTGCATAAACGGGATGATTTTCTCCAGAAGGTCGCAGGTTTCAATGTAATTCCTGCCGAAGCGGGATAAATCCTTGACCACAATGCAGTCGATTTTGCCTGAACGCATATCGGCCATCATCCGGTTAAAATCCGGGCGGTCAAAATTTGTACCCGTCGTTCCGTTGTCGATATATGTACCCGCCAGTTCCAGATACTCCCGCTGTTCAATGTACTGCTCGATAAGCTCCGCCTGTATTTCGATGGAATCGCTGTCCTTCCTGCCGCCGTCCTCCAATGACAGCCGGGCATAGGCGGCTGTTTTCCAGGTTCTCGTCTTTTTTGCGGGCGCAGCCGCAAGCGCGGACTTCTTTCTGCTTTTCCTGGCCATGTCACACCACCCCCTTTGACATTTTGGCATCCGGGAGGGTATGAAGTTCGCCGACGGCCTCCACAAAGCTGATGGCGCGTATATAATCGTAGCTGTACCGAAAAGCAATTTCCAGCCTGGATTTTGGATATACCACGATGCTGTCCACCACGGAAACAAGCATTTTCCGCGTCAGCTCCGTGAAATTGTGATACTGTCGGAAATGTTCGATCCAGCCATTCTTTTCCCCCTTGCAGGCGATATTGTCCTCAATTTCAGCCGCCAGCTTCACGGCGTCGCGCTCCGCTTCCTCGGACAGCGCGGCATAGTTCGCTTTCATATCACGGTATTCAGATTCGGTAATAATACCGTTTTGCAGGCTTTCATAAAGCGAAAAATGCAGCTTTTCATACCGTCCGATTTCCGTGCGCTTCTGAACAAGCTGCCGGTCAAGCCGTTTGACTTCTTCCTGTCTGAGAGGAAGGTTGTCGATAAACAGCAGGATGCGTTCAAGGTTCAGGATGTTGTCAATATGCGCCTGTAACGCCGTTGTCACATCACCGGTCAGCGTATCCTCGCTGATACGGTGTCCCTTGCAGCCTCCGGTACAGATATAATA
>Ga0153983_1000174_pt1 | contig 16046 bp, 18 predicted proteins | sample TSGA067MetaG_FD_104693 | JGI IMG/M metagenome (GOLD analysis project Ga0153983, IMG submission 104693) | Attine ant fungus gardens microbial communities from Georgia, USA - TSGA067 MetaG | ecosystem: Host-associated > Fungi > Mycelium > Unclassified | place: USA: Georgia, Alexander Wildlife... | reverse complement strand
TGGCCCTACTCTGATGGTAACCTAGATGTTATAAATAAGTCACTGCCACCAAGATATGACATCATCCTTATAGAAAACATCTTCTAAGGTCCTTTCTGCTCTTGAAAGCACTCTAGAGGGGAGTTCTGTTATAGATCTGTTATGAAATTCTCTGGACAATGCTTATGAGGTCTCTATAGTGGTAGTCACAACCACTACTCTGCTACTCAAGTAGTATGCTCAAGTCCACAACTGGGCATCTAACAATATCTCTAGGGAGCTGAACTCATCTCTTAAGCTAGTTATTCTTGTTGTTATGGTGAAAAATATCACTTTTATTACCTAAATGGCTGTCTGGTGTGACACTGCAATTCTTGAAGAGTCTTTTATTGAGCACGATCTAGATTCAGCTCAGCATCAAGTTAACAGCAATTCTCAGTTACCACTTACACGATCCAATACTCCAACACTTGCTCCACTAACTACTCAGCAAAAAATGCCTTTAAAAACACAGATGCCTATGTTCCTTAGCCCGAGCATACCTAAGTAGGACAGACAAATGAAGATGCTCAGGAACTTTTAGAATAGTAGAACAACTCTTTAGATTTATAGAAATATCAGATAATAGACAAGAACTCAACTGGCTAATAAGTTATGTTAAGGTAGATATAGCCAACCAATGGTTGAGCTTCCCAGAATTTGAGACTGGACCCTAGAACTAGTTTCTAGCTCATTTGAAGATAGAAAGCTTATGAGCGAAAAACAAAGAACAATTGTCATAACTTGGCAAAATGGTTAAGTTATTTTCTATTTTTTTTTTGTTTTGTTTAGTTAGATTATTACTAAGGTAGAGCATAGAAAAGCATTATGTGACAGTCACAGTCACACATTTTGGTCACATCACATAAAGTCACAGTCATAGTCACAACATGTAATGAGATAGACACATAATGGGAATAACATGAGAACCATAGGAGGATGTTGCATAGCCACTATAGTAAAATATATAAGTAGTATACAAAATCAAATGGGAACTTTATCAAGTTCTTCTTATCAACTCTAACTTGGAGTGGACTTAAGTCATCGTGGCTAGAGTCTTACAATAATAGGACAACTGCACAGACTATGTAGAGAGTACTTAGGAATTTTCTTGTTAGACAAAAAGTGGCTGATGAAATTCAAACAGCAGTTTATGTATATCACCCAGAAATGTTTAAAACCCCCAGCCATCATCAAAAACTAAGAGCTTATTGAGCTCTTTGTCTGATTGTTAGATAACTCATTTCAAGATGTCCTAAATGCCAGATTAAGCATACAGGATACCCTAAAGAAAGTAGTAGATCTTGTTAGTAAAAAGATGATTACTTGGGCACTTAAACATACCTCGACGACTATGTCTAGAAATAATAAGATCAACCCAGAGTCTAGAGGACAAGTATTGTTCTTAAAAGAAGAATCAGTTAGAAAAATAAAACCTACTATAGACATAAAAAGTATATAACAAGAAATTAATACATTAAAGACAATGTATGAGATACAAGAGAAGACTAAAGAAAAGCATGAGAAAAGCATACAAGGTACTCTAGATAGTATCTATATGCTAATCTAGACTCAAGATCAGATGCAGAAAGAAATAGGAGGTCTGTCAAATAGATACAGATTTAGACTATCATAGACAGGGCTGCTAAGACCTCCTAGAAAATGTTTCTACTACTTTGAACCAGACTATTTGTTCTTTTTCTGTTCAGCTAAGATAGAAGATGAGAGAAAAGATTTAATTCTAGTGGATAAATTTATAGTCAGATTCACGAATGGAGAGCCCATTTCAACAGAGCATAATATGTCTATTAAGGACTGCATCAGAAAATACCTGTCATTCTCCATTGCAGTGATGATATGGGGTGACCCAGAACTAGAAACCTGCAGTGTATGAGATCAAGAACCTGATATTAAAGGAATTATTATATCATCTCAGCCAGTAAGATAGCAACTGGAAATATAATCTAGATCAAGTAGACAGCCAGAGAAGCTATCCCAACTAAGAAAGAAAGTTAGTAGTCTTGAGGTCATGTTATAGAAGATAAGTTTAGGGAGAGAGCTGACTCCAGAACCAGAAGAAGAAGACATAAAGTCGTTCTTGAAGAGAATAGCTGCTGAATATATTCAAACAAGAAAAGACCCCATACCTAGAAAGAGGTTGGGTTTTTAGAGCTACCAATGAAGAAACTCTCCTTCAAAAACAGGTTTGCTTTCAAGGTAGTAAGGTTTTGAAGGTAAATAGACAAAATTTAGATGAGGATTCCTTCTCATCTACAGATGCAAAAGAAGAAACTTGTAGTAGAATTAAGATATCAACTACAAGTCAGAAGTATGAGTTCCCTTATCGTAAGGTGCCTACTCAGGTACTAGTAGTTGATATTCTGTTACTTCTAGCCAAATACTTCAGGTAGATTCCTCAAAAAGATTTACCTTCAAAGAATAAGATGCCCATTAAGAAAGGAGTTAAGGCAAAAGATATATTGGATAGAATACTAAAAGAAGAAGTGAAAGTTACTCCTAAAGAATTGTGGACTGTGGTACCAAAATTACAGATGGCTCTAGAAGAGATACTTGCAAGCAAACAATCAGTTAGAGATGAATTGAACCAAGATCTAGAAACAGATAATAATCAGCCCCAACAGAAGTTAGTGTCAGTCAATAGCCTAGAAAGGCTAGAAAAGCAACAAGAGATAATTGAGATAGAAAATAGAGATGTTATAGAAGTTTGGGCTATGGCCAATCTAGTCCTATAGTTCTTAGAGGAACTAAGCCCAGAAGAATGAGACTGTCAGGTATTTGCAATAGAAGAAAAAGAGAAAGTAGAGAAATTGGCTCCTGATATGGCCTATCTTAGAGTTGTGCCAACTATTGTTAATGGGGTCAGCAAAGAAGAAGTGTTACTAGATAGTGAATTTCAAATTGTGTCAATAACTAAGAAGGTTGTTGCTACAAACAAAGTTCCCTAGGACCTAAATCTTAGTATACAAATGCAGAGTATAAATAGATCTCTTTCTAGAACATGTGGACTAGCCAGAAATGTACCTTTTACTTTAGGAGGAGTGACAGTACTACTACAGGTCCATGTTATGGAAGAGGCACCTTATACAGTATTAATGGGGTAGCCATTTGACTCTATTACAGAAAGCAGAATTATAAACAATCAAGAAGAAAACCAGACGGTATGCATCACCTGTCCAAATACTGGAGTAATGGTAATAATACCAACCTATAAAAAAGGGGCCTTACCTAAAAGAGTAGATGGGCTGACAAATTTTTGGTAAACCTCAAGAAGTCTGAGCTGTTCCACAGAAGAAAGATTCCTTGTATAATCAGTCTAGATTGTAATGGGAACCCTTTTGTTAGTGAGATGTTGCCCTTAGAAGGAAATGAGCTGACTCCAGATGAACTGAGAATATTATACTTAGAAAAGAGTATGGGTTCCCTGAAACAAGAGGATAGCTTGCTTCTAGATTGACTTCTACAAGAGATAAAGATGTTAGAAACCTGTAGACAACAGATAATGTCAGTTGAAGAAGAACTAGATAACCCAAATGAACTAGCCAAGATAATGGACTGCTTTGCAAAGAAATACAAGCCAGTTGCACTAAAGGTGAAGCCAGTACTGGGAACTTTACTAGAAAGGTTTAGAATCACTAGAGAGATAATAGGAGATCTATTGAAAAATATGCCTAGACTACTGGAGTGACCACCTGAGTTCTAGACAAAGAGGCACTATAATCTAGACCATAAAGAAAAGCTAAACGCAGTGCATTCATCAAAATTTCTGTAGTCAAAAGAAAGGAAACTGATATATTAGTAAATAGTAAAACAGAATAAAGCCTTTGTATGAGATGACACAGAAAGAGAAAAATTCAAGGAGAAGTTTTTCCCATCTATTGAGATACCCACAGTAGCCCATATTCCATGGGTAGAGAAATTGTTTAGAATTCCACCTGCAATATATGAGGAAGTATGCAAGATAATAAAGAGAAAGATAGATGCTGGAGTTTATGAGCCCTCTAATTCATCATATTGATCTAGATGGTTTTGTGTAATAAAGAAAAACAGAAAAAGTCTTAGAATTGTCTATAGCCTAGAGCTACTAAACAAAGTGACTATAGCTCACTCAGGTTTACCACCAGTAACAGAAGTGCTAGCTATGCACTTTGCAAGAAAAGCCTGCAATAGTATATTAGATTCATATGTTGGTTATGACAAGAGAGTACTAGCAGAAGAATCTAGAGACTTGACTATATTTCAGATACTATTTAGCACACTCAGATTAGTGACTCTACTCATGGAATGGACAAATTCTGTACCTATATTCCATGACAACATCACCTACATACTATGTTTTTTTTTAAAAAAAAATCATCAATTTATTACATGGGGTGCAAAGACAGACCATGGTAAGTACACAGTACCTACTTAAATACATAGAGAGAAAAAAGGGATAAGAGAGAAAATAAGAAGAAAGATAAATGAAGAAGAGAAGTGCTGTGCTTTTACTCAAGAGGGTCACACCGCGATGAGATCTCAACTATTGTTGAAACTGAATGCGCTAGGGTTGTCTGCTAGAAAGTAAATGAAACTGTTTATGATGATGTTGCATGGGCATGTAAAAGGGTCATATATATCACATTCCATAACAATATGTTCTTATGTTTGAATCTCGGCTTCACTGTATAAACAGCTAGTGGAGAGATAAGGAAAGAATCTTTGTTGGTATTCCCTAATAGGAGTATGGCTAGTAGTCATGCGAGTGAAATGGACACATAGCGAGTTGGTAAAGCCTATGGAAGGAAGCCACGAGCTGCCCTTAACATATGTTGGTTTAATGACATTTTGATTTTCATCTTCAAAGTCAAGGAAACACTGGCCTCTTTTAGGATTGGATGAGAAGGATTCTTGCCATTTCTAGAGGATGTTATTGCATTCTTTGCTGGAAAAGATGGAAGCATAGTTATTGGCTTTGACTTGGTCGTCTACGAGTTTGTGTTTGGGCCACTTGGCTTTGCTAGGACAGAACCAAAATTGAATTTTGTTTCTGCCATCTTTCCTGAAGAAGGAGTCGATTGCCGATATGACCAGGATGAACATGTTTTGGAGAGGGTCAGTTTTAGATTCAAAGATTTTCTTTGCTGTGGCAATAGAATCGGTAATGACGATGATGTTATGAATGTTTTTCTCCTCCATAGCAGGTATTAGGCCTAAGTGGATAGCCATGAGTTCTGCTTCTATTGATGTAACGTTTATTGAGTTGACTTGCAAACATTGGACAATGGAATTGTCAGTTCAGATGTGTATGGCTATGGTAGCAACTTGTGATTTTTTTATGTCTTCATCTGTTATGATAGCAATGTTGTGGGATGATATTTGAGAAGACCTGAAGGCTTAATCAAGGTTCTGGAGGTGATGGAAGAGATCTTCATTGAATGAAGAGGGAGGAGAGTGAAAACTAAATCTACTAGAGAAATAATCGACTACTCTTGAACCTGGAGAAAAAAGAGAAAAGAGCAGATTGTAACAATCTCTAACACCATTGAGATGTTCATTAACATCCTTGATGGGACTTTTAAGATTAGATCGCTATTTGTCGGTGAGTTTGGAGGTCACAGCTTTGTATGGAGAGTGATTTTTCACGTGTTGTGAATCCAGTAGCAAGTTAATTGTATATGAGGATGGGATGGAGCCATATCTGAGGTAATGCCTGCTGTTGAGTTTGTGCATGTGGAGAGTGATAGGTATGAGGCCTGCAATAGCTTCAATGCCATTAGAAGGAGATGTTTGGAAGGTACCAGTAATCCAAAGAGCTGCCTTGCATTGCATTTTTTTTAGTTCGTTAATATTTTTTACAATCGGGGTGTCTTTGAAAAACCACAAGTTGAATCCATATATTGCAATGGGTAGGATGCAAGTTTTGTATAGGAGTCATTTTTGCGTGGGGAGTAAGCCTTATGAGGAGTTGCCTAGCATTTTCATGGCACTGAGCATGAAGAGGCATTTAGTAGCATAAAAGTGGATATGGTAATGAAAGTTTAGTTTTCAGTCAAAGAAGAAACCTAGGTATCTCCAAATAGGTTTAGGGTTGATAATGGGGCCTCCTACAGATGTTAGGTCGATGGATGGGTTGGGGGGGTGTTGGGCTCTTGTAAAGTGGAAGATCTCAGTCTTGTTGTGTTCTATAACGAGACTGGCATCAATGAGGATTTTTGATATAATATTGTAGCTATATAATAAGGAGTTAGAAAGGGAATAGCTCTTCTCCTAAGAAATCAAAAGTCCATCGTCAACAAAAAAGAGGATGTCTGTAGGAATTTCTTTATTGAGGTTTTTAATTCTTTTTTTGAACGTTTTTATAATTGGAACTAGATATAATGCTGATAAAATGGGAGAGAGAGCGAAGCCTTGGCCAACGCCAATGTTTACATTAAAGGAGGGGGAAGTAAAGGAGTTCCATGAGTATAAGGTAGAGCGATCTGAGTGGTAGCTATTGAAAAAGTGTCAAGGACAGGATTCCAGAGGATGGAAGAATAGAATAATAGACAGAAACTACAATCCAGAACAGAGTAAAGTACTATGCTAGAGAGGAGTGTTGCTTAACAATAGTAGAAAGAAGGCTCCGGCAAACAGTCAAGGACGCCAGAGTGGAGAACGACTTATTGAACGACCTTGGCTTCAACTTATGTGTTGCACTCCGGTCTCCAGTTGTGAGGTGGTCACGTATTTTGGGGTAATAGAAGTTGTCAAGACAGAGGTCCTAAAGGGAAGAGTACAGGAGTCGGAGAGGACGAGATGAAATTAGGACCAAATGATGTTAATTTACAGACTGCCAAATTACACTATAACTACTCAGTACTTATAGTAAGTCCAGAATAGGAGGAGAATAGTCTACTACACTATCCTACTATTATTATTTTTAGGAGAATTATTAGGAGAAAGAAATTACATAATTATCATATTTCCAGAATATGACAAAAAGTGAATAACATTAGTATTAAGGCCAGCTTTTTTAAGGCACAATGAGAGAAATTGGTAGTTGAGAGGAGGGAAAAATTGAGTAATATCAAAGGCAAGAACACTTATGTGGCATTGTTGAAGCCAACCCATCCTGATGAGGTGAGTGAGGTATACACCTACATCTATTGTGGATTATTGGCAGATACCTCCAAACTAATGAGAGTCGAGGAAGCCATTAGCTGATAAGTGGAATTGAAGCCTGTTGCTAATAACTTTCTCAATGAGTTTGCCCATAGTATTGAGTAAAACAATAGGACAGAATGATTTGGGGGAATTGTAATTGTTTTTGTTTGGTTTAGGTATGACCACCGTACTGGACAATTTGAAATGGGATGGCCAAAATTCTAAGTCAAAACACGCATTAGCAATTTGTGCAATTTTTAGTAGGTATCCATCATTTGCAATTAGTGATTTGAGGTATCTCTAGGAAATGTGGTCTAGACCAGAAGTCGATAATGATAAGCACTTAGCTATAGCGTCTTTGAATTCTTGTTTTGAGAAAGGAAACCATAGGATTTGGTCAGCTTGAGGGATTTTGTTTAAGAAGGAGGCATTTATAGGTCTGTTTTTAGCTGAGTTATAAGATGAATGTATGGCATGCCACAGATCTAGTAGTGTATTGCATGGTTGACCTTTGTATAGGATAGATTTGATAGTTGGCAAAGTTTTCCTCTTTACCCAGCTCATAAGGTCCCACGGTCTTTTATTTGAAGAGGCAATTTCATGAATTTTATTGTCAAAGAATTCTCTTTTCACTATTCAGGTATTTGACTTGAATTCTCGCCAATGTTCAATGTGACCTGTATTACGGTATCTGTTTAGACTTTCAGTACATGCATGTGTCCACTACTTTTTAGAATGTTTCGTGATGTGTTTCTTTTTGGCTTGGGAGTACCATGCATCATTGAAGATGTTTGCAAGTCGTTGGACAGTTGTTTCCAGGTTTTCTTTGGACGTGATATTTGAGGTATCAAGGGAGAGTACATTGTCAGTTATAGCTTTAATAAAGTTCTTTTCTTCTTCGTTATCTTTGCATATGGACCAGATGAAATTATCAATGTTGGACTTGTTGATGCCAACTTCGATAGTGAGTGGAATGTGATCTGAGGGTCTGCGTAATTTAGGATAGAGAGAGTGTTGGCTGAAACATGGATTATTGGGGTTGATGAAAACTAAGTCTATCACAGAGTTAGTGTCACGCAGATTATCTGCAAATCTGGTTGGACCAGGGTTGAGAGAGGGCAAGAGTTCTAAACTTAGGCTTTCAGCTAAAGTGACTAAATCCTTAGTATGAATAGAGTGATGAGGAAAGTTGGGATTCCAATCATTATCTCTTATATTGAAATCACCTGTCATGACAACAGTATCATTTAGATCAATAATGTTTCAGTTGAGAAACGTTAGAGCATTTTAGTTGTCATCAAAATAAACGTTTATGATGTAGTTAATGTGTTGGCCAGAGTGAAAGACTAGAACGTTGATATCTCAGTGATTGATTATATTGGGTCTGAGAGTAAATCTCATTTTCAATAATTTCTTGTTGACGTATGTTGTAACTCTTGCATAGTTTTCCTGAGCTGAGTCCTGTCTGATAAATAAGGTCTAGTTAGGGTAGTTAGGGGTGCCATATATTGGGTCTCCTAGAGGGTTAGTATGACTCGGGACGCGTTGGATAAGGGACTTAGGTAGTTCTTGGACGAAGATGACATCCATAGTGTTTTTGTTGTTTTCTAATATAATGCTCATTAGGGTTTTGTTTTTTTTGACATTCTATGAAAATATTTTTAGGGTTTCTTTAATCATTGTTTCTTACCACCTATGGCTAGGTGAATTGAATTAGCCCTGGTTTCCCAGGCTTCCTGTGCCTTCTTTGAGTGCTAGTCTCTATTGAATCAGTTTCTCCAGTAGGGACACTTGTAGTCATTGGCCATATGTTCACCTTTGCAATTGATGCATTTGAAGAAGTAAGAGCATGGTAAGCCCTAGGCAGTTTTGAGTTAGGGGGGGTTTAGTTTGGAGTTAGCTTTGCAGCACCATGCTAGATCTCTGTGGTGTTTGAGTTGGTATGGTCCACTGCATTTTTGGCATCGCAATCCATGAGCTCTGCAAGAGTATGTGGAATGGTCCCATTTCCAACAGTTGTGATACTGGGGGACCCCTGGGTTCATGTTAGTCACTCTGACCATGGTAATATGTCAACCTAAGTTAAAAGAATGATTAATTAACAATTTGGCTTTGGAACCATTCTGGGTGTTCCATATATCAAACCATATGATGGCCATATCTGACTTAGGGGACGCTTTAATAATGCGTGGTTTGGTAGCTAGGGGAATATTCTCAAAAAGATCTAAGTGCTTCATAAAGTCTATGATGTTCTCACTGGTAATTTTGTTGCCATCAGCACGTAAGTAGGGAAGGCCCATGATTTTCAGGTGTGATTTTGATTGAGGGAGTTGGGAACTTGGAATATCGTTGCTGTTAATACCCTTAACTGACTTGAAATATTTTTCTATGACAGAAAGGTCACTAAGGGTTTAGTACATTGTTAGTAATAATGGTGATTTCACCAGAACAAGGACAGATGAGTTCCAAACACATTGATGATTTAATGTTCTTTAGCAGGGCATTGATTTGGAAAATATAGGTGCTAGCATTACCCATAATGTTTTCAGCTAGGTCATTGGGTACCAGGATGATGGCCTATTTTCTAGAAGGTCCTTTCATAGTGTATTGGACTTTCTTGGTTTTGTTGACAGGTTGTGCAAAAGCTGCATTGTGCATTTCGAGAACTTTCCTATTCGGTAGAGCAGGAAAAGCTTCTTTGATCTTGAGGGCATTTATAACATATAATGCAGCTTGGGCATATGATATGTGGGAGTTACCTTTAGTAGAGATATTTTGTTGGAGTGCCTTTGTCTTTTCCAAGATTTCCTTTAAAGGGCAGGGTGGGATAGAAGGGGGTACCTTACTGATGTGGGTGCCATAACAAATGTTTTCTCTTGATGGAAGATTGGTTACCTTGCCAAATTCTTTTGCGATGTTGCCTCTGATGGTTGACTTGTTAGCAGTTGTAAGAGTATCCCATCCTGATTTGAAGATGGCTAATATGAAGTCCCAGGCTGATTGTCCAAAGGGTTCCAGTTGATTAATATTGTTTTTGTTGCATCCTTCAAGATTGCGTTGCCTAAGAAAGTATGCCATGCATTGAAGTGAACAAGAGATATTGGTGATGTCACTATTTAGGAACTCATTTGTGCCGAATAGGGATGTAGCCGTAAAATTGCCATCCCACAAAGTAGGGTCAGTAGGAACATTGGCACTGTAAGGGATAACCATGGAAGAGGAGGGTTCTATTGATGTGATTGTATCAGTTGTTGGGATAGGGCTAGGGTTCTTCTCGTTGGCGACACATAGAGTTTGGGAGAGGGACAGTACAAAGTCAAATAATGGAACGTTTTGGGAGAGGGGAGAGTGGACAACATCTTCATCCATGTTGTTCTGAGTGACAATACAGGCAGCGTAATCCTCCTCTGAGAGCATGGAGTCGTTATCCATGGGGGAGACGGGTTTACTAGGGATGTTGGCCTCATGTTGTGTAGAAAATTAGTTCCCTTCTATGTTGAAAGTAGTATTATCAGGTCTAGCAGTTGTGTGGTCAATGTTTGAATTCATGATGGATAACAGTTTCAAATAGTAAAATACACTAGTCTACACTTAGGCACTACCAATGATGTTGGTAGTAAGAGTGAAAGAAGCACGTTGCCTACATACTATGTTGTCATGCCATACAACAGTTTAGGCAAAATAAGTAACATTTTTCACTGTAATAACCAGGATAACCAGCTTGAAAGAAGAGTTCAGTCTCCTAAAGATGTTCCTTGGATACCTAGTCATGGACTTGAGCATTTTACTTAAGTAGCAGAGTAATGGCTATGACTACTGCTACATATACCTCATAAATACTTACCTAGATGCCCTGTATCAGATTTCTAATGGGTTTTCCTTCTAGAAGTGCTCTTAAGGACAAAGGCAAACTTCAAAGACCTAGTACTACCATAATGATATTATACCTCAGCAGCTGGTAGCACTATTTTTAGAAGAGTTATGATTAGATCTAAGCCATTATTACTAATGGCTAATTATATCAAGACCAAGAGAGTCGAGTCAGTGTGGAGTTACATTGCAACAGCAAGAGAAGGAAGTTGGGTCCTAGAGGAATAAGAAAACATAGAAGAGATAGAGAGAGGGATAAGAAAGTTAAAGAGAGAGAGACAGAAAGGAGGTTAGATAAAGGTAATGCGCTTGAGGGCAAGACAACTCAAGATTGCTGTTTTTTTTTACAGCCTGGCAAGAGGTTTGAGACCCATTTACTGTTTAGAGAAGAACCCTAGGAGTAGGACTAGAAGAGTAGGGAGCAATCATCTAGTGTTTAGGAAGGGCACTGTTTTATTATTTTGGCCTTGCTATATTTGGGAATTTGGAGGTTTTCTTTGTCTCACTTTCTTTGTTGTCTCTTTGCTTTATAATCTTAATAAAATACTCTAGGGCACAGAAGGGAACTCAAGCATCATACCTCCACCATTATCTCTTTCTGTTGCTCTAGAGCTTAATAGCTATTTGGAGTAACTAAGTCTCTATTTTTCTGAGTGTTCTTCCTTACTTTCTAAAAAACCTACCAAACCTTTCCCTCAATAGGAATTTAAGTCCCAATGGACTTGGGCATTCACTTACACTAGGAGTTAATCACTCGCTACATATCATTAGAGTCAGCTTCTAGTTGTATGGTCAGCTAAAAAAGAGCCTACACAACAGCACAGGAGTTCTAGGTAGTTCTGCTGTATTGACAGCGAGCCAGACTACTAGACTAGGTAAGAGCAGTAGTGTCATAATACCAGACAAATGCATATCTTAGAGAGCCTATTACAGTGAGATCTACCTTGAGTAGATTTATAAAAACTTTATTATTATTTCTTTCAGTTACTTGAGTTTTATCCTCCTAGTCCCCCTTTTTAAAGTCCTCTTTGTTATTTGATTATCTCCCCAGTACCTACTTGTTTAGTACACAATTGTGAGATATCTCAGAGATCTTTTATATTTTTATTTGTTATCACTTTTGTCTTGTGATCAAATTCCCTTTGATCCCTATCAGTGCCAGGAGATTCCAAGATATACTTTTCCCTATATTGATGATGTTCCTATAAGAGGACTAGAAACTAGATATGAATTACCAGATAGTAGTGTAGAGACTCTAGAACAAAATTTGGGAATACAGAAGTCTATTTTTGAACATCTAGAAACATTAATAGAATTCTATAGAGAATAAAATATGCTAGAGGGACCTTCTCAGGTCCCAAGACAACAATCTGTAGTGATAAAATCACTATAGTTGGATTTAAATGCTTGTACAAAGGGAAACAGCCTATTAGTGATACAATTGGGAAGATATTGCATTGGGGCACTTGTAAAGATACCATAGATGTAAGAGCCTTCCTAGGAATGGCAGTCTAGTACAGAAACTATATACCCAACTTCATAACAGTGGCGGCACCTTTGTATGAGATAGTAAAGAAGAATATAATGTCTAAGTAAGGGACCTATACAGCAGAAAGCACAACAAGACTTAAAGGCGCTGTTATGCTGCTAGAGAATTTTCTGTGAAAATGTAATATGGGATACACATTATACCCCTGGATTTTGCTATTGGAATCTACTCTAGAGACTTCCTACAAGCCCTAGATATAATTTAGACCCAAGATTGGGTACTTCTCTTAAGTAGTAACCAAGCTACCATATGCTAGAATAGCATATACCTCGGAAGGCAAGACTGATGAGCTAGTATCAAATTTCTCAGATACAAACTATCAATGTTGAAACTCTAGAAATTAAAGGCTCAGAGATATCTTTGGAATGTAAGATAATTTCAATCTAGAGCAGACTTAGACTAATATGATACTAAGATGGCAAATCAAAAGTCTATCAGTGACTAGTGATCCCATCACTGCTGGACTCAGTAAAGAAACAGATGCACTGCCAGACGATGATTGTATCGCTGATACTAGGACACATTGTCATGTGTTTCTAGACCATATTTAGAGTAGAAGAAAGCCAGTTTGGGGTTCAGGGAATGATGGGCGGGAGTAAAGTATAGAGGTGGAGCAGAATCACATAGTCATGTCCAGAAGGTATGGAGGACAGGAAGGTAACAGCTGTCATAGCCGCATGGTAGTGTCATAGAGGAGAGATGCGAGGGAGAGTAGTAGAATAGAGAGTTTCCTTTTCTATTTCTTTTTAATTGAGTTTCTAACATTTGTAATATTCTAATATATTTCTCAGAGTGGAGATTAATGGAGAGAGCCTTCTTGGCCCTTGTCTTCATCTCAGAAGCTCTTGAGGTTGTAAATGCAATTCTCTTGAGTATATAAGGGATGATCTTGGTAAGAGATTGAGTTGGTGAATGTTTTCTACCATATACCCTACTCTTTCATGAGACAAGATGCAGTGGTCGCTCAGGCAACCTTCTATGGAGTAGCAGGCCTGAAAAGCCTGGTTAATCATTGACTCATATCGTATCACACCCATAAGGTTTGGTGTGGGGGTGCGGATAAGGGCTTAATTGAGTATGGTAAGGCCTATGAGTGGTTTACTGACTATTCTACTAGTGAGCTTGTTATGGTGTATAAAGGTGGACACCTTAGGGACACCATAAAGATAGGATCTAGATCGAGCTCCCATCATTCTTTCTATACTTAGATTCCAAATAAGCTGTGTATTCATTTTTTAATTTCTTTCTAATACCCCCACTTCCTCCTTCTCCTCATAAACCCTTTAGCATGCAATTGAGAACTGTCACCGCCTTTCCTACTTGCTTGTCACAGTAAACATCTCTTTTGCCCCTTTCAGCGCTTATAGAGGAGTATTTTCATACCAGAAATCCTAAGTTCCTAAGTAATCAGCCTCTAATTTTGGTAGTTGACATATTTTGAAGAGCAATAGGATATTATATTTATCAGAGGGACAAAGAAGATCCAAAAAGATTCACTATGTGAAGTTTAATTCACTATTGATAGATCCAAGACAACAGAGATATTCTCAGCCTAAAAAAGAACTGTGTGACTTGAAACAAGTCCTAGAGCAAGAAATTCATCTGTTTAGAGGATGCAGAAACTTTATTATGGAAATAAATGTGAAATATCTAATAGATATGCTGAATAACCCAGGGAAGATATCTAATACAACTATAAACAGATGGGTAAACTATATCTGCACCAACTTCTTTTTTGAGATTGTATATAAAAAGGGAAAAACATTTGGACCAGAGTGGACTATCTAAAAGAAAATGGTACCTAGGAGATCCACCTCCTAAGAAGTTCACAAATAGTACTGATGATGGAGCTAGAGATATAATACTGAGAAAGGACAATCCTCAAGAGCCAGATCTCCTAGAATTAGATGAATTTATGAAGAGATAGATTCTAGAGAGGACTTTCTATAGGAAATTCTTAGAAATGACAGATTGTTAAGTCTAGAATGGTAGTTTAATAATAATAGTGGTCACTCAAATAAGATAGGTTTCATAGAGATCTTCACAGAAACTATGGAAAATGGTTCAGAGAATAGTCTAGAAACAGATAGAGAAGAATACAATGATAATAGACGAAGTGAAAGTACAAAAAGATTAGAAGATAGATTGATAAAAGTCTGAGAACTACTAGCTACTAGAGGTACAGGAAAACTCAAGACCTTATCAGCTAAGCAAGCTAGTTTAGTGCATACTTCATTGTACTACTAGCTAAATAAAGAGAATGGTAGACTATATAAGAGAAATGCTAGAAATAATAGCCTTTAGCTAGTAGTGGCTGAAAAAGACAGAATGCACTTACTTAAATCATGTTATGACAATATGAAACATAGAGGTGCATATGCAATAGGAAAGCTACTACAACAGAGATTCTAGTGGCCAGAAATAGAGGAAGATGTCATTTGGTACGTTAGGACATGTCACTTGTGTCAGATCAGACAGAAATACACTCTAGAAATATCTCCTGTAGTAACACATATCCCATCTATATTTTAAGTATTACATGCAGATGCTGTGCACATGAATCTGCTATCAAATGGATGCAAGTATATAGTACATGGTCGATGTGGTTTATTATTGTGGATGGAATCTAGAGCATTAAGAAAAGAGAATACTAAGTCTATTGGACAGTGGCTATTTGAGGACATTATATATAGGTGGGAAAGTCTAGTCAAGATTGTCACAGACAACAGTGCACCCTTCAAGAAAGCTATCAAATGGATAAAGGAGAAATATGGTATAAAGAGAGTAACTATATTGCCTTATAATCTCCAAGCAAATAGAGTTGTAGAAAGACTCCATTGGGACCTTAGACAAATGTTGTACAAAGCCATAGGAGGCAATATAAAAAAATGGTTTTGGTCTTTACATTATATTATGTAAGCAGATAGAGTCACAGTGAGGAAAGGGACAAGTTGCTTGTCTTACTTTATGGTGACAAGAGCATAACTAACCTTATCTCTAGACATAATAGAAGTAATGTGGGCTGGTCAGATACCCAGAAAGAATTTTATCTAGATCAGAACTTATAGGATTACGAGCTATAGCACTTGCAAAACATATGGCCCATATAGAAGAAATGGAAGAGAAAGTAACTAGAGAAAAGATACAAAGAACTCTATAACTCAAAAAGGATCTGCAACACAAGATACACAAATTTGATCTCAAACCAAGAAGTCTAGTCTTAGTAAAAAACTCAGCAATAGAAATGTCAGCAAACAAGAAAATGAAGCTAAAATACCTAGAACTTATGGTGGTAGTAAGAAAACTATGGGGAGGTACCTATATTTTAGTAAAGCTAGATGGTTTTTTTTTTTTTTTTTTTTTTTTTTAAAGTGCGTTCGGTTTTTTTTTTTTCACAAGTGACTGAGGAGGCCCCTCTTTGTTGGGTATCTTTTGTTGCCGTTTCAAAAGAGTTTTTAGATAGAGG
>Ga0153983_1000173_pt1 | contig 16106 bp, 15 predicted proteins | sample TSGA067MetaG_FD_104693 | JGI IMG/M metagenome (GOLD analysis project Ga0153983, IMG submission 104693) | Attine ant fungus gardens microbial communities from Georgia, USA - TSGA067 MetaG | ecosystem: Host-associated > Fungi > Mycelium > Unclassified | place: USA: Georgia, Alexander Wildlife... | reverse complement strand
TTTGTTCTAATTTGTCCTAATTTTCATCGGAAATGGTTGACAAATGTGATTGCAATATGTATAATTTAGTACGTGTGATTAAGGAGGTGTAATAATGTCTATTTGTCCTAAAAATAAATCTTCGAAATCCAGAAGAGATAAGAGAAGAGCAAACTGGAAAATGAGTGTTCCTAATTTAGTGAAATGCAGCAAATGCGGAGAATTAATGGTGCCTCATAGAGTATGTAAAGCTTGTGGTTCTTATAATAAAAAAGAAATTATAGCCATGGATTAAAGAAAATTTGAGCAAAATGATGAAGTGACGGTATAGCAGTTTGCTATACCGTTTTTGTTCAAAACAGGGGGATCTTTAAATGAAGGAGGAAAAGGGATGTATAAAGTAAAAAAATGGGTATTATCGATTCTTGGGGGATGTTTTATTTTATCAATGACAGCGTGCAGTCCACAGGATCTGATTAGTAAAATTACAAAAGAAGACACAAGTGATGCAGCAGAAGAAGTTCAGGAGGAAGCCTCTGATCCGGAAGTAGAGGTTGCAAAACCTAAGTTTACGGTTAATTTGGAAGGTTCAGTAATCTATGGAGTTAATGCAGAAGCAGAACCGCTTAAAGTAGAAGCAGAAGTCAGTGATTCGGGAACGATTTCTTATCAATGGTATCGTAACATGACGAATTCCAATGGCGGCGGGACGATCATTGAAGGAGCAACCGCTGATACGTATACACCGGAGACTACAGAAGAAAAGACTGTTTATTATTATGTTGTGGCGACCAACACAATTGATTCCTCCAGTAAAGGTGCTACCAGCGAAACTGTTGAAATCATTGTAAATCAGGAAGCAGCGGATAAGCAAAAGGAAGAAGCTGAGAAAGAAAAAGAGGAAACCGCTCAGGAAGAGGATGCTTCAAAAGAGGAATAGAAGTGCATGAAAATATGCAGAAAGGTGGTGAATCCGTTATTGCAATTTATAAGGGTGTATAATACAATGAGTACATAACTTTATAAAGAATGCATGGCGGTATAAGATGGAGAAGATAGTAAGAGTGGCGGTAGATGCGATGGGCGGAGATTATGCACCATCGGAGACGGTTAAAGGTGCTGTGTCGGCAGTCAATGAACGGGAGGATCTTCAGGTGATTCTTGTTGGCCGCTCAGATCTTATCGAAAAGGAATTGGAACAGTATCAGTATCCAAAAGAAAAAATTCAGATTCGGCATACATCACAGGTCATTGCCACCGCAGAGCCCCCGGTGGAGGCGATTCGGAAAAAGCAGGATTCTTCTATTGTCGCAGCTATGCAGATGGTAAAAAATGGGGAAGCAGATGCTTTTGTTTCAGCAGGAAGCACCGGAGCCATACTGGTGGGTGGACAGGTTTTAGTCGGCAGAATCAAAGGTGTAAAAAGAGCACCGCTGGCTCCATTGATACCTACTAAGGACGGAATCTCCTTATTGATTGATTGCGGAGCCAATGTAGATGCGAAAGCTCCTCATCTGGTTCAGTTTGCGAAAATGGGTTCTATCTATATGGAAAAAGTGGTAGGAATCCACAATCCAAAAGTAGCGATTGTAAATATCGGGGCAGAAGAAGAAAAGGGAAATGCATTAGTAAAAGAAACATTCCCCCTCCTTGCAGAATGTAAAGAGATCAACTTTATCGGAAGCATCGAAGCCAGAGATATACCGGATGGCCAAGCCGATGTAATTGTCTGCGAAGCGTTTGTAGGCAATGTGATTTTGAAGCTGTATGAGGGTGTAGGAGCTGTTTTGATCGACAAAGTAAAAAGTGGGATGATGACAAGTCTTAGAAGCAAAATGGGAGCAGTTTTAGTAAAGCCAGCGTTAAAAAAGACGTTAAAGAGCTTTGATGCCAGCGAACACGGCGGAGCACCGCTTCTGGGACTGAATGGACTCGTTGTAAAATGTCATGGAAACTCCGGATTTGTCGAGATTAAGAATTCTATTATTCAATGCATTCAATTTGCACAGCAGGATGTCAATGGGAAAATTCGGGCAAACCTTGATGCCGTTCGGCAAGAGTAATGAAAACAGGAGGACAGGAAATATGGAATTGGAAAAATTGCAGAAGATTATTGCTGAGGTACTGAATGTAGATGCAGGAGAAATTACCTTAAGTACTACTTTTGTGGATGATCTTGGGACAGATTCCCTGGACACGTTTCAAATTGTTATGGGGATTGAAGAAGAATTTGGTATCGAAATTCCTACGGAAAAAGTAGAAAGAATTGTATCTGTTGGAGATGCGGTAGAACTAATAAAAAAAGAGATTGAGTAATCTTACCTGCCATTTGGCATTAAAGGACTGTAATTATGCAGTTCTTTAAATATGATTGGGCAGATATACAGACAGAAAGGAACAGCAGATGGAAAAATATAACGTATTGCTAAAATTGGAAAGAATCATTCATTATCAGTTTCAGGACATTCAATTATTATATCATGCATTAACGCACAGTTCCTATGCGAATGAGCATCATTTTAGCCGAACACAGAATAATGAACGTCTGGAATTTCTGGGCGATGCAGTATTAGAAGTAGTATGCAGTGAGCTTTTATATCTGCACTATCCGGGACTATCGGAAGGAGAATTGACAAAGAAACGCGCCAGTCTGGTCTGTGAGCCTGCTTTGTCGGTGTGCGCAAGGGAGATTTCTCTGGGAGAATACCTGCTGCTTGGAAAGGGCGAAGAAGCAACCGGTGGACGGTATCGGGATTCGATTCTGGCTGATGCTGTTGAAGCAATGATTGGTGCTATTTATCTGGATGGTGGGTTTGCTAATGCAAAAGAGTTTATTCTGGCATTTGTTTTAAATGATGTAGATCATAAGCAATTCTTTTATGATAGCAAGACCACCCTTCAAGAGCTTGTGCAGGGAAATTATACAGACGAGATAACCTATGTTCTGGTAAAAGAAGAAGGACCAGACCATGATAAATCATTTTCCGTTGAGGTGCGATTAGGGGAAAAAGTAATTGGAAATGGTCAGGGACGTACGAAAAAGGCTGCAGAACAACAGGCAGCGTATAATGCAATTCTGTTATTGCAAAAGTGAGGTAATTATGTATCTGAAGAGTATTGAAGTACACGGTTTTAAATCTTTTGCAAATAAAATGAATTTCATATTTCATGAAGGAATTACAGCGATTGTAGGTCCAAACGGCAGTGGGAAAAGCAATGTAGCAGATGCGGTTCGGTGGGTTTTGGGAGAACAGAGCGCAAAACAGCTGCGGGGCGGCAATATGCAGGATATTATTTTTTCGGGAACGGAGACAAGAAAGCCACTTGGTTATGCGTATGTGGCGATTACTTTGGATAATTCGGATCACAAACTGGCGATCGATTATGAAGAGTTAACCGTAGCCAGACGACTTTATCGTTCAGGGGAAAGCGAATACTTATTAAATGGGACTACCTGCAGACTCAAAGATATACAGGAATTATTTTATGATACCGGCATCGGAAAAGAAGGGTATTCCATTATTGGACAGGGTCAGATCGATAAAATTCTAAGCGGAAAACCGGAAGAACGAAGAGAACTTTTCGATGAAGCCGCCGGCATAGTGAAATTCAAACGGCGTAAAAACACATCTCTGAAAAGGCTGGAGGAAGAGCAGAATAACCTGGTTCGTGTAAAGGATATTCTATCAGAACTGACAAATCAGCTGGAACCATTAGAAAAGCAGGCTGAAGCGGCCAAAGTGTATCTAAAGAAAAAAGATGAACTAAAGCAGCTGGACACGAATATGTTTCTGCTGGAGATGGAACATTACAAAAAGCAACTAGAGGAAGTTGAAAATAAATATACCATTGCTCATGGCGATTTAGAAGAAACCTCCGATGCCTTTGAACGGACGAAAGCTGAATATGAAAAACTGGAAAAAGCACTGGAAGAACTAGATCTTAAAATCGAGCAGATCCGTGAAGACTCCAGTCAGAAAATGCTGCACAAACAGCAGTTGGAAGGGCAGATCAATGTCCTTAAAGAGCAGATGAATACGATCCGGTCAAACGATGAACATTTCAAAAACCGTGTCGAAACAATTCATCAGGACATTGCTAAGCGTCAAGAAGACAGCCTGCAGCTGAAAGCAGAAAAAAAGGATCTGGATACACAGTTTGCTGCCATAGAAGAGCGACAGAAAAAAGAACAACAAAAGCGAAAAGAGATTTCCAAAGAAATTCAAAGTTTAAATACTGCAATCGAAAATGATAAGAGTGAAATGATTGAGCTGCTAAACCTCCGGGCATCCACGAAAGGGAAAATGCAGCGTTATGATGCTATGCAGGAGCAGATCGACATCCGTAAAGCTGAATTAAGTAAGCGGATGCTGCAGCTAAAAAGCGAAGAATCTGAGCAGGAAAACATTCAGGAAAAGTATAAGGCAGAATTTGAAAAAGTCTCTTTTGCAATTCAGGAATATAATGCAAAAATACAGGATGCAGAAGAAAAAGTTAAGCAGCTGCAGGAATCATTGGCACAGCAGAACCAGCAAATGGATATCGGACAGACAGCATATCACAGAGAAGCTTCCCGGTTGGAGTCTCTAAAAAATATTACCGAAAGATATGACGGCTATGGAGAAAGTATTCGCCGTGTAATGGCACAAAAGAAAAATCAACCCGGCATCAAAGGAGTTGTAGCAGATCTGATAAAGGTTTCGAAAAATTATGAAACTGCCATAGAAACAGCTCTTGGCGGGAGAATTCAAAATATTGTGACCGATCATGAGAATACAGCAAAAGATATGATTACCTGGTTAAAAAAGAATAAAGCAGGCAGGGCTACCTTCTTGCCTTTAACAAGTATGAATTATAAACAGTCCTTTTCTAACAAACAGGCTTTGCAGGAAGAAGGAGTAATTGGAGTTGCCAGTGATTTAATCGAGGTTAAAGCAGAATATGAAGGTCTGGCAAATTACCTTCTTGGCAGAACTTTAGTGGTCGATCACATTGACCATGGAATCGCTATAGCAAGAAAGTATAAGTACAGTATTCGTATGGTTACAATAGAAGGGGAATCGTTAAACCCCGGTGGTTCGCTTACCGGCGGCGCGTTTAAAAATTCCAGTAATCTGTTAGGGCGAAGAAGAGAAATAGAAGAATTGGAAGCCAGTGTAAAAGCACTAAAGGCTGATATGGAGAAGATGCAGAAAACCATAGAGGTCAATCGTAAGAAACGCAATGAATTCAGAGACAGCGTTACATCCCTGGGTGAAGAATTGCAGAAGCAGTATCTAATTCAGAATACAGTCAAATTGAATATCGACAGCGCTTCTGAAAAGAACCAAAACATCCAGTCTGATTATGAGCGGCTGCAGGCAGAATATCTGGAAATGGATACGCAGATTGAAGAAATTGAAAGAACCAGAAGTGAGATTCAGACAGAATTAGAGTTGTTATCAAAAAAGGAAGACGGTTATAAAGAATCTGCAGAAAAGAATCAACAGATATTGGATAATAAAAAAATGATAGATGAAGAGCAGTCAGGGGATTTGGAAAAAATTCATCTGGAGGTTGCCAATCTATCATCAAAAAAAGGATTTATCGATGAAAACATATCACGTATTCAAGAGGAAATAGATGTTTTTGAACAGCAGCTGGCGGATATTGATGTCAATCTGGAGGAAGGTTCGAAAGATATTTCAAAAAAGGAAAAAGATATTTCAGAGATAGAAAAAGCAATAAAAGAAATGCAGGAAGAAATAATTTCTGATGAAGCAAGGTTAAAAAAATGGCTTATGTCCAAAGAAGAAATGAATACTTCCCATAAGTCCTTCTTTCAAAAGAGGGATGAATTGTCCGGCCGCATGAATCTGCTGGATAAAGAATGTTTTCGCCTGACCAATCAGAAGGAAAAGTTAGAGGAATATCAGGAAAACCAGATTCAATATATGTGGGAAGAGTACGAGATTACATTGAGCCAGGCATTCGATAACCGGCCGGAAGATCCGGGTGAGAGGTCTCAGATAAAAAAGGAAATCACTGTTTTAAAAGATGATATTCGAAAATTGGGAGATGTGAATGTAAATGCAATTGAAGATTATAAAAATCTGAATGAACGACATGCTTTTTTATCTGCCCAATATGAGGATTTGATAAAGTCAGAACAAACGCTTCTGGGGATCATTCAGGAGTTGGATACAGGTATGCGCAGGCAATTTACTGAGAAATTTGAACAGATACGGAAAGAATTCGATCAAGCATTTAAAGAGCTTTTTGGAGGCGGAAAGGGATCTTTAGAGATTATCGAAGAAGAGGGAGTCGATCTTTTGGAAGCGGGCATTAAGATTATTGCCCAGCCTCCTGGGAAGAAGCTGCAGAATATGATGCAGCTTTCCGGAGGGGAGAAAGCCCTTACGGCAATTGCACTGCTGTTTGCTATTCAGAATCTAAAGCCCTCCCCGTTTTGCTTATTGGATGAGATTGAGGCTGCTTTGGATGATTCGAATGTTACCAGATATGCACAGTATCTGCATAAGTTGACAAAGAATACGCAATTTATTATTATTACCCATAGAAGAGGCACGATGACATCTGCAGATCGTCTCTATGGAATCACGATGCAGGAAAAGGGCATTTCCACACTGGTGTCCGTAAGCTTAATTGAAAATGATTTAGACAAGTAGGAGGCAAGAAAATGGCAGAAGAAAAACAAGGTTTTTTTCGAAAGCTGGTAAATGGATTATCGAAAACAAGATCAAATATTGTAGCTGGAATTGATTCGATATTTAGCGGCTTTTCCGGTATAGATGAGGATTTTTATGAAGAAATTGAAGAAATACTGATTATGGGAGATATCGGAATCAACACGACCAATGCCATTATACAGAAGCTAAAGGAGCAGGTTTTAGAACAGAGAATTAAGGAACCTATGCAATGCAAACAATTACTTATTGACAGCATTAAGGAGCAGATGGATGTAGGAGAAACAGCCTATGAATTTGAAAACCGCAAAGCGGTTATTTTAGTGATTGGCGTAAATGGGGTAGGAAAAACTACTTCAGTTGGGAAACTAGCAGGAAAATTAAAAGATCAGGGGAAAAAGGTAGTGCTTGCGGCAGCAGATACATTCCGGGCGGCGGCAGGCGAACAGCTATCCGAATGGGCCGGCCGTGCCGGAGTAGAAATGATCGGCGGGCAGCCTGGGGCAGATCCGGCAGCGGTTGTTTACGATGCGGTAGCTGCAGCAAAAGCACGTAATGCGGATGTATTGCTGTGTGATACTGCCGGAAGGCTTCATAATAAGAAAAATTTGATGGAAGAGCTGCGGAAAATTTACCGTATTATTGAAAGAGAGTATCCGGAAGCATACCTGGAGACACTCGTGGTATTGGATGGGACGACCGGACAAAATGCGCTGGTGCAGGCAAGACAATTTAAAGAAGTTGCGGATATTACAGGTATTATTCTGACGAAATTAGATGGCACGGCAAAAGGAGGAATTGCAGTCGCCATCCAGTCGGAACTGGATATACCGGTGAAATATATAGGAATTGGTGAAAGTATTGATGATTTACAAAAGTTCAACTCAGAAGAATTTGTAAATGCACTCTTTGACTATAAAGAAGAGTAACTAATAATCTACAGAAAGGTAAAAGATATGTTGACATTAGACAAATTTGAAGAAGCAACTGAAGTAGTAAAAAAAGTAACGCAGGAAACGAAATTAATTTACAGTGACTATTTCAGTGAACGTACGGAAAACAAAGTGTATTTCAAGCCGGAAAACATGCAATTTACAGGTTCTTACAAATTAAGAGGGGCATACTACAAGATCAGCACATTAATGGAGGAAGAAAGAGAAAAGGGCTTAGTTACCGCCTCCGCAGGCAATCATGCTCAGGGAGTTGCCTATGCAGCAAAATGTTTTGGGGTAAAAGCTGTAATAGTGATGCCCACTACCACACCGCTTATTAAAGTAGAACGGACGAAAAGTTATGGAGCAGACGTAGTTTTATATGGGGATGTTTACGATGAGGCTTGTGCAAAAGCGTATCAATTGGAAAAGGAAAAGGGATATACATTTATCCATCCATTTGATGATCCGGCAGTTGCTACAGGCCAGGGAACAATCGCTATGGAAATCGTCAAAGAACTTCCTTTAGTTGATTACATATTGGTTCCGGTGGGCGGCGGCGGATTGATCACCGGTGTTTCCGTACTGGCAAAATTATTAAATCCTAACATTAAAATTATCGGTGTGGAGCCTTCGGGAGCGAATTGCCTTCAGGTGTCGTTGGAAAAAGAGAAAGTAACAACACTATCAAAGATCAGCACCATTGCTGATGGAACTGCAGTAAAAACACCCGGAGAAACGATATTCCCATATATACAAAAAAACGTGGATGATATCATAACTATAGAGGATGAGGAACTTATCGTTGCTTTTCTTGATATGGTAGAGAATCATAAAATGGTGGTAGAAAATTCCGGTTTATTAACAGTAGCCGCCTTAAAACACCTAAATGTTAAAAATAAAAAAATTGTTTCTATTCTAAGCGGTGGTAATATGGACGTGATCACTATGGCATCCGTAGTACAGCATGGTTTGATCCAGCGCGACCGTATTTTCACCGTGTCGGTTCTGCTGCCGGATAAGCCGGGTGAATTAGTGCGAGTTGCAAGCGTGATTGCCAATGAGCAGGGAAATGTAATTAAGCTGGAGCATAATCAGTTTGTAAGTACCAATCGAAATGCAGCAGTAGAATTAAAGATTACTTTAGAAGCATTTGGAACAGAACATAAAAAAAGGATTGTGGAAGCATTAGAAAAAAACGGATACCGTCCGAAGGTAGTCCGGGCAATATTATAAAAGTTAATTTGGGACGTAGCCCTTCTTAAAGGGCTACGTCCCAAATTAAAAGTGTCCTGTCCCTAATTTTAATTCTCATTTTTTTGTAAATTTAGTAAGCAGCATAACTATTAGCATAATAATTAGAATAACAATAAAGATTCCAAGCATTCCCTTCCACATAATTTCCAGACTATTTAAAAATGTTTCGTTCATATTATTACCTCCAGGTTTTTGATCAGTGTTTTTACAACATTTGCGACACCAGGCTTAAAATAATACCTCCGGCTACGACCGAGCCGATTTGTCCCGATACATTTGCACCGGCTGCATGCATAATCAGAATATTTGTCGGATCTTCTTTTAATGCCATTTTCTGGATTACTCTTGAGGACATAGGAAAAGCAGAGATTCCGGCGCCCCCGATCATTGGATTGATTTTATTTTTTGAAAACAAATTTAAAAGTTTTGCAAAGAGCACGCCTCCTATTGTATCAAAAATAAATGCCAGCAGACCGAGAAGCATAATTAAAAGGGTGGAAGTGCTTACGAAAACTTCTGCCCGCATACTAAAAGAAATGGTGATGCCCAAAAGCAAGGTAATGATGTTGGCAAAAGACGTCTGAGCAGTATCGGATAAACTATCTAGAACTCCGCATTCACGAAGCAGATTTCCAAACATTAAAAAGCCGACAAGGGAGACGGACATCGGTGCGACCAATCCGGCAATAAAAGTTACAATAATCGGAAATACAATGCGAGTCTTTTTAGATACGGAATCTTTGGCATAAGGCATCTTAATCTTTCGTTCTTCCTTCGTTGTCACCAGCTTAATTGCTATCGGTTGGATAACAGGAACCAAAGCCATATACGAATAGGCGGCTACCGCAATGGGACCGGTATATGAGGAATTTAAAATCTGAGAAACTAAAATAGAGGTTGGACCATCGGCGGCACCTATAATTCCAATAGACGCGGCATCATTTAAATCAAATCCGAAAAGTGCGGCGGCACATATGGTTACAAAAATTCCGAATTGAGCGGCAGCACCAAATAAGAAAAGTTTTGGATTTGCCAGCAGCGGACCAAAATCAATCATGGCACCGATTCCAATAAAAAGCAAAATGGGAAGTGCTTCCGATGCTTCAATACCTACTTTAAACAGCCACTCAATAATGCCGTTTACTTCACCAATCCCGCTTAAGGTTTGATTAATGACTCCTGAATCAGGTAAATTCACCAGGATTGCACCCAGCCCCATAGGCAATAAAAGAGCCGGTTCGAAGTCGTGCCGGATGGCCAGATAAATAAGTAGAATTCCAATCAGATACATAATACATTGCTGTGGTGTAATAGATGTGATACCGGATAGTAAAAAATCAAGCTCCATGATATTCTCCTTTGTATTTAACTTCCTGTGCTTTTAAAACACAGCTTTATCTATATCATAGCACAAAACAAAAGTCAAGGGACTTTTCCTAATTATTCAGTTGACATTTACAGATACAGATTATATCCTATTATAAGTAGGAGATGAGCATATGAATTACAGAACAAATCCCCAAAATGGAGATAAGCTTTCAACGCTCGGATTCGGATGTATGCGCTTTTTAAAAGATGAAAAAGAAGTCGAGAAGCAAATTATTTACGCCATCGAAAATGGGGTGAATTATTTTGATACAGCATACATATATCCAAACAGTGAAGCGGTTTTAGGGCGTGTGCTTTCGCAGGGATACCGCAAGCGGGTAAAGATAGCTACGAAATTGCCCCCCTATTTAGTGAAAAAATATGAAGATCTGGATAAGATTTTTCATAAGGAATTGAACAGACTGCAGACGGATTTTATTGATTATTATTTTATCCATATGCTGACTGATGTAAATATCTGGAATCGATTGGTTAACTTAGGGATTTTGAAATGGGTAGAGGAGAAAAAGCAAAAGGGGCAGATTAAAAATATTGGTTTTTCTTATCATGGGGGTAAGGAAGAGTTTATTAAGCTTGTGGATGCCTATAATTGGGAATTTTGTATGATACAGTATAATTTTCCGGATGAACATAATCAGGCCGGAAAAAGTGGGTTACAATATGCTGCTTCCAAAGAATTGCCGATTATGATCATGGAGCCTTTACGAGGTGGAAAGTTAGTAAATAATCTCCCCCAAGAGGTATATGACATCTGGAAGGATGCCTATGTCAAACGTTCGCCTGCCGAATGGGCCTTTCGCTGGATCTGGAATCATCCGGAAGTTACAGTAGTATTATCAGGAATGAATTCGATGGAAATGATCGAAGAGAATATCCGTGTTGCATCTGACGCCAAAGCGAATTCTTTTACAGAAGATGATTTCGCGTTATTCCAATCGGTTCGAGATATTTTCCGGGAAAAGATTAAAGTACCGTGTACAGGATGCAATTATTGTATGCCCTGCCCTAGCGGAGTGGATATTCCTACTTGCTTTTCTTGTTATAATGATATCAAAGTAGAAGGGAAATTCGGTGCCATAAAAAAATATATGATGCAGACCAGTATGAGGCCTGAGGCACACAATGCGTCTCTTTGCTTAAATTGCGGAAAATGCGAAAGACATTGTCCGCAAAATATAGCAATTCGAGAGGAACTTGCTAAAGTTGTAAAAAACATGGAGGGAGTCTACTATAAACCCGCACGATTTTTTATCAAGCGTTTTTACAGATAAAGGGGAACATAAAGACTTCTGATACGTAAATGAATATTAGGAATGCGAGGAATTACATGGAAATACAGGAATTATTAGAAAAAGTACAGAATCACGAAATTACGATCAATGAAGCAGAAGCATATTTGAAAAAGCTGCCGTATGAAGATCTTGGATTTGCAAAACTGGATCATCATCGCCAGCTTCGATCCGGATTTGGAGAAGTAGTTTTTTGTCAGGGGAAAGAAACGGAACAATTACTCACTATTTATAACAGCTTTGCAAGACGAGATGTCAATGTATTAGGGACAAAGGCGACGAAGGAGCAGTACGAACAGGTGAAAGAGGTATTTCCTGATATCCAGTATCATGAGAAAGCAAAAACTCTGATCCTTTGCAGACAGCCTGCAGAAAAAGAAGGATTGGTTGCAGTTTGTACCGGCGGCACGTCAGATATACCGGTAGCTGAAGAGGCGGCTATAACGGCAGAATTTTTCGGCAGCAATGTCAGCCGTATTTATGATGTCGGAGTCGCAGGCATCCATCGCTTATTGTCAAAAGCAGAAGAAATCCGGATGGCAAATTGTGTCATTGCCATTGCCGGCATGGAAGGGGCTTTGGGAGGTGTAGTGGCAGGTCTTGTGGATAAACCTGTGATAGCCGTCCCAACTTCCGTAGGTTACGGAGCGAATTTCGGCGGTCTTTCAGCCCTTCTTACTATGCTGAATTCTTGTGCGGAGGGTCTGGCTGTAGTAAATATTAATAATGGCTTTGGCGCAGGTTATCTCAGTACGCAGATTAACCGACTTGCCGTTCATGGAGGGAATGCATGTTAGCGACAACAGAAGACAGAACGCTGTATTTAGAATGTTATTCAGGAATAAGCGGTGATATGACAGTGGCCGCTCTGCTGGATTTGGGAGCAAGCGAAGAAATATTGCGAAAGACCTTGGATCAATTGCCGCTTCACGGATATGAAATAAAGGTGGGCAGGGTAAAAAAATGTCAGATTGGAGCCTGCGATTTCCATGTGAAGATAAAAGAGCAGGAACATCATGAACATCGTACCTATGCAGATATTTGCTGCATACTGGAAAAAGCAGGATTAATGGAACCGGTTCTTTTACTGGCCAAGAAAATCTTTCAGATTGTCGCCGAGGCTGAGGCGAAAATACATGAAATTCCGGTAGAGCAGGTTCATTTCCATGAGGTGGGAGCGATAGATTCTATCGTAGACATTGTCGCAGTGTCAGTCTGCATCGTGGATTTGCAGATAAAAGAGGTCATAATTTCCAATATTTACGAAGGAACAGGATTGGTTCACTGCCAGCATGGAAAGATACCCGTTCCGGCACCTGCAGTATTGGAAATCATGAGAAAACATCAATTGCCGATGACCATTACAGAAGTTTCGGGAGAGATGATAACACCTACAGGAGCCGCTATTGCGGCTGCGCTGAAAACAAAAGAAAAACTGCCGGACGTTTTCACTATTGATAAAATCGGGACTGGTGCCGGAAAAAAGAAATTTTCCCATGCAAATATTTTGCGGGGAATGCTCTTGTCAAGACCTGAGAAAGAAAAAAAAAATAAGGATCAGGAGACTGTTTGGGTATTGGAAACAAATGTGGACGATTGCAGCGGAGAGCAGTTAGGGTATGTAATTGAACATCTGCTGGCGGCAGGTGCTAAGGATGCAAGCTGTTTCCCCATTTTTATGAAAAAGCACCGCCCGGCATATATGCTGCAGGTGCTGTGTGGGAAAGAGATGATTCCGTTGATGGAAAGTATTATTTTTCAGGAGACCACCAGTATTGGACTGCGAAAATATGAAGATGCCAGGACGATACTAAGCCGCAAATTTGAGACAGTGGACACAAAGCTTGGAAAAGCAATTGTAAAGGTCTGCAGTCATAAAGAGCAGATGTTTTACTATCCGGAATATGATTCTGTGAGAGAAATTGGTGAAAAAACCGGGAAAAGCTATGAAGAAGTATATGCTTTTATTGTGGAAGCAGCAAAGAGCAGGCTGGAAGGATGAACTAAGTTGGAAAAGAAACGACAACATTTATTGGAAATGATGGAAGAATATACAAAAGAAGATATCTGCATTGCTTTTTCTGGAGGAATCGACAGCAGTTTGTTATTACAGCTGGCAAAAGAAGCGGCGGGCAAACATAAGACACAGGTTTATGCAGTTACTTTTGATACGGTACTGCATCCCAGAAGTGATATCAAGGCGGCAAAATGTGTCGCCATGGAAATGGATGTCAGTCATGTTGTGATTTCCGTGAATGAATTAGAGAATGAAGAGATATTAAATAATCCCAGAAACCGCTGCTATCTGTGTAAAAAATCTCTTTTTCAGCAATTGCAGCAATTTGCCGAATCAAAGAATGTCCAATATGTGCTGGACGGAACGAATGCAGACGATTTGCTGCAGTATCGTCCTGGTTTACAAGCATTGTCAGAGCTTGGGATCGTAAGTCCGCTGGCGCTGACTGGATTCACAAAAACAGAAGTCCGCAAGTGGGCTGCGCAGCTTGGGATATCCGTAGCCGAAAGACCCTCGTCCCCTTGTCTTGCAACACGGCTGCCTTATGGCGGCAGAATTGAAATTCCGTTGCTTAAAAAGATAGAAAAAGGAGAAGGACAGCTTCGTGAGTTGGGATTTCATAATGTAAGAATTCGCGTACATGGCGATGTGACAAGGATAGAAGTGGATAAAGAAGCATTTTTGCCATTGATCGAAAAGCAGGAAGAAATCATCCACACCCTAAAGGTTTTGGGATTTTGTTATATTACCCTGGATTTGGAAGGGTTTCGCTCGGGAAGTATGGATGAACCCCTTCAAAAGGAAGGATAGTCCCGTGTCAAGAAAAAATACTTGACACAGGTATTTTTCTGTTGTACGATAACTGAGGTGACGGTTAGGATATAGGGGATTGCAATGGACGATATTGTAAGACAGACTTTGTTATACGATTTTTATGGGGAGTTATTGACAGAGCATCAAAGAAGAATGTATGAAGATGTAGTGTTAAATGACTATTCCTACAGCGAAATTGCAGAAAATCTGGGAATCAGCCGTCAGGGAGTGCATGATAATATCAAGCGCTGTAATAAGATTTTAAATGAGTATGAAGAGAAACTGCATCTGGTAGATAAATTTGAACATGTAAAAGAAAAAATCTGCCGTATCCAGCAATTGGCTCAGGACAGCAGATTAAGTAAAGAAGAATTAGCTGCCGGGGTAGAGCATATTTCACAGGAGATATTAGAGGAGTTGTAATAGATGGCATTTGAGAGTTTAACAGATAAACTGCAGAATGTATTTAAAAAGCTAAGAAGCAAAGGCCGTTTGACAGAAGCAGATGTTAAAATTGCTTTAAAAGAAGTAAAAATAGCTTTGCTGGAAGCAGATGTAAACTTTAAAGTAGTAAAGCAATTTATGAAAGCGGTGCAGGAAAGAGCGGTTGGTCAGGATGTTATGACCGGACTGAATCCGGGACAGATGGTAATCAAAATCGTAAATGAAGAACTGGTTCGTCTGATGGGCAGTGAAACTACGGAGCTTTTCTTTAAGCCGGGCAATGAAATTACCGTGCTTATGATGGCAGGTCTTCAGGGCGCCGGAAAAACAACCACGACAGCTAAACTGGCAGGACAGCTAAAATCAAAAGGAAAGAGACCTTTGCTGGTGGCCTGTGATATCTATCGTCCGGCAGCTATTACACAATTGCAGTTAAATGGAGAAAAGCAGGGGATTGAAGTATTCTCCATGGGAGACAAGCAAAGTCCTGTAAATATTGCCAAGGCAGCTATGGAGCATGCAAAATCCAATAATTACAATGTTGTAATTCTGGATACCGCAGGACGTCTTCATGTTGATGAAGAAATGATGACAGAACTCATCCAGATCAAGGAACAGATATCTGTCGATCAGACGTTGCTGGTAGTAGATGCCATGACAGGACAGGATGCGGTAAATGTAGCGGAAACATTTGAGCAAAGAGTAGGTATTGATGGTGTCATCTTGACGAAACTGGATGGCGATACCAGAGGCGGAGCGGCATTGTCGATTAAAGCAATCTGCGGGAAGCCGATTCTATATGCAGGTATGGGTGAAAAACTATCGGATTTGGAGCAGTTTTACCCGGATCGAATGGCTTCCAGAATTCTTGGCATGGGTGATGTAATGAGCCTGATTGAAAAAGCCGAGGCAAGTCTGGATGAAGAAAAAGCCAAGGAAATGGAGCAAAAGTTTAAAAAAGCTTCTTTTGGATTTGATGATTATCTGGAAAGTATGAATCAGATGAAAAATATGGGAGGGATTTCCAGTGTACTGAATATGCTTCCGGGTATGGGTACCCAAATGAAGGATATTGAGGGCATGGTAGATGAAAAAGATCTGGCGCGAAAGGAAGCTATCATTTTGTCGATGACGCCAAAAGAACGTTCAAATCCGGATCTTTTAAACGTGTCCAGAAAGCAGAGAATTGCAAAGGGATCCGGTGTAGATATCAGCGAGGTAAACCGTCTGGTAAAACAATTTGAACAAGCAAAAAAAATGATGAAGCAGATGCCCGGGATGATGGGCGGTAAAAAGGGCA
>Ga0153983_1000172_pt1 | contig 16205 bp, 11 predicted proteins | sample TSGA067MetaG_FD_104693 | JGI IMG/M metagenome (GOLD analysis project Ga0153983, IMG submission 104693) | Attine ant fungus gardens microbial communities from Georgia, USA - TSGA067 MetaG | ecosystem: Host-associated > Fungi > Mycelium > Unclassified | place: USA: Georgia, Alexander Wildlife... | reverse complement strand
GTCTTCATATCTCCACTAATATTAATTGCCTTGAGGTTGTTCTAGGCTCATTCTGAGCGTTATGAAGAAGGCTTCTGCTGAGCCTAGAACCGAAGCATCGATCACGGCGGTTTCCGAGATATTAGCAATTTAATAAATGGTAGCATGGTAGTTACCAGTTGATCTGCTTAATATCTCGGTCATTATTGATTGCCTCGAGACGTGACTGGCATCGATCGAAAGGTCTTCTTAAGGGCTTTAAGCTGGCTTTGAGACCGTGGGAATCGTCGAAGATTTGGTGGAGATATGACCAAATGAAGTTTGTGACAAGGAGGTCTTTAGAGTAAGTTCCAATAGTGAAATCCAGGGGTATAAGTTGTATCCTATACTATATTTCTGCAAAAAATTCACTAGCAGCATAACAGTGTCCCCATTGCTATTCCCTTCTAGAATCTTCTTCATCCTTTGATGTTCTTTTCTCTATTGTTGGCTTGTGATTTAGAACTCCTTAGCTACCTGTCAAGTGTTAGTAAGTTCCAACTACTGTTCAAATTCTCTAAGTCGCATCCTAGGTGTCATTTATCTAAATATATCTGATCTGATACCATCAATGCTTATTTGCAATCAGCAGCTTATCTGTCTAAGTCTATCACTAGTATACTGCTGGTTCTAGAGCTCAAGTATTCTATTTCTATCAAGGTATATCTAATACAAGGTGGATCTAGAACATTGTTATCTAATAACTTTGTGTATAACCTGATACTAGCTCATCTTACTTGTCTCCTGAGGTATTTTCATGAGCTCTAGATCCAATTCTACCTGTTCACTGATTCATATAACACTTTGGTACATTCTAAGGACTGATAATGGGTTTTAGAGCAAATTCTAATTAGAAATTTGTTGGTATAAGGTGTATCAAATGCTACTTTTTACCATAAATTCACTAGCAGCATAACATTTTCCCCCCACTATAAATGACTGTCCTCAATTGTTTGCTCAAGGCTAGATTTTGGGTCTAAACTACCATCTGCAGATATCTTACATTCTATTCTTACTGTAATAGTCCCCTCTAAAAATAATCCAATGCCATGTAATCCCAAGATTGTCCTTAGTTCTCTTCCATTATTGCTTCTTCATTTAATGGTAGCTTTTATCTATGATACTTTTCTAGAACAATTTTTACAGAGTTATATCAATTGAATCCTGTCAATTTGTCATTCTAGCTAAATTTAAAACTCTCTATAGCTTATCTAATATTTTTGTATAGGATCAATAATTGATCCTTTCTGTTTTGTTTTTCCATGACAGCCACTTTTTCTTTTTAAATTTAGGAGCTCATTCTTTTTTCCCTTTTCATTCTTTTTCTATTGTTCTTATGTCTGCCCTACTCACACTCCAACAGCATCTTATTGACCTCCATGCTATGCATCCTTCTGCTGAGCACAATGATCAGATCTTAGTTCTGTTGTCTAATACTCAAAAGCTTATACAGTCCTTGTCATAAACTTCATTTGGCCATATCTCTATCAATTCTTCAACTATTCTCACAGTTTTAATGGCTATGGGAAGCCTTCAAAAAGACCTTTTTATCTATGCTAGTCATGTCTTGAAACAATCAGTATTGACTGAGATATTAAGCAGATCAACACATAACCACTATAGTACTGTTTATTAAATTGCTAATATCTTGGAAACTGCCATGATCAATGCTTCAGTTCTAGGCTCAACAGAAGCCCTCCTCATGATGCTCAAAATGAGTCTAAGACAACCCCAAGGCAATTAATATTAGTAGAGATATGAAGACCTCAATGTTTGTACATAGACATTGATTAGTTATCTGCCTTTAATTAGAACAAAGGACAGCCTTTATATGGTTAAGTTATTGCATTTTACAACACAAAGGCACTACCATATGTAGAACAATAGGTAGTGTAAGACTTTAGCCAAGGTGACTTAAATCTACTCTAAGTTCAAGTTAAAGAAAAACTCAATGGAGTTCCCATGTTATCATAGAGTCTTGACGACTTAGGGACCACTCGAGATGAGTGTTTAGGAAGAACTCGATGGAGTTCTCTGTTAGATTCGACTACCTACTTATACTACTTTACAAGTAGCTGTGCTCCTATTACTACATGATCACATGACCTTCCAGAACATTCTATGATCACATGACCTTGTCACATGATATGATTACCTAATCTCCCATGCTATTTATATCTTGACCCTGTTATATGACTTGATATTAGAGATCAAATGTTCAAATGTACGGAAAACTCTTTCCTTTCTGGGGCTCTCATAACATCCCATTTAATTCTGTACACTATTTATACAACTACTACATGGTCTGTGCACTACTTTACCACAGTCCTCATATGACTTAGTCATATGACATCACTTACTGTGACTTGTGACCATTAGTCATGTGATACTTTCTCATACTCCATCCTTGTGTAGTAAGTCCAGGAAAGAAAAGAAAAGAAGAGAAATATAAATAATAACTTAGCTATTTTGCCAAGTTATGATAGATAGTAGCATATGATAGCCTGTTCTAGTATACAGACTATCACTTTTCTGTATATAAGGACTTCTAGTCTGAGGAATAGACCTCAGACTTAATAACATCTTTTGTCACTATCTAAACTTTGCTTCTAAGTCCCTTTGAGCTATAGCATCTATAATTACAAATAAGTAAGTAACTATTTGTAATAGCCCCTAGTTCCTTCTATTCCTTCTCCTGCTGATACTAACTCTAGTCATGTAGTAGTTCTGGCCCCTATGCCAATCTATACAAACATTTTGTTATGTCCCATGCCATCTAATCCTGCTCCTTCTTCTACTTTATCTGTAGAGAAGCCACTATTGTCTCCTCATTCTTCTACTATTGCGCCCATAGATCTTACCCTGGTTACTATTCCTAAAGAGGTAGTTCCAACTCTGCTTTCTCTCCCTAGTCTTGTCCAGTCTTTAACAACTCCTGCTATCATTGAGCCAGTCCTTGATGTGTTTTTTTTCTCTTTTTCTTTTAGTTATCTGTTTTCTAATTCTCTTTTCTTAGAATCTACTATAGCCCCTACTGCCCTTGCTTTAGCTTTCCCTTCTCTTCCAGTCTCTAAGTCTGCTTTAGCCATAGTTCTAAAGGCTCAGCGCTGTTCTATTGCTATATAAGCTACTAACTCTCTTGTTTGTTTATCTAGACCAAAGTCTTATCCCTATCCCATTCCTTGACATATATTCCCTTCCCCAGGACCTATCTCTCTGCCCCCTCTATCCTTAGTTATAGTGTATTCTGATAGGGAAGAGTCTAGTACTGAATCTATTAGTACTATTTGTTCTTCTTCTCCAAAACTCAAGCTAAAGCCTAAAAAACCCTATACTTCCTCTCAACGACCTGTTACTGGTCTATCTACTTTGGTCTCTCCTCCTTGCAAGAAGTATCAAATCCATAAGGTAGACCCTTCTCTGAAAGCTAAGTCTAGAAATTGGTTGGCTTGAGACCATTCTTCCTCTCACTATAAGTCATATCTTCTTTCTATATTCTCTTTCTAGATCTAATTATTCTCTGTTTCCATCCTCTAGCATGTGACATTGTCTCTTTTTATGGCATATCTGTTGGGCACCCTCTCCTGGAGATGGTTCTAGCTCTTTTTGCTTCTCTGACTCATAAGGACTTGGTATTTACTCTTTTTTTTCTTTCTAGATCTACTTTTACTGACTTTTCTCTCTTTGTAGGGCCTTGCTGGCCATCTCAAATGTCTAAACTGTTTGGCTTCTAGCACTAAAGAGTGCCATTCTCAATCTTTTATTCCTTGCTCTAATTATACTACTGCTACAATCTCATCAAAGCCTCTTAAGCCTGTGTTTGCTGTGATTTGACTCACATGCCTCATTGTACCCATCAATAACTGGCTTCTTCCTGGCAGTTTTGGGTAGAACAAACTCATGTGCCTAGCTTTACAAGTAGTCAGCATACATTTTCTTATTTTCTTCTTAGTGTTAGGACCAGAAATTCCACATGAAGGAAAGTGATTTTGAGGATTTAGTTACAACCTTAAGGATTAAACCAGCCTCTGTACCAATCCTTGCTTCAAGTTCAAGACTAGGGTTCTGGACTAGGATCATAGGGGATAAGATGAGAAGGAAAAGATAGATTGAAGTTTTGCCTTATGAAGAACAAAGCTAGGGTATACTAGCTAACAGACACATACTTCAACTGTGCTGACTAATTTTAGGTAATACTCTGCTAAGTCTAATGTTATGGTTAAGGCCATAACACTTAGTCTTTTTCTTTTTAATTCTCTCTAGATATTATGTCTCATCTTTGCATTCTCATGGCCTTTTAGAATTGCATCAGTTTAGCCTACAACGCTCTCAGTGCCACCCTGGCCACTTATCAGAACCAGGTGTCTGAATTTGCCAAAGAACTTCTTGTTTCACAGGAGTACTACTCTCATGATCCAGACTATTGGGTCTCTAGTAGTCTCGTCAACTCCAATAAATCTTGGGACATATTGTTTGAAGCTACCATAGCCACTTGCAACTCTAAGACTAGTCTTTTCTCTCAAGCTACCACTTCTTAGCTTTTTAATACTCATTTCATTTTTGTTTGTTCATTCCACAAGGGTATTGCCTTTTCTGATTTCAGTGGTGAACTTTCTAATCTACTCACTTTTGTAAGACTCTAGCTATAATGACTTAAGTCCACTCCAAGTCAGAGTTGACAAGGAGAACTCGATAGAGTTTCTATTGAATTCTCTACACTACTTATACATTTTACTTCAGTGGCTATATTCTGTCCTCCCATGGTCCTCATGCTACTTCTGTCATGTGACTACCTTGTCACATATTTGTGACTGTGATGTGACTCTGTGACCATTCTGTGACATCACTCACACCTTTGTGACTTTGTGACTATTATATGATACTTTCTTACACTCCACCTTAGTAATGATCTAACTAAATAAAAGAAAAGAAAACAAAAGGAAAAATAGAAAATAACTTAGCCATTTTGCTAAGTCATGACAACTTTTGACAAACATTATGTACAGGTCCTTCAAGACATGCAATCTCTTCATGATCAATAGTCTCATAAGGGTAAAGGTTGGGCTTGAGTTTTTTCTATTAGTTTGTCTCTCTAGATACATCTTAGTTTGCTTTTCTGTATTTTTCTATATCTATTATATCTATTTTTTATACATGTGTCTTTTCTACTTGATTATTGCTCTGTGTGATATGTGAGTTTCCTCTAGATGTCTGTTTCCATCACTCTGGTCACATATATCTATTTTTAGATCTTATCTCACCAAAACTTTATCCAAGTTCATTTTTTCTTTTTCTTCTTATATCTCTATTTGGCTCTACTTTTCTTTTCTCTCTCTCCATCATAGAAAAATGGTGTTCTCACTATTGTTCTAGATTGTTTTCCTTGTCTCTAGAAGCTTTCTGTATCCCCAGTCAATATATGTTATATTTCCCAGTGATTTCCTCTCTTTTTTTGACTCTCTTTCTGATTTTTCTTTTTCCTTTTTCAGATATCCTTCTATTAATTTTCCACTATGTTCTACTATGTTCTAGGATCTTTCTGCATGCAGGGCAGAGGTTGTCTCCCATATATAACTACTTTTGCTTCTTTAGTCATCCTAATCCTTTATCGTCTTCTGTCATCTGCTTTATGTCTTTCTCTGTAGCCAACAAAACTCAAAACATCTTTCTGAAATTGTCTAATGCCATCTCTAATGTGTTCTACTATAGTCAATGCTATGCTCATCATGAGACCACTCTTGGTTCTCTCAAGATGGCTATTGACAGTTTAGCCAAACCTGCTATAAGTTTTTTTCCAACTCTATTGCTTTTGATTTTCTATTTTCTCATTGTTCCTCTATTAGCAACTCTATCTAGATTAACTGAGTGCTGATCCTATTGCTATTGGAAAGCCTGATTATATCAACATTCTGAACAAAGCCAAGTGATCTTCTGAAACTTTCCACAAAGACCACAGCTATTTATTTATCTATCTCCCAATTTATAAGCAGTTACAGATGTTTATAAACCAGTATGAGAAGAGTCTGAAGTTAACTGATGTTTGTTCTAGCCTTCCAGTCTCTTTACAGGATTCTCCTCCTAGTACTAGTAGCATGTTGAGCACTAACACTGGCAAGTCCAGTTCTTCTAAGGTCTGTAGCCTTCTTTTCCTTCTTTCTAGATGCCTTTACTGATATCTCTCTTCTTTTTTTATCTCTGTTTAGTGTTGCAAAGTCAGGGCTCTGTCTCCTCCTGATAGTGAGACTAATTCTTTGGATAGTGACAAGAAGGTAATCATTGTTATACTCTATATAATAACATTGCTAAATGTCTCTTTTATCAGGCTCACATCAGTATCTCTCTCTATTCTTATATACTAAATCTCATTTTCCTTTTCTAGTCTCCTATGCAAGTTGATAATACTAGCGGTCTTTCTGTTTTTCCTCCTTTACTAGTCACACATTTATCTCCTCTTCTAGTTCCCCTTGTGAAAACTGTTCCTACTACTGCTTCTGCAGTATGTTTTCTTTTCTTTTATCATTTCTTTTCTCTAACTTCTTTCTTTAGTCTGCTTCTGCACCTTTATTTATTGCTGGTTTGAACAATAGTTTTGTCAAAGAAGATAAGTTTCTTTCTCTTCGCTTTTTCTTCTTAGCTTATCTTCTTTAGCCAGGGCTATATTCTATGCCACTCAGGACTTTTACAAGTAGGGCATCAGTGTTCAAAACTCCACTATTCACGTCTATTCTCTTCCCACTATTGAGGTTGTCCTTTTCTTTGTGTCCTCTCACGTTCTTTAATCTATCTATTCTTTAGAGAATGTGGCTTGCAACTACAAAGATGCCACCAAGGAGCAGGATCATCTCTTTTTTATCTATGACTCTTACATTGCTCTTAGGTCTACTAAGTAGTCTATCTCATTTTCTCTAAAAAGAGCTTTCTCTTTTAATCTAGTTCTGCTTTATACTATCCACTCAATTGTATCTCAGCTATTATTCCTAATCAAATAGTCTTGTTGTTGACTCCCCTGTGTGATAATCCCTGTCTAATTCCTTAGTAAGTTCTCTTAAGTTCTCCTCTAAGGCATCTAGCAGGTCTCTAACTTCTGAGTTGAAGTTAAGTTTCTTTCTAGAGAGGTATGGTATTACTCTGAAGGCTGCCACTTTATTCTGTCATATTAAACCATCAAGTTCAGCTAAGATATAAGTGCCACCTTGTAATTTTCTCACCACTACTATAGGTCCTAGATACTTTGGTTTTATTTTTCTATCTGCTGACATTTCTATAGCCAAATTCTTTACCAGAACTAGACTACCTGGTCCTAGATTGAACTCTCTTATCTTATGTTCCATATCCTTTTCTAATTGTAAAGTCCTTCTGACTTTCTCCTTGGTAACACACTCTCTTATCTTCTCTATATGGGCAACATGTTTAGCCAATGCTATCACTCATAATTCTATCAGTTTCTCTCTAGACAGCATTCTCTCTAGGTATTTAACCAGCCATGTTGCTTCTTTTACATTGATGGGGATCAAAAGGAATTGATCACAAAATAAAGGTAATCACAAATGAAAGAAGCAAAATCTCCAAGATGTTTCACAATTGTGTTTTAAACAAGTAGGTACTGGGGAGATGATCAAATAAAGAAGAGAGCTTTTTAAAAGGGAAAAATGGAAAAAGAAAACTCAAGTAACTGAAAGAAATTATAATAAAGTTTTTAATGAATTCACTTGAGGTTAATCTCACTGTAGTTGGATCTCTAAGGCATGTATTTGTCTTGTACCATGACACTACTGCCCTTACCTAGTCTAGTAATCTGGCTCACTGTTAATACAGCAGTATTACCTAGAATTCCTGTGCTGTTGTGTAGGCTCTTCTTTAGCTAACTGTACAACTAGAAGCCTACTCCAAAAACACATAGCAAGCAGTTAGCTCCTAGTGTAAGCAAATGCCCAAGCCTGTTGGGGCTCAAATTTCCCTTTGAGGGAAGGTTTGTTGGTGTTTAGAAAATAAAGTAAAAAACTTAGAAACTTAGAGACTCAGTCACTCAAATAGCTGTTAAGCTCTAAAGCAATAGAGAGGGATAATGATGGAGTATAATACTTTATTTCCCTTCTATGCCCTAGAGTATTTTATTAGGATTACAAAGCAGTAAGACAACAAAGAAAATGAGACAAAGAAAACCTCCAAATTCCCAAACATAGTAAGACCAAAATGATGAGGCAGTACCTCTTCTGAACACTTGGTGGCCACTCTCCACTCCTCTAATCTTGCTCCTAGGGTTTTTCCATGCATGATAGATAGTTCTTGAGCCTTTTGATGGACTGTAGAGAGAGGTGGCAATCTCAAGTTATCTTATTCTCAAGCATGTTATCTTCATCAAACCCCTCTTCTACCTCTCTTCTCAACTTCTCTAATCTTCTTACTACTTCTTCTATATCCTCTCACTTCTCCAAGACCTAGTCTCTTTCCATTGTGATTACAATATGACTTTATGTCAACTCATTCTTCTTGATCTTGTTATAATTAGCCATCAGCAATGATAGCTTAGATCTGATGATAACTTTTCTGGATATAGCACTGCTAGCTGCTGAGATATGATGTCATTCTAGTAAACATTAGTCTTCAAAGTCCACCTCCATCATTGCATTTCTCTCTTATACCACTATCTCATATGGTAGCACCCAATAGAGAACTAGCAAATATACAAAAATTTCTCTTCTCTCATCCAATAAACAATGCTCTGAACACTAACCACAACATACAAGATCCCTTGTCTTTAATAGAAGTCAACAAAACCACTCAGAGAGAACATTCCTCAAGCATCAATTACAATCAACAGAGGTTCCAATCTATGGAGTCAACCAAATCTAACGTATCCAAAACCTCCTCCATGTCATAACTTGGCAAAACGGTGTTATGCTGCAAGCAAATTTTCTGCAGAAAATAACATTTGATAAGCTTTATAACAATGGATTCTTAATAGGAATTTTCTCTAGAACCCTTTCTATATCCTCAGAACGTAACATTATATGATGAGTACATTAAGCAGGTGATAATTGACCTAAAGCTTGTGTTGAGACCTCGAGAAGCAATTAAGATGAACTGGCATCAGGTTACTAAGAGAGTTACTAAGGGACTATGCTCTAGATCCACTTTTGGATGGACTAACTTAGAAAGCTGGTAAACTTATACTCTAGAACTAGTACTACTCAGATGAAGAACTTAGACTGATAGACTTTGTGCTTGTGAATAAGCATTGATGGCATCAGATCAATTATATTTAGATAAATGACCTCTAAGATGCAACTTGAAGATACTAGACATTTATTGAGACTTGCTAATAGCTTAACAGGTAATCAATGAAGTCCAAATTACAGAGCAGCATCAAGAGCATAATAGAGAAAGACAGAAGAATATTCTAGAAGGGAGCGGCAATGAAGACACGTCATCTTTGATAGGAAGGACTTGGTAAGGGAATATATCATTACAAAGAAAGGAGAGGGCCATGTTATCAGTAGGAATTTGGGAGGACTTAGGGCAAAAAGGAGGTGATAGAATCCTAAAAGTAGTAATAGTTTCCCTTTTTATATTTTATTTCTTGAGTTTCAGGGCTTTGTAATATTTTAATATAGTATCCAGAGTGCAGTTGGATTAGAGAAGAACCTCTTGACTTCTACCCTCATCTACACTGCCTCTGGAATCGTGAATATGGATCTAATGAGAGTAAGAAGACTGGAACTAGTGGGTTGTCTTGAGAAGAACACAGAATATACCTAGAACTCGATCTAGAGAGAAAATGCAGATGCAACTCAGGTAGGCTTTGGAGAGGACAGCAGGCTGGGAAAGCTTGGCTAGGTGCACACTTGGATTGCATCATACCCATAAGATTCAGTGTTAGAGGTGCAGATAAGGGGACAACTGAGTATAGAGAGTTCATGAGTGATCAACTAACTGTATTTTCCAGAGGAGCTTTTGTCATGGTGTGTAAAGGTTAACACCTTAGGGAGGCTATGTGACAATGATCTAGAGAGATCTTATGATCCTTTTACAACCACCAACTTATATTTTACTGGAGCTGTGTATAATTCTTATTTCTCTAATTATTTATAAACCTTCAACTTTAATAATCTCCCCTTGGACCTTTAGCATGCAATTGGGAGCTGGCACATCATTGTTTTGTTTGTCCCAGTATGCAATTCCCTTTTGCACCCTTTCAACAGCTAAGTTAATATTTATTTTCTTTTCTATTTTCTTTTCTTTTATCTTTCTTATCGACAGATGCATGAGATAAAAGTGACTCATAAGGAAGTGTGAGACTTTAGCACAGGGTTAGGGTTAGCCATTTGTATAAGTAGTGCAGTAAATCCAACAAGAACTCTATTGAGTTCTTTTTGTCAAACGCTGAACAAAGAGACAGTTGGCTTAATTCTAGTCATCAGACTTTAGCTGCTGATACTCCATAGATTAAACTAATAGGATACAAACCCATAGTCACAAGTTGTGGGCTGACCAACTTGATGAGAGGGCACAAGAAGCCTCCTCTCAAACTAGTATACCTCATGATCATAACGAGGCCTATCTACCCAATCCTATACCTTAGGACAATGGCATTAATTACTCAGCTACTCCCCTGGGCCTAGAACCCTTGGCTATTCCATATCAGGCAAACCAACCTGCAGACCTATAACTATGGGATGGAAATTTCAGCTCAATCTCTTTATTTGGTACAGACAAATTCCTAGATGGCAATGCCAAGAACATTGCTTGCTCTCTTTAAAGGATTGTCACCTTCATTAAACAAAAACCCTTAGGTGACAAAGATGACCAAGACATCCCCCAAATCTCTGGATTTGGCTTTGTAGCATAGGACCTCATATCTTCAATCTACAACTCTGGATGGAATAAGCTCCTAGTAGATGATAAGTTGAGGACCTTTCAACAATGTGTCGCCTCATAGTTTAATAGGAAAGACATACCAAGCACAAAGGTAAACAACAAGACTAACCTAGCTAACATATCCAGGATTTCTTCTCCTATCTCTCCCAGGCCCAGTGTGAGCATCCTGGCCAAATCTAAACACCACAGGAATACTAGGTCTTTTTCACAAGCCACAAAAGGAAATGCTAAAGATATTCTGAAGTTAAAAGAGGCCTTCCCCAAACTGTTAACAAAAAAAATTATTGAAATGCACAATATTGCTTATAATACCAACTAGAAATCATGCCCGAAGCTAAATATGACTGCCAAAGGGCCTTTTAGGAAGCAAATCATCATACCCATGAGCCAGAACAATTCCAACATCATTATCACATGTGCTGATAAACATATTTTCAACATCAATAGACTTCTCAAGTCTATTAAATCTGATGTCATAGCCAACTTTCTCCACTCAGACAACAGAGGCATTATTGTCACTACTAACCAAATAGCTTCATCATCTGACATGAGCATCATTGAAAAATATATCAAAGAATCTGACAACATTAATCCTAATGATGTCTCATCCCCTCATCTTCTCCAATCCAAATTCTATCTGAAAATCTTAGGTATTCCATATATAACCAACAATGGTACCCCTATCTCTCACAACCAAGTAGAAGAAGTCATCAAAAGAATCCATCTCTTTAATGACATTACACTAGCATCTTGCTCTTGTATCATCAAAGCTTCTCCAAAATCTGACATAGCTGTCATATGGATAGATATATGGAACTCTCAAAATGGTACCAAAGCTATAAGTCTAGTCAACAGATGCTTTAATATAGGTCAACATATTACTACTATTCACAGCACTAACATGAACCCTGGTGTTCCCCAATGCAAAAACTGCTAGAAATAGGAATATACCACCTTTGTTTGTCAATCACATGAAACCAAATGCCAGAAATGCAATGGCCTCCACAAAGTTGAACACCACAGAGACTTAGCCTGGTACTGCAAAGCAAATTTCAAAACTAATCCTCCTAGACTTGAGACTGCAAAAGGCGAACCATGCCCACATCAGTTCAAATGTATTAGCTACAAAGGTAAACACCAAGCTGACAGTTATGACTGCCCATTCTGGAAACACAGGTTCAACCATGAGTGGCATGCAAAAAAGTCCCAAGAGCTCCAAGAAATCAGAGACAATTCAATTTGCTTAGTTGTGAGTAGGGTTAAACAATGATTATAAAATTCTTAGAAATATTCTCACAAAATGTTTGAAAAAACAAACTACTTACAGATTCAATTCTTGAGAACAACAAGAACTATGACATCATCCTCATCCAAGAACCCCCTTGGTCCAACATATGGCAAATCCCTAGCATATTATTCCAAGAAGGCAACAATCTCATTGGAGCACCCTACTACCCATCCTGGATATTATTTGTCAGAAACTCAGATACAGAAAATAATTATCCAAGAGTTGCCACATATGTCAATACTAAACTCTCCAAACTACGATTCTTTATGTAAAAAGATATCTTCAACTATCAAGATATCAACCTTATATCATTTTTCAATCATGGCACTATGCATTTTCTCTTGAATGTCTACTCTGATAGCCAACAAAGTGCCTTAAAGCATCTGAAGGATACTGAGATCAACTTGAATAATGTCATCATAATGACAGATGACTTCAACATCTGTGATAGTGACTGGGACCTATCTTATCCTCATCACTCAATACATGCTAATACTCTCCACGAAATCAGTGATAGCCTCAGCCTAGAACTATCCACCCCCATTAACCCTATTCCTACATGGTATACAAACAATGCTCAGGACTTAAACTCGGTCATCGATCTCATGTTCCTTCGACCTAACCATAGAGGCTTTGATAATCACCAAATCATACCAGACTTACAGAGACCATCAGACCATGCTCCTTTAACTGTATCAATTGCCATTGAAGAGGAATACATCCACATGATGAAACAAACAATTACTAAGAATAGCAAAGAAGAGAAAGAGTTTATTAAGGAACTAGGGGAGAAGATAAGCTCTACTGATACATCTAACATCCCAGATAGCAATAGTCTTGAGAGCATTATACAGAAACTTGCTATAGTTATAGAAGACCTTTGGAACAAGTACTCTAAATATGTCAACATCACCAAATGCTCTAAAGAATAGTAGAATGAAGACTGCAAAAGAAACCTTGCTACATATTGATAATCAGGTGAAAGATGTGATTGGAAATCTTATAGAAAATCAGTCAAGATAGCTAAATAATCATTCTTTAATGAGAGAATCCAGGAAATTGCCTCACTTAACAAAAGACCATAGGACCTAATGAATTGGGTCAAAAAGCACAAACTGCCAGTCATGGAGGCTATTAAATTCAATGGTCAACCATGTAATAACTTGGATGACCTATGGTATGCTCTCCATCAGTCATATAACTCTGCTCAAAACAGACCAACTAATCCACAACTCCTTGAGGAAATTACCCCTAGTCTTGCAGCTAAATGGCCCTCCTTTCTCTAGCACAGAAATTCATGAAGCACTCAACAAATGCAATAACAGCTCTGCCCCAGGCCCAGATTATCTATTATGGAGACATCTCAAGAGAATACTATATGATGAAGGCTGCATGACCAACATTGTTAACATTGCTAATGCTTGTATTAACCTTAGTTACTGGCCTATGCATTTCAAGAGATCTTCATTCATTATCATTCCCAAACCTAACAAATCATTATATGACTCCCTCAAATCCTTCCAACCCATTGTCTTACTCAACACAATTGGCAAACTCATTGAAAAAGTCATGAGCAATAGAATTCAGGTTCATGCTATCTCATCAAACTTTCTATACCCTAACCAACTAGGTGGTATTCAACAGTGCTCCACCACAGATGCAGGAGTATACCTCACACATATTATTTGTGCTGGCTGGATCAAGGAACTCCATACTAGCACCCTAGTATTTGATATTGCACAATTCTTTTCTTCTCTTAACTACCACCTTATTCCCTTAATCTTGACCAAAGCTAGTTTCGACAACAGGATCTCTTAGTTTTTCTCTAACTACTTGGTCAATAGACATACTCAATATGTCTGGAACCACTTCACATCCCCAGCATTCAACACAGATATTGGTGTTGGCCAAGGCTCTACTCTTTTCCTGATACTTTCTGCTTTCTATGTATCTCCTCTCTTCCATATATTTCAAAAAAAAATCATTAATCTTTCTATTCCTATCTCTCTTCTTTCTTTCGTTAATAACAGTTTATTTGTTTCTCAGGAGAAGAGTTGGGAAAAATCAAACAATACTCTTCTCAGTAGTTACAGCGTTATTTCCTCCCTCTTCAATAATTTTGGACTTGCCATTGAACATAGCAAGTCTGAGGTCTTCCACTTCTCTAGAGCCACCAAAGAAAACAATCCTCTACTACTCAACCTCAGATCAGCAGGAGGCCCTACCCTCAAACCCAAAAGCATGTGGTAGTACCTCAGTTTTTTCTTTGATAAGAAACTTTTCTTTTGATATCACACTCAATATTATGCAAACAAAGCCATCTCTACCATCAAAAGCATGAAAATGCTTGGAAACTCTACCAGAGGCCTATCTCCTGTACACAAACACCTCTTATATTAGACCTGCATACTCCCCATTGCACTCTATGGACTCCAACTATGGTATTTCAAAGGTGCTCCCACTTTCTACCCTCTAAAAGACCTAAAGAAAATGCAACGAAAAGCTATCCTATGGATTACAAGTGCTTTCTATACATCTCCTACATGGGAAGTAGAAGCTATTGCTGGCCTCATCCCCATCCATTTTTACCTCAATAAACTTGTGGGATGCTACCATCTTTGGGTTGTCTCACTTCCCATGCAACATGCTATTAATGCTTTACTAAACAAGCAACACTCCAAACAGGCCAAACCCTATTGCATGGCCACCAGTCAACTAACACCCAAACAAAACCAAAAAATCAAGAGTCCCATCATAGACATCAACCATCGCCTCAATCAAGTCTTACCTGCATTTGATAATCTCAACAAAAAACTATCTCCTGGTTTCTGCTTAGTAGATACTTTCTCTGACTGTTTCTCATTTAATATAGTTAAGCATAAAGATACCAAAGCAAGAATTGCCCACCTTAACAAACTCAAGAACATCTACAAAGCCTCAAAAAACAATTCTGACACCCTCTTTATTATAACAGATGCAAGTGTCAAAAACAATATCGCCACATCAGTTACACACATTCGAAAAGAACAAACCTTAATTACTAAAGCCACATATCACACCATGAACATTTTGCCCACTGAAACAGAACTCTTTGCTATTAGGTATGGAATAAGCTAAGCCGTCCATATCAATGATATTACAAACATAGTTGTTGTTACTAATGCCATTCCTACTGCCCAAAAGATCTTCAATACATTATGCTACCTATTTCAACTGTACTCTATTGCCATCTCCCAAGACCTTAGAGCCTTTTTCTCAAAAAAATCCTAGAAACTCCATAACCTTCTAGAACTGCCCCAGTGATGATAAGAGGCCTTCTCATCAACTAGTCAACAAAGAGTCAAAAACCTCCAAGTTTCATCCAATCTTTCCCAGTAAAACGTCATGGGACTATAGCAAAAAGGAGAAATGTGACTCAATCCTCAAAAAATGGCAAATGTACTTTCAGGCATCTGACCTCAGGGGAAGAAACTTCCTAGATCTTAATGATAACAATAACGAACCCATATAACCCTCCTATTCTAAAGGAGGGTCATGGCTTAAACACTTCAGCGTGTCTAACTCACTATGTGCACAGGTCACTAGACTCATCACCAATCACGCTCCCATTGGCGAATATAGGAAAAGATTCTTCCCTAATGAACCTACTTCATGCCCTTATGACCAGGCTCTACTTGAAACAAGAGACCATATTCTCTATAATTGCAAATGCTACCAACAATTATGAAACCCCAAACAAGACTCTCTCAAAGATATCCTCACATTCCTAGATCATAACCCAGGCACATTTTGCTTTCAAGAAGACATCACATAGTTCTAGCAGTATTATTTTGCTCTACATAGCCATGTATCTCATGCTCTTGTTCCCTATACTTTTCTCTAACTTTCCTTTTTCTTTCTTTCTTTCATCTCCCTCTCTCTTAACTTAAGTAGTTAGCTGTAACTACAACAGTCAACCATCGAGTCCTATGTAATGAATTGTTGAATTAAAAGAAAAAAAAAAAAAAGTCTACCTTTGTTG
>Ga0153983_1000171_pt1 | contig 16226 bp, 18 predicted proteins | sample TSGA067MetaG_FD_104693 | JGI IMG/M metagenome (GOLD analysis project Ga0153983, IMG submission 104693) | Attine ant fungus gardens microbial communities from Georgia, USA - TSGA067 MetaG | ecosystem: Host-associated > Fungi > Mycelium > Unclassified | place: USA: Georgia, Alexander Wildlife... | reverse complement strand
GGTATTTTTTCTATCAACCTTCTTTCTTGGAATTCCCTATATTTGAATTATACAGGAAGCTCCTAAACTAAGCAAAACGATCACACCCACTAATAACGCACCGGGTTTTTTCATTCCCCTTCCTTTACCCTTTTACTTCACCAGCTTTTGTATCTCTTTGCTGACCGGTGTCCCTGCTTCTTTCAGCAGTTCAAACAGAATTGCTTCATAAGTTGTCACAATAGCGCCTTCCTGCATTGCTCTTTTTATTCCTGCTTTTTTATCTTCTGGTTTTCTGGAAGACACGCAATCCGTTACCAATACCGGAACATATCCATGTGCCGCCAGATCAATTACCGTCTGCAATACACAAATATGCGTCTCAATCCCGCATAATACTACATGTTTTTTTCCCTGAATAACCTCTGCGACCGCATCGTAGGAGCTAAAGCTAATCTTCTCTAAATAGTCCTTATTTCCCACTGCTTCCTGAATTTCCGGTGCTGTCATCCCTAATCCTTTTGTGTACTGCTGCGTCACACATAAGGGAACTCCCAGTGTGCGCAGTCCTCTTATTAAAATTTCAGAATTTTGAATAAGCTTTTCATTTTCCGCGATGACCGGCAGCAGACGTTCCTGATAATCTACCACGATTGCTGTTGTGTTTTGCAATTCAATTCTCATCGTACACCTCCTGTTCAATCCTGACACTATTATATACCCATTTGGGGAATGATTCCAGCTTTATTTAAAATCAAAATAAGTGCTGTTCGATATCATTTTCCTGTGTTATGATACTAACAGGAATAGAATTATTATTCAAACTTCGCACATCGAAAACGGGGCATAGGCAAGTCTGAGAGCGGCTTCCGGGGGATATCATGCCGTCAGGGTGAGGTGGATTCTGGTTTTGCGGTCAGATATGCTAACCGCTCCACCGAGCCCTCTCAAAGCGAAATTTGCGTCAAAAGCGGGACGCAAATTTGAGGTCTCGGATTCGCAGCATATAATTCCCTTAAAACCAGAATCCACCTCACCCTGACGGCATGATATCCCCCGGAAGCCGCTCTCAGACTTGCCTATGCCCCGTTTTCGATGTGCGAAGTTTGAAATTATTAGTTAAAACGAGGTGCTTATTTTATGAAAAAGCTTTTAAATTTCATCTTCAGCAGGGTCGTAATTACCGTCTTTTTTTTACTGTTTCAAGTCTTACTGCTGGCAGGGATTATTAGTGAATTCAAAAATTATTTTTCTTATTTCTATTTTGCTTTTACTGTCATCAGCATCCTTTTTGTTCTTCACATTATTAATAACACAAGCAATCCTGCGTTTAAAATAGCCTGGCTCATCTTGATTTTGACCATTCCTATTTTTGGTGTTTTGTTTTATGCCATGTTCGGTATGGAGAAAATGAATAAGAAGCAGCAGAAAAAGATGGCTGAGGTAAACGACAGTCTGCTTAAAATAATGGGCAATCAAAAAAATACATTGGATGAGATAGGAAAATGCTCTCAAACAGCACTTACCCAATCCAGGTATATCGCACATACGGGCTATTATCCCCCCTTTGCAAACACCCAGACCGAATATCTATCCTCCGGAGAGGTGAAGTTTGAGCGGTTGAAAGAAGAATTGAATAAAGCGGAGCATTATATTTTTTTGGAATATTTTATCATTGAAGAAGGAGTGATGTGGAATACTATTTTAGAAATACTGGTTCGTAAAGTGAATCAGGGTGTCGATGTCCGGGTCATTTATGACGATATCGGCACGATTACCACACTTCCGCATAAATACAATGAAAAGCTGGAGGCGCTAGGAATTAAGTGCCGTATTTTTAACCCGTTTATCCCGATACTGTCCTCTCACTACAATAACCGGGATCACAGAAAAATAGCAATCATTGACGGACATACCGGATTTACCGGAGGGGCTAATATCGCTGATGAATATATCAATGCAGTAAAAAAGCACGGGCATTGGAAGGATACGGCGATGCTGTTAAAAGGAGAAGCTGTATGGAGCTTAACACTGATCTTCCTTTCCATGTGGGACTATATCAACGGCATTACCGAAGATTATACGCTGTACAATCCCCACGTCTACCAGAAAGAACATTTTCAAAACGATGGTTTTGTACAGCCCTTTGCGGATAGTCCTTTAGATGAGGAGGCGATGGGACAAAATGTCTACTTAAATCTGATTGATAAAGCCACACGTTATGTATACATCAATACTCCTTATCTGATCCTCGACTATGAAATGATAACCGCCTTAACTACGGCTGCAAAATCAGGGATCGATGTACGGATCGTCTTGCCCCACATCGAAGACAAGTGGTATGTGCATATCGTAACCAGATCCTATTATGCTACTCTTTTAGAGGGCGGGGTGCATATATATGAATATACACCGGGATTCATGCATGCCAAATCCTTTGTTGTGGATGATGAATATGGTGTGATCGGTACGATCAATATTGATTTTCGCAGCTTCTATCTTCATTTTGAATGCGGCATCTGGCTATATAAAACCAATAGCATTTTAGATCTTAAAAAAGATTTTCTGACAACTTTAGAATTTTGTAAAAAAATTACTATCGAAGAGTGTCAGGCTGTCAAATGGTACACCCGGCTGGGTCGGTCGTTACTGCGGGTTTTTGCGCCCTTAATGTAGACATTTTACACCTTTTCTATCGCTTGCGTCAACATATCCTTTTCTTTTGGAAACATATCATAAAACGCCTGTCTGGCTGCTCTGGAAAGCACTTCCATCTGCGTCTCCCGTTTTGCAGCCCGGGGCAGACGATTGGAAATTTGGGCGGTCTCTGCCGCTATCTTTGCGATAACCGCTTCTTCCTTCATAGACATCAAGCCCATCATCTGCGAACCATAATTACGGTCACTTATGCAAAGTTCAAAATACAGACAACAAAGATGATGTAATTCCTGATACAGCACCTCTTGTCCCATTTCCCCATATTCACCGGCAATGGAAAAACCCATATCCTGTAAAATCTTATCTAAGGATTTTAATGTATGACGAAGCCCAAAAAAGCCCTTGCTGCTTCTGGATAAATACAGCAGCTCCATCCATCCGGCAATGTAATAATCCACTGCCTGTTTCACATTTTTTTTATCTTTGCTCTGGTAACGAAGTTCCCACAGCTTCCTGCGTAATTCATTTACTTTGTCCTGGGGACTGTCTTTTATGGCTTGTTCCAATAATTGTTTTCTTATCTGGGGATCTTTTTCTTTATAATAGCTTTGGGGCCATTGCGCTTGCGGTGTATCTGTCATATGCTTTATCCTCCTTGTTCTTTCTTCATTTTTTATTGTATCGAAGAGTTATACGATTTCATTAAGCAATATTTTATTGATAACTGCGACTCTTTTCAGCTGATCCTGGCATTTCGTATGGAAACAGATCACACCCTTTTTCCTTAGATCCTCGACGGATTGATAACCGAATATCCACGAAGTCAGCCCTTCAACAGGAATCGTCACATCCACCTGTGCACGTTCGTCAATTGGTTCAAATCTTTTACCGGATCTCCAGACATATTTCCCATGATTTTGCCGTATCAGCGGATCAATCACGCAGATACGCAGGGAGAAATTCTCCGGCACCGGTATGAATTTCATAAATTTCTCAACGTGTACAATTCTGGCCATAATGATCGGTTTTTTATAGCTGCGTCCACGGTTTGAAATCTGCATACCTGGCTCTTCACTAAATGGAATAAGGAGAATTCTTCCCCTTTTTATCCCAAAATACTGCTCTATCCATTTCCATACATCGGCTTTGGCTTCCGGCAGATACAGCAATTCTCTAATTAACAATTGCTGTCTTTTTTCATCTTCAACTGCATAAGCCGCATAACCGATAAGTTTTTTGTAGTGATACAGCAATCGTATTTCTCCGCCTTCACTTTTTGTTTCAAGCAGCAGGCGCAGAAAATAGTCTTTGTCTCTGTAGGCAAATACATCCAGCTGCTGCATCAAAATAGTATTTGCAAAATCGGCTAACTCTGCCAGATTTGCTGTCACAGCCTGGGTACTGTGTATTTGCAGGGGATACACATCTTCATCAGGAAGTGTCCGCTTTTTTTTGAATTCCAGAATGCGCTGGCTGTAAATAAACGTAAACTGAAAGGGTGTATACAACTCCTCTTTTGCCGGCATCAAATAGGTAAATGGAATTTCTTCCCCCCACATGGTATCCAGCGCCTTCTCAATAAGTTTACGCATAAATCCCCTTCTCCGGCAGTCCGGGTCTGTCGCCACCCCAACAATATATTCCGATTCCGTTACCTGTCCGTCAATGAAAATACGGTAGGGATTCAAATGCAGCATTGCTAAAATAGTTTTTTTTTCTTCCAGCACGAACACTCTGTTATAGGAATAAATATGTGCAAAGTAATAGTCCGCAAAGCTTTCAGGATCCCGAAAGCATTTCTGCCAAAGAGTATATACTTGTTCTTCATCATCCTTTGTTGCCAATCGAATATTTATCATACGTTATTTCCGCTCTCTTCTATTTCTCAATCACATTATATTTTTCTACCAGATACACCGGATGGTAGGACAGCTTTGCCTTTCGGAGTCCTTCCAGCCCCATATCATCTTCCCTGTTCACAAGGAGTGCCTCAGGGAAATCATTAATTAAAAATTGCTGATTAATAAACGGATACAGCCCCCGTATATTGGGATTGGCTTTTTCCACATGTATGACAGCCATTTTCTCAACTTTCCCATACACTCCCAGGGTAAAAGCCTCCAGCTTTCCATCAATATAGATGCCTGCCATCTGATAATTCAGATACCGGCAATTCTTCAGCAGGAATTCGATCCCATTTAATTCAAAATCAATACGGTTATATTCATCAACGATCTGCTTATCTTCTTCCCATTTTCTTAAGAATGCTATGACTTCCTCATGATCTTGGCAATCCAGAGATCTGTATTCGTACCGTTTCGCATAGTCCTTTAAAAATGCATTGATGTGATTCTTCTTTTTATGATATTTTTTCCCTTTCAATTCCCGAAGCTTCGAAGCATCATATACGTAGTCAAAATATCTGCGATCCGCTTCAATTTCAAATTCTTCTTTAGAAAGATTCAAAATCTGTATGGCTTTCTCATCCGCCAGATAGATTCTAAGCTTCCTGCCCAATTCATTGTTAAAATACTCCTTTGCTTTATACAGATATTTTTCCAGATCCTCTTCCCTGCAATGGGGCATAAGTGTAAAAATATCATCTTTAACCCTAAATACCCAAAACAACCCATCTTCATCCGCTATATAGCGGGTATGATAATAATCCTTCCAGATAAAATGACTGACTAAAATATTTTCACAAGTATGCGAATATCTGAAATTAAAATATTTTATAAGTTTATCATAATCTTCTGCTCTTAATTCTTTTAGTTCATATTCCATTACCGGCTGCCTCTTTCTATATGATTGATCTTGCTTCCGCAATTATAAGCTTCTGAACATTTCCGAGCGGTATTCTCCCGCCTCTTCCACTTGAGCCAGCTGTGCAAGCATCCCTTTAATATCCTCATTCAGATTGCCTTTTAGCATTACATAATTGGATGCATGATTTGCCCGAAATACCGTCCCCTGTGAATCCACATTGCTTAAGAATAGTCTCATTTCTTCTACTACTTCTTCCGGCGTTAAAAGTTCCATTTTCCCGGATTTGATTTCCTGGTAAATCTTTGTCGACGGATCCAGCATCAAAGTTAAAAATCCTACATAATCCGGTTTCATGGCACTGATTAACCTGGCCGACTCGATTGCATGCTCTTCTTTTCTGGCTCTTCCTCCCAGCCCGGAAATCAGGGTAATAGAGGATTGTATCCCACACCGTTTAAGTTTCTGTCCTGCTGCTATGATTTCTTCCCGGGTGGCTCCCTTATTGATGCGCTGCAGTGTAACTGCATCCCCGGATTCCGCACCCATATATACCATTTCCAGTCCTGCTTTTGCAAGAGACCGCAGCTCTTCCTCCGATTTTCTAAGTACATCCCCTGGTGTGCCATAGGAAGTAATGCGCTGCACAGACGGGAATCGTGCCCGGATAAACTCTAATATTTCCAGCAAATCCGTTGTTTTTACAATCAGTGCATCTCCGTCTGCCAGGAATACTCTACGAATAGTGTCTCCATATGTACGGTAAGCAATCTGAAAATCTTCAAATATCTCTTCTTTTTTTCTAATTCTGAATTGTTTGCCCTGGTACATGGTACAGAATGTACATGCATTGTGTGCACACCCAACTGTCACCTGCACAATCAGACTTCTTGCTTCGCTTGGCGGTCTGTAGACCGTACCTTCATATCGCAATTGGTAAGCCTCCTGTTCTATTATGTAAATACTATTTTAGAACAATACCAGAATAAAATCAATAGTACAAAAAAAGAGGTGCATATTTTAAGAGTGTGAGTTAATATATGTTGACTCACACTTTTAAAATATGCACCCAAAAAAAGTCGAACTAGCAATTTCCTGTATACACATATTGCAGCCTGCTTCTCGCCACTTCTGCCAGCGCAAAGACGGTACTGATTTCCGTCGCCTTCTTGTCCGCCATTTTCCATCTTGGAAAAAATCTTGTTACATGGAGGGGTATTTTTTCATCAACAGAAGCAATCCATTCGGCTAATTGCAGCATCTCTTCTCTGGAATCATTTTCCCCTGGAACGATCAGCGTTGTCAATTCTACATGGCATGCCCCGGCTGCTTTTTTAATAAAGTTTTTTACTGTCTCAAGATTTCCACCCAGCTTTTTGTAATAAGACTGGGTAAATCCTTTTAAATCAATATTCATAGCATCTACGTAAGGAAGTATTTCATCCAGCACAAAAAGAGAGAAAGAGCCATTTGTAACCACAACTGCTTTCATTTCCATGCTTTGCAGCAATTTTGCCGTATCCCGGACATATTCATATCCGATCAGTGGTTCGTTATAGGTAAAAGCCACTCCTATGTTCTTTCTGTTCTTCAATGTCAACGCCATCTCCGCCAATTCTTTGGGCGTGAGATACCTGGCATCTGCTTCCTTAGGACTACAGGCTGCTATCGTATAATTTTGACAGAATGGACAGCTGAGATTGCATCCATAACTCCCCACGGATAAAACAGAGTTTCCCGGATAAAACTTATAGAGCGGCTTCTTTTCTATGGGATCTAATGCAAGCGACGTGATTTGCCCATAATTCGAGCATATGATCCTCCCATTTTCATTTTTTCTGCCACGACATCTGCCCGATTGTCCCGGTTTTAACTCACAATGGTGCATACATACCTGACATTTTACTTTCATAAGTTTCACCTGTGTCTGATAACTTCAAAACGCTGTAATTTTACATGTTCTTCCTTTCCAATACCTGCTTTTTCCCTTGCAATGGCAATCTGCTCTTCGACCGTATCGATACCTTCCAGATTCGGCAAAAGCAATCCTTTTCTTTGCCCTTTGCTGACGATTACACCATATTTTTTGACATCCAAATCTTCTTTGGAGGAAATTTCCTCCGCATTACCTAATACATCCACACTGTAAATTAATTCCTTTAATTCCTCTTCTGCAACCGGATAAAACCTGGGATCATACATGCCGGCACTAACTGCATTATGGATAATTTCCTCTGCTATGGAATCTTTCGTGGCGGTGATCGTACCGATGCATCCCCGCAGCCTGCCGTCTTTTTTCAAAGACACAAAAGTTCCGGCACAGCGATCCGTCAATTCTGCCGGCAAATCCTCCGGAATGTCCATTATCTTTCCTTTTTTTACATACGTCTCCAAAGATTCTCTGGCAAGTCCGACATATACATCCTGCTTAACCGGATAAAATGTACAGATACCATATCCCACTCCAAAAGGCCCTTCATAGGACAGCCGCTTTGCTTTTACATCTGTTTTATCAAAAGCTCCTGCCAGAACGACAAAAGAAAGGTGCCCGCATTCTGCTGCCTTTTCACGGAATTCTTTTTCAAACGTAAAAAGCTTTTGAAAGTCCCCATTTCCCATCACTTCCATAATCCGTTCATCATACGCTGGTCCTTCCTTTTGATATCCATAAGGTTCATATTCTTTTAATCTGTGCGACAAATCCCCGCTTGCTATAAAAACAGTTCGCCTGTTTAATTTGTCCGATACTGTGCGAATACATTTTCCAAGTGCATAATGCTCTTCTAAAGGCAAACCGGATAATCCGATTCTGACAAGCCGGTAATCCTGATACACCTGATTGATAAAGTAAAGCGGCACCATCGTTCCATGGTCAAGATCCTTTCCCTGCTCTCCTAATGTACCCGCCATTAATTGATTCTTATCCGCCGTATGGCACAATTCTTCGACAAATTGCGTATCATATTCTGCTTCTATAGTAACCTGTCCCGCCCCAAACTGTCCAAAATCTCCGTTTGCTTTTTCCCCCGGTGAAATATGAATATAGTCTTCATACATTACACAGTGGGGTGATACCACAACAATCGTTTCCGGCTTCAAATCAGCAATTTCTTGTGCTGCTTCATGAAAAGCATCAACTGTACTTTGAATCCTTTTCTCCTCTCCCCGCCCGATTTTGGGAATAATAAGCGGAGGATGGGGGAGCATAAATCCGGCTGCTATCGACATAAAATCAACTCCTTATATATTATATTTTAATAACATTTCCTGTAAAAACCGATCATCCGCAGCAAGACGCTCTATTTGGCTTATGCTGTTATCCTTTATCATCGCCGCTGTCAATCTTAGAATACGAGTTTCTCCTTTCATAATACCTTGCGCTTCGCCTTTCATGTAGCCTTGATTTCTTCCATCTTCAATCATCTCATCGATTGCTTTGCACATATCATAGCCTCCTTCCTTTTTGTGTTTATCTTTATACTTTATCAGGTCATTCGTATCTGTCAGCTGAACAATAACGTCGTAGGCATCTTCACTTAGTTCTTCAAAATCCTGCTGATGCTTATGAATAAAATTTTTCAACTTCTCCTTAGTTCTTGCATTCTGCAAAAATCCAAAAACGGCTCTTAAATCTGTTTGAAAACGTTCGGCACTACCAAACTGCCTCACCTGTAACAGATTGATTGGATAATTATGTATCAGATTTTTAACCTCCGGGGGCATTTGCTCTAACTCCATTATCCCATGCAGATCCAGAGCACCGTTCCATTCTTCCTGGCCATAATATACTACTAAGGTAAAGGTAGGAATTACTTTATCATCCTTACGAAATCCACCTAAAAACTCGGCACTTGACAATCCCTTCTGCTTTCGGTTTTGCTTCATGATAGTTCTTAACTGTTCATCGTAGCTCATGGCATCATACATCATGGTTCTTATCGGCATGGCATAATGAATCTCTGTCTGATTTTCAATCCCTATCAGTACAAATCATTGTCCGAAAGAAATCGCCGTATTAAGTTATTTGTCTCTCTCATACTACCTCCCTTTTGTGTTTTTTGCAGCCAATATAAGAGAAACGTTCTAGCCTTATTATAGCATCAAGACCGAACCTTTACAAGAATCTGACTCTTATATTTGCTTGTTCCATTTGGAAATACTTTGGCAGAATTGCCGGATAATTAATATAACTTTCTTAGCATTTAGCATACAACAAAAAAGAATACTTTACAACTGAAAAATCAATTTCTATCATCCAAATTCTAAATTCATGGATAAGTAAACTTCACATTTTAGAAATAGGGCGGCAGGGAGACTGCCCCGCTGACTTCCTGCCGCCCGGTGTCCAAAATGCGAAATTTTCTTAATCCTTTTCACCCCTGCTTCGCCCAATCCGCAGGATAAGTCACATAGATAAACCTTGCATGCCCCTCCACCGAAAACTGGATCTTCGACCCTTTGGGAATAAGAATCACTTCCCCTGCTTTTGCCTCTACTGTTTTTTCATTAATTATAATTTTCAAACAGCCTTCGATTACGTAATCAACTTCATCATAATTTAATGTCCAATCAAAGGTTGTATCTGTCATCTCCATAATACCGCATCCGAGTCTTGGACTCTCCGCTAAAGAAAACAAGTCCTTTGTATAGACAATATCCCTGTTGTCTCCGGTGTCCATGCGATCCTGACCGGATACCTGAATCCTGGGAACGTTCACTAAAGCCACTCCTTCCGGAAGGATGTGCTTGCTGTACGACAACGGATCAACATCACCTTTTTTTAAACGTTCCTCGACGATTTCCCGAATCAGTGCCTCTAATGTAGATTTATTAATATCCATGCTGTTCCCCCTCTTTTTGAAGGGTATTTTTCGCAATCCAAATGGCGACGATTACAGCAGTAATCCCGCCAACCAGCTTTCCGATAATCATCGGAAAAATCATATCGGAATAGTATCCGGCGGTAAATCCCAGATGATCACCAAATACAAACGCCGCCGATACGGCAAATGCCGTATTTACTATTTTCCCCCGCTTATCCATATCTTTCATCATTCCAAACATAGGGATACTATTGGCAAGACTTGCGACCATTCCTGCTGCCGCCACATCATTCATCCCCAGCAGCTTCCCTAATTTCAGCAACGGTGTTTTAAATATTTTCGTAATCGCATGCACTAAGGGAAATGCTCCTGCAAGCACGATAGCGATGTCGGCAACAATTTCAAATCCGTCACTGATAGGATACATCCCTTCAATCAGTACGATTCCCGTAAGTGCTTCGATGATTCCGACAATCAAACCAAGGGTAATTACCGCTACTACAAATTTACCAAACCAGGTAAATCCTTTTATCATAGCCGACTCGAATTTCCACAATCCCAGCGCAATGAGAAGTGCTATAATAATAATCGGAATCAGATTTCGAAATACCATGGATACGGAAAATCCCGCTGCGATTCCCCCGGCAAAGGAACCAATGGGAATGGTGATCACCCCTGCCAGAACACCGGTTGCCATATATTTTCTGTCTTCTTTTTGAATGATCCCAAGTGCCACCGGAATCGTAAATACGATAGTCGGTCCCAGCATGGCCCCAACGATAAGACCGCCAAACAAACCAGCATCCGGATCCACTGCCAATGCCTGGGCAAGAGGTGCCCCTCCCATATCATTCGCCAGAATAGAACCGGCAAACATAGCCGGATCCGCTCCGAAAAAGCCAAAAAGCGGGACAATGACGGGGCGCAGTACATCTGCCAAAACAGGTGACAGCGCAATGATACCGACCATGGACAAAGCCAGTGGCCCAATGGCCATAATTCCTTCTTCAAATTTTTCACCAAGACCGAAGCGGTTACCGATGATACGGTCAAGTGCTCCTAATACTGCAAACGCAACCATAATATAAATAATAATTTCATTCATACCCATTTTCATCTACCTCTACTTTATCTATGATACCAACAACAGAAGCATCAACCGGAATCTCTTTTTCATCCAATGCAAATCTTGCAGAGCTTCCTGTACTCACCAGCACCAGATCACCGCTGCCCGCTCCCAGATAATCCACAGCCACGATGCATTCACTGCTGATGCCATGGTTTTCATCGGCAGTCATTTCTACGATCAGTAGTTTCTTTCCGCTTAATTGCTCATCCTTTTTTGTCGCCCATACACTCCCGGTCACTTTCCCAATTTTCACTGTATGCCTCCCTTATATCCGATGGATCTGCAGACCGTAATCCTTAATAAAATCTGCCGCCAGCGGTGTAATAATACAGCGCTTCCCGATATGGATGCAGACGAGATCCCGACTGTAAATCGTCTGCAGATAGGCTTCTGTTATCACCCGTCTGCCGCTTATATCCAGTTCTTTCTTTTTTTCAGTTTCCGTGTCCGGAAGCATTCGCAGTCGCCGGTATAGCTCTAATAAGATCTCATCCACTAATTGTTCTATATCCACAACATCATTCCTTTAGCTTTCGTATCATGCCCAGCATATTTTTCTGGTAACCACAGGCATTTGCTTCGTCATAGTCAATATGGGCATAGGTTCTGAAATCCTTATGAACCCTTGCTGCCACCTCATCAAACGTTACTCCTCTGCCTCCGAACACCTGAATTGCTACTGTTTCTCCATCTGAAACTCCAAATCGCTTCGCATCATCCGGCTGCAGATGGATATGACGTTTCGCTATGATGACACCCTGCAGCAGCCGGATCGTCTGATCCCCATTACTAAGAACCGCTCCCGGCGTATCCTTCGTATCCCCACTTTGCCTGACAACCGGCGGTATTCCCAAAGCTAACGCATCCGTCATGGAAATTTCCACCTGTGTTTCTTTTCTCTCTGGTCCTAAGACGGCTACCTTGGCAATGCTTCCTTTTGGTCCGGTCACTGTAACTTTTTCTTTACAGACAAACTGCCCCGGCTGGGATAGTTCTTTCGTTTTGGTCAGCTGATATCCCGGACCAAATAACTTCTCCACATCATCCCTGCTTAGATGAACATGCCGCCCGGAAGCTTCTATTTTTACAAATACTCTTTGTGTTACCTCTGAGACGATCCGCTCAATGAACTGCTGTGACAATACCTCATTCATAGCATTCTACTCCTGCTCGCGGGGATTGCCCTGCGGCAAAATAGCATCCACTTCCGTATGCGGTCTTGGAATCACATGAACAGAAATAAGTTCTCCCACTCGTTCTGCCGCTGCCGCACCGGCATCCGTAGCTGCTTTTACAGCACCCACATCACCTCGCACCATAACTGTTACCAGACCGGATCCAATTGTTTCTTTTCCTACCAAGGTTACATTTGCCGCTTTTACCATGGCATCTGCTGCCTCGACTGCAGCTATCAAACCTTTTGTTTCCACCATTCCTAAAGAATTTGTATTTGCCATTTTCATTTCCTCCTGTTATACAATACACTCTTAGTATTCATCATTTCCTATATGGCTATTCATCAGCAGGACTCACTAATTGCTTTAATACGCCGGCGACGATTTTTTCAACGAAATACTGCATTTCACTACTTTCGCAGCTTTCCGGATTTTCTGTGTCAATTGTCGGGATATCCCTTCGAATTTCTTCCAATTCCCTGACACCATATGCCACACGCTTAATGTTAATTAAATCCATCGGTCCAATATTATTTGAAGAGGAGCTGCCTCCCATGGCACCGCAGCCAAGTGTTAATGCCGGGAATAAGTTCGTAGAGGCGCCTATCCCGCCTAGTGCACCGGATGTATTTACAAGGATTCTGGAAGCCGGGATTCTTCTGGCAAATCGCTTTACCAGCGCTTCGTCCTTCGCATGCATCGTAAAGGTATGCCCGATTCCTTCAAATTCCAGGATCTCCACGCAGCGTTCTAATATCCGATCGACATTTTCCTCTACATAAAGTGCCAGGATCGGAGCCAGCTTTTCGTGGGAATATACCGCCTCCATTCCCACACCTGTTTCTTTTGCTATCAAAAGAGCGGCATCCTTTGGAACATTCGTAAGTCCTGCCAGCTGCCCGATTGCCGCCGGGCTTTTCCCTACGATTTTGGGATTCATCGTGCCATTTGCCCGTAAGATAAACTTCCCAAGCTGTTTCGATTCCTCCTCGCTGAGCAGATAAGCACCTCTTGCCCCCAATTCTGCCGTAACCTGTTCTTCTAATGATTTTTCGATAATAATCGATTGTTCTGAAGCACAGATCGTCCCGTAATCAAAGGTTTTAGAATCTACAATTCTTTGAACAGCCCGCTTTACATCCGCTGATTTATCAATAAAAGCCGGACCATTTCCTGCCCCGACACCGATGGCAGGCGTTCCGGAAGAATATGCAGACTTCACCATTGCCGCTCCGCCGGTTGCCAGAATCAGTGCCGTCTTCTCATGCTTCATTAACTCTTGCGTTGCGGCAAGAGTCGGCACTGTAATTACCCCGATGGCACCTTTAGGGCATCCTGCCTGCTCCGCTGCCCTGGCAATCACGTTCACAGTCTCTAAAATACATGCTTTTGCACTGGGATGGGGGGAAATGACAATGGCATTCCCTCCCTTGACAGCAATCATCGCTTTATAAATAACGGTCGAGGTAGGATTGGTAGAGGGGATGATCCCTGCGATCACACCGACCGGAATCCCGATATCGATAGTCCCGGATGATTTATCTTCACGAATAATGCCCACCGTTTTTTGATCCTTAATCGCATCATAAACCGTTTTAGAAGCAAACATATTCTTTATTATCTTATCCTGCCACTTCCCAAATCCGGTTTCTTCATGAGCCATCTTTGCCAGTTTTTCGGCATTCTTCGTTCCGGCCCGGGAAATAGCTGCGGTAATTTTATTAATTTCTTCCTGATTCATGGCAGCCAGCTTCTTTTGTGCATCATAGGCTGACTGTAATACATTCCTTACTTCCTGTATGGAAATCAATTCTTTATCCTGCAGCTCCATAATTTTTTCTCCATCTTTATTATTGTAATTCTCTTGGGGTTTTTGCAATCATCCTTACAGCTTCCGCAAATGCATTACAGGCCGCATGACATGCCGATTGTGAGCCTGTCAATAACCCACCGCCGAAATTTGTCTCCGAAGGCGGAGCAAAAAATTCCACTAACTCTACATCCGCAGCTTTCATCGCCGTATCCAGCCCATACATCGCTTCCATGGGAGGTGCTATGACATATGCCAGTGCATCTCCCTCCGGAATCCCTGCCAATTTTGAAAGATAAGAGCCGGTTCTGGATACCGTATGGGCATAATATACAATCGAATCATCTTCATTCGCACTGACAAAACAGGCCCCATTTTCCATAAAATTCTCAACTGACCGGATCCCGCTTCGGACCTCCGCAGGACTTGGTCCGCCAATAATCCCGATTACTTCCCCCGCCAGTTTCATAGAGGCATTCGCTGCACCGGCATACATCGATCTTGCATATACTACCTCAACCTCGGCATCCTTTGTCGCTTCATCTAATGCCGTATACAAAACATCATCGGCGTCTGCTGTAATAATCCCCAGACTTTTATGTTTCTCGCTTAATTCCATACTCTTTGCCAGTCCGGGACTGACATTGGATATCAGACGGACTCCTAAAATTTTAGCTCGTAGCTTATCATTTTCCATTATTTTTCCTCCTGAACTTATGCTTTTGACTCATTACCTATACGAAGGTCGATGCCGGAAGCTTTTTTCTTTAACATCGTATCGATCAGCTCTGCTGCGTGGGCACCCGCTTCCACTGCATTCGTTCCGCCCTTATGAATATTTGAAATAACCGTCCGCTTCGCCTCCGGAAGTCCATGCTTTGGTTTGTATGCAATATAGGCCGACATCGATTCTGCCGTCACCAGTCCCGGGCGTTCTCCTACCAGCATACAGATCACATCCGCATCTGTTATTTCGCCAATAGCATCCATCGCTCCGACCCTTGCATATTTTACAAATAAAATATCTCCGACGGTGATTCCATACATCTCTAATCCCTGCTTAACAGCCAGAATCATATCTTTTGCATTTGCTTCAATCGCCAGAGAAGAAAGTCCGTCGCCCACTACCAGCAGTACCTTCGGATTCTGTCCGCAGGTCTTGCGGATTAATTCCAGTTCCTGACTGCCGAATCTCCGGCCAAGATCCGGTCGGGTCACATATTCATCCTTATCTTTACAAAGGGTCTGTACAAACACAAACTGATTGTCTTTGATAAATTCCTCTGATACATCGGAAAACACACTGTCCTGTGCCGCCGCATGATCCGCACGCACCCGCAGCATGCTCAGCGTCCTGTATCTTGCACCGGCTTTTCCAATTGCCAGTCTTGCCGGTGTCTTCGCTTTCATTTCCAGATACGCTTCTTCATTTTTCGGATGCTTCACCAAAAACTGTTTCTTCAAATCAATTTCCGTAATATCATCAATGCATCCGCCGGTGTCAATGTCTGCCGGCTTTGTTTTATTTGCTGCCACTGACTGCGTACCGCCCTTATTCGCAGTCAGCACTTGATTCTCCCGCTCCACCATCCGGCGAACCATCTGCTCTACCATCAGTCTGATATCCTGCTCATCCATTTTCCTAACCTCCTTAAGTCTCTATTAAAATAGCTCCGAAGCGTCTCCGGCTTTTTTCGTCAAACGCCCCCGTTCATCCACAAAGCCCATCTGCATAAGCCACTGGTGAAAGGGCTTTATTGATGTCAGACCAAACATTTCCCGCAGGGCGGCTGTTTCGTGATACCCTGTAGTCTGGTAATTCAGCATCACATCATCGCCGTGGGGAATTCCCATAAAATAGTTGCATCCTGCCGCCGTCAAAAGCACCG
>Ga0153983_1000167_pt1 | contig 16324 bp, 10 predicted proteins | sample TSGA067MetaG_FD_104693 | JGI IMG/M metagenome (GOLD analysis project Ga0153983, IMG submission 104693) | Attine ant fungus gardens microbial communities from Georgia, USA - TSGA067 MetaG | ecosystem: Host-associated > Fungi > Mycelium > Unclassified | place: USA: Georgia, Alexander Wildlife... | reverse complement strand
TAAATAGTAGTACGCTTTATCAAATAGATCTGGTCACCGGCGAAATAAAGAATAACTATACGAGTGATCTGATGTTTATCCAGCAATTTTTTATAGTGAAGAATCAAGTACTTGCGACAGATGGAACGGGCACCGTCATCTATGATCTGGAAAGCCATGAAGAATTAACGGAATCGGAATCCTTCCCTCAGCCTGTGCTGGATCAGTTCACTGCGAATGACAGCGGGTCATCAGAAACAGACGTCAGTATAAATATGTCCGGCGGCAGCTCGATCATTCTGGCATATGACGAAGAAGCAGTTTACTACGTAAACGAAGAAGGACTGTACCGGTGCGCATTTGGCGGAAGCAGCGCAGAGCAGGTAATCAATGGAGCATCCACGTCCATATCGAATCCGGCATATGGATTTGTCAGTCTGCTGGTAAATGAAGATAACAGTTTTTCTCTGCTGACAGACTCTAAGGTATTTCATTATACCTATTCAGATACGGTAACGGTGCCGGACAAGGAGCTGACCATCTATGCCCTTTCGGACAGCCAGAATGTGCGGCAGGCGATCTCTTCCTACCGACAGAAGAATCCGGACGTCAATATTAATTTTGAAGTAGGTCTGACAGGAGAGGACGGAGTGACTGCCCCGGATGCCATCCGGACGCTGAATACGGATATTATGGCCGGAAACGGACCGGATATTATCATATTGGATGGTATGCCTCTTACTTCCTACATAGAAAAAGGAATGCTGATGGATATCACAGATGTGACGGATGCAGCTGCGGAAGAAGGAGTGTTTGAAAATATCGTCCGTGCTTATGAATCGGACGGCAGGCTGTATGCTGTACCTACGCGTTTTCAGATACCTATAGTGACAACAGATGCAGATACATTAAGCAATGTTTCAGATTTATCCACGTTGACCGAGCAGGTAGAAAAACTGCGTGCAGATAACCCGAACACCGGCAATATTCTGCAGAATACAACAGCCGGCCTCTTCGCAGGCACATTCTTTGATATCTGTGCCGCTGCATGGCAGAAGGAGGATGGAACCATTGACGAAAAAGGACTGAAGGAATTTTTAACAGATATGACCAATATCTATCAGGCTCATGTCCGGACGAAGACAGAGGAAGAAATTACACAGTTAGAAGAGGATACTACCGTAATGTTGAGTAGTGGCGAAGCCGTTTCCGAAAATGCGTTAACGATACTTTTGGAAGGCTCTTTGATGGGAGTGTATCCGCTGGTTTCCATGGAGGACCTGGCATTATTGCTCAGCGTAAATAAAAAGCAGGAAAACTGGGCATATACTACCTTCTCCGGACAATCCGATCAGGTCTTTCTGCCGTCCCTGTCGGTGGGAATCAATGCCAAGACGGAGATGGGAGAGGAGACCAAAAGCTTTGTGCAGTACCTGTTATCCGAGGAGGCTCAGAAGAACAATCTGGACGGCGGCTTCCCGGTAAATCAAAAAGCATTTGACGCATTATGCGAGGCGCAGGAGTATGGGGAAAGCTATAGCGTGTTTAGTTTTAGTAAGTTAGAGACTGACGATGAAACCGGAGAAGAATTAATCAATGGAGATGATATGGTAGAAGTAGAAGAGTTCTGGCCCGAGAAACAGGACTTCGATACATTAAAGACCCAGATTGAATCGCTGAAAACACCGGCATTAACCGACACCACGATTAAAGATGCGGTTGTGAAAGAAGCGGCAAAGTGTATGAAGCAGGAGGTGTCTGCAGATGAGGCAGCCGAGACGATTATGCAGGCAATCAACCTGTATCTTGCGGAGTAAGAAGTACCGGGCAGGGATCTGTTTTCTCCTGCCCAGCCTTCTGGGGGTTACAATATTCGTATTGATACCCTTTGCAGATGTCATCCGGCGTTCCTTTGCAGCCACGATTACAGAAACCTGGGTGAGATTGTCAAACTATGCAGCAGTGTTTCAAAACTATGCGTTTCAGCTAGCGGCAAAAAATACACTGCGCTTTGTTGCCGTATGCATACCGCTATTGATTTTGATCTCTTTGGCGGCCGCAGTTTTTTTGCACCGGCAGATTTATGGGCATTATGTAAAGACCGCTTTTCTGCTTCCGATGGCGATACCAACTGCTTCCGTAGTGCTTTTATGGAAAATTTTGTTCCATGAAAACGGGCTGTTAAACGGATCTTTGTCAAAGCTGGGTATTTCCGGAGCGGACTGGATGAATACGAACTATGCCTTTTGGATATTGGCAGTTGTTTATATATGGAAGAATCTTGGCTATACCATTGTGCTGTGGATGGCGGGACTGGCATCGATTTCTGCGGATATCTATGATGCGGCAAAAGTGGATGGAGCAGGGGAATGGAAGATATTTACAAAAATAACCGTTCCCTGTCTGCTTCCGGTGCTGTACATGATTACGGTACTGTCCTTTTTAAATTCCTTTAAGGTGTTTCGGGAAGCCTATCTGGTTGCCGGAGATTATCCCCATGAGAGTATGTACCTGCTGCAGCATTTGTTTAACAACTGGTTTACGGATCTGTCATTGGATAAAATGGCGGCAGCTGCGGTTATTGTTGCGCTGGTAATATTGATTTTGATCCTGATGCTGCAAAGGGTCTGGGACAGGGAAGAGAAAAAATAGACGGAGGAGGACATCTTGGGAAGGAAGGTTGCATTTCTAGTATTGATAATCACTGCGCTGATCGTCTGTTACCCGATTCTGTTTATTCTGGCCGGTTCCTTTATGGGTGAGGCGGAGATCAAAAACTATCTGCTGCCGATGCTGACAGATTCCGATGCATTTGTTACATGGCAATTGATACCGGAGATGCCTACATTGAGATATTATGTGGAGCTGCTTTTGGATTCGCCTGAATTCTTCCGGATGTTTTGGAATTCGGTAAAGCTGGTGGTCTTGATTTTGGCAGGGCAGCTTGCCGCAGGAGTTCCGGCAGCATGGGCATTGGCAAAGATGAAATTGCCTTTTCCCAGAGCCTTGCTCTTTCTCTACATTATCTTGATGATGATGCCGTTTCAGGTGACGATGCTGTCCAATTATCTTGTACTGGATACGCTGAAGCTTTTGGATACCCATAGTGCGATTATTTTACCGGCTGTTTTTTCTACGTTTCCGGTTTTTATCATGCATCGGTTCTTTTCCAGTGTGCCGGAGGCCCTGTTGGAAGCGGCCAGAATTGACGGCGCCGGTGAACTTTTGATTTTTGTGCATATTGGCATTCCCCTTGGCAGCGGGGGGATCATATCGGCAATGATGCTGGGATTTTTAGAATATTGGAATCTGATTGAGCAGCCGCTGACATTTTTAAAGACAAAATCCCTTTGGCCGCTTTCCCTGTACCTGCCGAATATCAGCCTTGAAAATGCCGGAATTGCTTTCGTTTCTTCGGTGGCAGCGTTTATTCCCGCATTGCTGATATTTATCGGAGGACAGGATTATCTGGAACAGGGAATTGTCGCTTCGGCTCTTAAAGAATGAGTTCGAAAAGGTGATACGGACAATCAGGATATGAGGAGAGGAATCGGGATGATGCAAAAGACAGTAAAGGAAATAATAAATTACAGAAGACCGGACAAACGAAACTCCATGCGTGCAAAAGCAATAAAGGCATTGGCGGCTTTTCTTGTCCTGATGATTCTATTTACCATCTTATCACGGGTCGCCAGGCAGGTGACGATTCCGGCGGTAACGATAACCAATCCCAAAAAGGGAACGATCGACAGAAGGATAGAAGCTTCCGGCCAGGTGGAGGGAAATCAGCTGCTTCCGGTTACCACGGCAGCCGGACTGCGGGTGAAAACAGTCAATGTCAGAGAGGGGGAAAGGGTAAGTGCCAAAGACGTGCTCTTTGAAGTGGATATGGAAGATCTGGCTGAGAAAATCCAGACACTGGAGGAAGAAATTGAGGCGATTGATCTGAGAATTGATACTGCCGCGGCAAATAGCGAAAATGCAGAAAATAAGCGGGAACTGGAGCAGCAAAAGGCGGCAGAAAACTATAACCGGGCGGCTGCAAGCGGAAACCAAACGGTCGCTTCTGCTTACGAGTCAATGATCGCAGCACAGGAAACAAAAGCTGCCGCCGCTGCTGCCTATGATGAAGCATATGCAGATTATCAGCAGAAGGAGGAGGCACTTTCGCAGGCGCTGGAACACCAACAAAATGTGGAGAATATGATAAGCGGCGATCCTGACGGAGATTACAATATCCAGAAAGAGGAAGCCGATGCCGCTGCCGAGAAAACGCAGGCAGAGCGGGATACGGCGCTGCAGTCTGTAGAAACCTCCGAACAAACCAGTCAGCAGGCGGCGGCAGAATACAGTGCAGCAGTTAATGAGTATCGGCAGGCAGTAGAAGCCAATAAAGATTCTCTTCTGGATAAGGAGCATGCCATCCAGGACGCTGACCTGCCTGCGGATGCCGACAGCACCCGGGAAGAAGCGGAAATAGAAAGAGAGGGAAAGGCCAGAGATCTGGAAAAACTGCGGAAAATCCAGGAAAATAACGGGCTTGTTGGATCCGAAATCGATGCTGTGGTTACAAAAATAGGAGTGAGTGCAGGAGATGCTACGCCGGAAGGAATGAACATGGTTTTGGCGGATACTGCCGCAGGTGTTACATTTACGGCACAGATATCAGAGGACGACCGGAAATATATAACCCGAGACGATACGGTAAGCCTGACCGATGCGGACAACAATGTCTTTGATGACTTGCCGGTTGCGGCAATACAGGCGAATGAGGAAAATTCAGAGCTTTATGATGTTACGGTTCATTTAGGAGGTAATAAACTGGAGATCGGAGACAGCGCAACGATGAAGTTCACAAAGAAATCAAGTGTCTATAATACATGTGTGCCGATAGCGGCACTGCATCAAGAAAACAACCAGTATTATGTACTGGCGGTAAAAACTACGGATACGGTACTGGGTGAGGAAACGACAGCGGAAAAAGTGGAAGTAACCGTAAAGGAAAAAAATGCTGCGTATGCGGCTCTGACAGATGGTGCCTTGACTTCGGATCAGAAAGTGATTACCGATTCTGATAAAGAGATAGAGGCAGGCGACCGCATCCGGGTGGAGGAATAAGATGACGGTAAAAACGCATATAGGGAAAATGGCTCTGCTTCTGCTTTTGCTTATATGTATGGCAAAACTATTGATGGCAGAAGGAACTGCTTCAAATCATCGGCTTCAGCTTATGCCGGAGGATTCATTGGACAAAAAAACAGCAGAGCAGATGGAAGAAACAGAAAACGATTCGGAAGAACCGAGCGTATTTGCGGCATGGAATGAAAAGAAGAACAAAACGGTAGAAAATACAGATCTAAACCGCAGCACGAAGGCGAATGTAATGACTGTCAGCGGAGATACCGGGCTGTTATTTCAGCATTCCGGATACCTGGATACACAGGGCGATCATTGTCTCATTGACGAGCAGACTGCATATGAGCTTTTTGGCGGAACCGAGGTGGAGGGACAGGCAGTTACGGTTGAAGATCGGGACTATACGGTGCAGGGGATGATTACCGGAGTAGAAGGAGTAGTTGCCATCCCGGCAAATACAGACATGGGGGAAATTTTCAACAGGATCACGCTGGAAATTCCTGATGGAAAATATGCGCAAGGGGTGCAGGAAGAATTTACTCTTAAGCATGGGATCAGCGCAGATTCTATGGATTATGGGGTATATCGGTCGTGGACACGTTTTCTGGTATGGCTGATACCGGGGATCATGGGGATCTGCCTGTTAGTATCTATCTGCAGGGAAGGATGGAAACAGCGGAAATACCCGGTGATTTGCGGAATGTATGGGGTGTTTTTTGGTACCGTATTGCTTTTGCTGATCTGGGTTTTACAGATTGATGTCAGCATTCCGGCAGAGTTTATTCCTAACCAATGGTCGGACTTTGACTTTTTTACAGCAGTGTACGAAACGAAGAGGGAGGAACTGTCGCTCTTGTTTCAGACAGAAAAATCCATCCCTGAATTGGTACTTATAAACCCCGTGCTTACGGTTTTAAAATATATTCCTGTTTTTCTGGTGCTATTTCTTTTGTTTCATAGAAAGCTTCGTATTGAAAATGGGAAAGCGCTTTGTGCGTATCTGGTCTTTTCATGGGTGAGTGTGTTTGGAATCATTCTGGCACTGCGGGGCGGCGAAAATGCTTCGGTATTGAGCGAAAGCCGGATGCTGTGGCTTTTTATGGCATGCTATCTGGTGATCAGATATATATTAGAGATTTTCCGGTGCTCTTATTTTGCGAATCAGCCAGAGGATGCCCCATACAAAAGAAACTAATAAGGAGATAATTCCAAAATAGAGACATACTACACTTATACCATCATAAATGAATTCAGTCATAATACTGATAACGTAAACAACAAGCAGAAGAACTGCCGACAAAAGCCAACGGACGGCAGCCTGCCGGCATTCTGCGGCGGTGGCTTTTGTCTCAACCTTTTCTGATTCTATTTTTTTAAAGATCTTCATAATATTTTCTGAATCTGCTTGTGTCTGCTGTGCCTGATCAAAGTCCCCCATAGCCTGGAGAATTTCAATTTTTGTCTGGTAATAATATTGAAGGTTTCTTTCCGTATTTTTACATTGTCTGCGGAAGCGCCCGAGCTCTTCCAAAGCTTTCTCCCATTGCTGCTTTGCCTGGAGAAGGGCTATTTTTTCAGAAATCCGATGATGATAGATATGAAGGAATAAAAGCCCCAGTAATCCAACCAATACGATGACAGCAAGAGGCAAAAAAATTGTTACAATGCTGTCAAATTGGAAAATATAAATAGTGATATATAAATAAGCACTAACAACCAGTGCCGGAGCATAGACTTGCCACGGATCTCTCATAATCAAATATCCTCTCTTTGGAGATTATCTGTTTCCTTATCATATTACCATGTATTCTTCAACCGTTCAATTACATACGAGTGCACTTTTAAAATATGCACCCATTACATACTCAGTTTTTAGAGATTTGATTACTACATTTTGTAGGAAAAAGGTATATTAATTTTCGTTGTATTTACGATTAAACTCCCGGCAAAAAGCAGATATAATGAATTTACTTGAGCGCCTGAAAGGGTGCGGACAGTAATCATACATACGAGAGGTGATGGAATGAATCAAAATAGAGTGCAGGGTATGAAACGGACACAAATGATAGGTGCTGTTTTATCATTGGCAGTGCTGCTGGGAATGCTTTTCGTTCCGGAGAGCATTGGACTTAGCAGACAGGGAATCAATACACTCGGGCTTTTGATAGCTATTATCATTGCTTTGGTAACAGAGCCTCTGCCTATTGGCATCACCTGTATGCTGGGCATTGCCCTTTGTGTAATCTTCGGCACGACGGAAAGCATATCGCAGGCGTTGTCCGGATATACCAATCACATTTTATTTTTTGTACTGGCATCTTTTGGAGTTTCGGAAGCTATTGCAAAAGTTCCGTTGTCTCAGAGACTGCTTGTACTGCTGATTAAGATTTTCGGAACGAATATCAGGCATATTTTATTTGCCTTTATGTTATGTACCGCCATTATGTCTTCGATTATGTCAAACGTTGCCGCAACAGCCATATTTATATCTGTGGTCATCAGTTTCCTAAACATATATGAGGAGGAGGATTCCCGGAAAATCAGTGGGAAAGCTTTCATGATCGCACTTCCCATAGCCAGTATGCTGGGAGGAATGATTACTCCTGCCGGAAGCTCGTTAAATCTGTTGGGAATCGACTTTCTGAACAAAGCGGGTGTACCGGTTTCTTTTGTCCAGTGGATGGCGATAGGAGCACCCATTGCAATTCTTTCCCTTTTATTTTCCTGGTGGATTATTTTAAAAGTATTCAAGCCGGTAGAAATAGAGAAAGAAAAAATTGAAACCTATATGCAGTCACTAAATATCCCTAAGCAGTTTGAATCCAAAGAAAAAATTGTAGTGGTTATCATAAGTACAATGCTGATCCTTTGGATCCTCTCTTCCTGGGTGAAAGCACTGAATGTTACTGTTGTAGCGATCGTTGGTTTTTCCCTTTTTTTCCTTCCCGGTATTGATGTATTAGATTGGAGAGGGTATACACGCAAAGTCAGCTGGGAATCTTTTTTCCTGATTGGAACCATGATGTCCCTTGGAAATCTCCTGGCGGAAAATGGTGTCAGCAGCTGGCTGATTCAGATAGTATTTCCGGACAGTATGAATATGCCCCAATTTGTGACGGTGTTTTTTATCTGCATCATTGTATTTTTGCTGCTGCTGCCGATTCCCCTTGGTCCTGCATTGATTTCTATGCTGGGGGCACCGTTTATTGATTTGGCAGCACGGTGGGGACTGTCGCCGGCATTGCTATTGCTTCCGCTGGTTCTCTGTGCGGTCAATTGCTTTTTGCTTCCGCTGGATACAGTACCGCTGCTTACTTATTCCACCGGCTACTATAAGATGTCGGATATGCCCAAAGTATCGATTTATATTCAAATCGTTCTGGCTGCCTTGATTTCAGCCTGGATACCGATTATACTCAGAGTCTTAGGATTTATGTAAGTTTACAATATGATTCCAAAACGGGATTTTAATAGCTGATCTAATTTTTCCGGTGACGGAATCTTTTTTTCAGTGCGTACATGGTCAACAGTTTCGTAAAATGTATCATTCACAATAGACAGGCTGCCGTTTTTTGTCCGCATATTCACAAGGCGTTCATTAAGAAATACAGAGTTCTCATTTCTGGAACAGTATTCGTTGGGAGCCAGAAATTCTACCGGTTTCTGGGGCATGGTGGTAAACTGCAGGATTTTTTCCTGCTCTTGTCCGGAGACATAATGGACGGTCCACCAATACGAATCTGCACGGTCGATCCGAAATGTCTGCCCCCAATAGGTTTTTTCAAATCCATCTTCAACCAAAAGTGCACCCCCCGGCATAGGACCGCCATACCCCACATCGCAGAACCAGAGTTTCTCTTTTAGCGTAACGAGAATCCCACAATGCAGAGAAGGAGGAATGAAGTCCTTTCCCCGCAGGATTCTGCAGGTACAAAGCTGCACTTTGAAACCATATTCTCTTAAAAATGCAGAAAACAGCGTATTCAATTCAAAACAATATCCTCCTCTGTTTCTAAGGATCACTTTTTCAAACAGTTTTTCGATTCCGAGATCAATAAATTTATGAAACTCAAAAATATCCAGATTTTCAAAGGGAATATGGCACTGATGTGCATAAATCAGGTCATTCAGATTTTTCAAATCTGCTTTCGCAGGTTTCGTAATCTGTATTCTATCAAGATACAAATTCAGGTCGGGAAGTGGGGTGTATAATTGCGCATACATAGCTTAAGTCTCCTGTTTTTTCTAAAATCATAATGCTCTGTCTAAGTATAGCGCAAAAGCTTATCCAAGGCAATTGGCAAATCATTGACAAGATACCTGCAAAATGGTAGTATTAAGCCAGATTTAGAGCATTTTGCATAATTAAAACGGAGGTGAAAAAATGGACGAAGGCGGCAGTAGACATAGAACTCTGCCCGGGACAGGGAATCTGAGAAGACCGAAACAGCTTTTGCAAAGGCATTTTTTCGGCTTCGTTTTTTGTTTTCTGACAGGATAGATGTTATAAGGAAACATGAATTGTCAGAAGTAGAGGTCAGATCTTTGTCCCGATTTATGAGATATACATAATAGAGGAGGACAAACATTATGGAACCTAAAGAAATGGAAATTCTATTTGCTGAATTGACGGAACTTCTTGACAATCATCATATCAAAGAATTGAAAAATCAGTTGAATGATATCAATGAGGTGGATGTAGCTTCTTTTTTAGAGCAGCTTCCCCAGAAACGGCTGGTGATGGTTTTTCGCCTTCTGCATAAGGATCGGGCTGCGGAAGTGTTTTCGCACCTGGATATTGATACGCAGGAGCATATTATCAACTTCATTACAGATGCGGAAGTAGCCGGCATTATTGAAGAACTGTATGTGGATGATGCGGTTGACCTTATGGAGGAGCTTCCTGCAAATGTGGTGAAGCGTGTGATGGGCAATGCCACCAGTAAGACAAGAAAACTGATTAATCAGTTTTTGAAATATCCGGATAACTCTGCAGGAAGCATTATGACTGCTGAGTTTATTGACTTGAAAAAAAATATGAATGTGGCTGAATCTTTTAACCGCATTCGTAAAATAGGAAAAGACAAGGAGACAATTTATACTTGTTTTGTTACCAGTCCCGATAGAAAATTGGAAGGGATTGTTACTGTAAAAGAGCTTTTGCTTTCAGATTATGAGGATATTATCGGCGATATCATGGACACTAACTATGTCAGTGTCACTACGGCAGATGACCAGGAGTATGTAGCTGACCTTTTTGCGAAATATGACCTGCTGATTATTCCCGTAGTGGATCGTGAAAACAGGCTTGTGGGAATTGTTACAGTAGATGATGTTCTGGATGTTATTGAACAGGAAGCGACTGAAGATATAGAAAAAATGGCAGCTATTGTTCCGACTGAAAAGCCGTATATGAAAATAGGAGTTTGGGAGATCTGGAAAGCCAGAATTCCCTGGCTTTTGCTTCTTATGATTTCGGCTACATTTACCGGCATTATTATCACCAAATTTGAGGATGCACTGGCAACCTATGTGGCTCTTACCGCCTATATTCCGATGCTGATGGACACGGCCGGGAACAGCGGAAGCCAGTCTTCGGTTACTATTATCCGTGGAATGTCGTTAAACGAAATTGATTTTTCCGATTATTTGAAAGTACTCTGGAAAGAAGTCAGGGTAGCATTGCTTTGTGGTATTACTTTGGCAGCTGCTAATTTTGTAAGGCTGATGATTTTTGATAAGGTCGGCGTGCTAGTTGGTTTAGTTATTTGCCTGACGTTGGTGGTAACTGTATTTTGTGCAAAAGTAGTTGGCTGTACACTCCCGCTGATATCAAAAAAACTGGGATTTGATCCGGCGGTTATGTCCAGTCCGTTTATTACGACAATTGTGGATGCCATAGCACTGTTGATTTATTTTGAGTTTGCAACGTTGATTTTGCATATATAAAGGGAAAGAAAGCAAACGGACAACCTATGAATTATATTGTTTTTGATCTGGAATGGAATCAATGCCCTTATGGGAAAGAATGCGAAAACAAGAAGCTTCCTTTTGAAATTATTGAAATCGGAGCTGTAAAATTAAATGAAAAACGGGAAATCATAGATGAATTTCATCAGGTGATTAAACCGGTAGTGTATACGCAGCTGCATTTTCGCACCAAAGAAGTAATCGGAATCAACCGGGAGCTTTTAATGCAGGGGGTTCCTTTTATGGAAAGTGCGAAAGCTTTTCTAAATTGGTGCGGAGAAGATGCATCATATTGTACATGGGGAGCTACGGATTTAACGGAATTGCAGCGAAACTTGAAATTTTACAGGCTGCTTCATATGCTGAAAGGACCGCTTTATTATTTTGATATCCAAAAATTATTCAGCATTGCCTATGAGGATAGAAAAAAACGGAAATCGCTGGAAGATGCCATTGATTATCTGGATATTGACAAAAAAAAGGAATTTCACCGGGCTCTCTACGATGCTCATTATGCTGCGGAAATATTTAAAAAGATACCTTTGGACTGCATCCTGAGAAATTATTCTATTGATTGTTATCAGAATCCGAAAACAAAAGGAGAGGAAATCCGAGCGGTATATTCTGATTATGAAAAATTTATTTCCAGGGAATTTTCCAGCAAAGAAGCAGCGATGAAAGATAAAGAGGTGACCAGCACCCGTTGCTTTTTTTGCGGGAAAATGGTCCGCAAAAAGATTCGCTGGTTCTCTATGAATACAAAAAATCATTTTTGCCTGGCAATTTGTCCTGAACACGGGTATCTCAAAGGGAAAATACGCATGAAAAAATCTGATGACGGCAGGATTTATGTAATTAAGACATTAAAAAGCACAGATGATGCAGGAGCAAAATTGATTCGCAGCAAACAGGAGGTCGTTCGGAAAAAGCGTTATCTGAAAAGACATCAGGAATAGGTATATTTTAGTTGTGTCGAGGTCTTGCTTCCGCAGCATGCAATTCCCTTAAGACCAAATCCTGACCCGCCGCCGCTTGGCTTCTAACATGCGAAGTTTTTATTGCCTCTTGACAATACAAAGAGAGTGCTCGTATAATACGGTAATAATAGAATTTATATCAACGAAGACGGAGACAGTAAGCTTATTTAAAAGGACAAGCGAATCAGGGAGGGTGGAAGCCTGATGCCAAGTAGAACAAGCCGAAGATCACTCCTGAGTTTCTATCCGAAATGAGATCAGGATTTCAGAGTAAGAGAAGACGGATTCCCCCGTTAGCAGGAGCGCATATAGTGTGCCTGGTTTTTTTTGCTAAGCATCCGTATGCTGTAACAGGTGGTAACGTGAGTCAGGCTCTCGTCCTTTTACAGGACGAGAGCCTTTTTGGGACGTACCCCTTCCAGAAGGGGTACGTCCCAAATGAAAAGTGACCTGTCCCCAATTTTATCAAGGAGGAAAATAAATGTATCAAAAGGTGCCGACAAATTTGAATTTTGTTGAAAGAGAAAAAAAGACGGAACAATTTTGGAAGGATCATCATATTTTTGAAAAGAGTATGGAAAATAGAAAAGGTGAAAAAACGTATACGTTTTATGACGGTCCCCCGACAGCCAATGGAAAACCGCACATCGGGCATGTGCTGACCCGTGTGATTAAGGATATGATTCCCAGATATCGCGCCATGAAAGGATATATGGTTCCCAGAAAAGCAGGCTGGGATACGCATGGACTTCCGGTGGAGCTGGAGGTAGAAAAGAGATTAGGTCTGGATGGAAAAGAGCAGATCGAAGAGTATGGTCTGGAGGAATTTATCAAACACTGTAAAGAGAGTGTCTGGCAGTATAAGGAAATGTGGGAAGATTTTTCAGGAACGGTAGGTTTCTGGGCCGATATGGACAATCCTTATGTTACGTATCATGATGATTTTATTGAATCGGAATGGTGGGCGTTAAAGATCATTTGGGAAAAAGGGCTGCTGTATAAAGGATATAAAATTGTTCCTTATTGCCCGCGCTGCGGCACACCCCTTTCCAGCCATGAAGTAGCGCAGGGATATAAGGACGTAAAGGAACGTTCTGCTATTGTACGCTTTAAAGCAAAAGATGAGGATGCGTACATCCTGGCATGGACGACAACTCCGTGGACGCTGCCGTCGAATGTAGGTCTTTGCGTGAACCCTGTGGAAACCTATGTAAAGGTGGAAGCAGAGGGGAAAACCTATTATATGGCAGAAGCACTGGTGAATGACGTACTTGGGGAAGATGCTAAAATCCTAGACTCTTTTAAGGGAAAAGACCTGGAATATAAAGAATATGAACCACTATTTCCTTTTGTAGACTTAAATGAAAAGGCATATTTTATAACCTGTGATTCTTTTGTTACCCTATCCGATGGTACCGGGGTTGTGCATATCGCTCCGGCATTTGGTGAAGATGATGCTAAGGTGGGAAGAAACTATAATTTGCCGCTGGTACAGCTTGTAGATGAAAAAGGGGAAATGACAGAAGAAACCCCATGGGCAGGAACTTTTTGTAAGAAGGCGGATCCGCTCATTCTTCAGGATTTAGAAGACAGAGGATTACTGCTGGCAGCTCCTGTTTTTGAGCATAGCTATCCCCACTGCTGGCGCTGCGGGACACCGCTTATTTATTATGCCCGGGAATCCTGGTTTATTAAAATGACAACTGTTAAGGAGGATTTAATACGAAATAATAATACCATCAACTGGATTCCGGAAAGCATCGGAAAAGGACGCTTTGGAGATTGGCTGGAAAATGTTCAGGATTGGGGCATCAGCCGTGACCGTTATTGGGGAACCCCGCTGAATATATGGGAATGTGAATGCGGACATATGCATTCGATAGGAAGCAAAGAAGAACTAAGAAAATCATCGGATAATTGCCCGGAGGATATCGAACTCCACAAGCCATATATTGATGCAGTTACTATCCGGTGTGAAAAATGTGGAAAAGAGATGCACAGAGTGCCGGAGGTAATCGACTGTTGGTTTGATTCCGGTGCGATGCCCTTTGCCCAGCATCACTATCCTTTTGAAAATAAGGAATTGTTTGAGCAGCAGTTTCCGGCAGATTTTATTTCGGAAGCAGTAGACCAGACAAGAGGATGGTTCTACTCCCTGCTTGCCATTTCTACATTGATTTTCAATAAAGCACCTTATAAAAATGTTATTGTACTGGGTCACGTGCAGGATAAAGACGGACAGAAAATGAGTAAGTCCAAAGGCAATGCGGTGGATCCTTTTGAATCCTTAGAACAATACGGAGCAGATGCAATCCGCTGGTACTTCTATGTCAACAGTGCGCCCTGGCTGCCCAACCGTTTCCAAGGTAAGGCGGTGCAGGAAGGGCAGCGCAAATTCATGGGAACTTTGTGGAATACCTATGCATTTTTTGTTCTCTATGCCAATATTGACCAGTTTGATGCCACCAAGTACCAATTAGAATATGAAAAGCTGCCGGTGATGGACAAATGGTTATTATCAAAGCTAAATACGATGATCCGAACCGTAGATGAGGATCTGGATAACTACAAAATCCCTGAAAGTGCAAGGGCTTTGCAGGACTTTACAGATGATATGAGCAATTGGTATGTAAGACGGAGCAGAGAGCGCTTCTGGGCAAAAGGGATGGAGCAGGACAAGATCAATGCATACATGACGCTGTATACCGCATTGGTTTCCACTGCGAAAGCAGCTGCACCATTTATCCCATTTATGACAGAAGATATCTATCAGAATCTGGTGAGAAGTATTGATAAAGATGCACCGGAAAGTGTCCATCTGTGTGATTTTCCAAAAGTAAATGCCCAGTGGATCGATAAAGAGCTAGAAGAGAATATGGAGCATCTTTTAGATATCGTAGTAATGGGAAGAGCCTGTAGAAATACGGCCAATATCAAAAACAGACAGCCAATTGGTCAAATGTTTGTGAAAGCGCCGTTTACCCTGTCTGATTTCTATAAAGAGATTATTGCTGATGAATTGAATCTCAAGCAGGTAACATTTACCAACGATGTAAGCCGCTTTACCTCTTACAGTTTTAAGCCGCAGTTAAAAACGGTTGGTCCTAAGCATGGAAAGCTTCTGAATGAAATCCGTCAGATACTTTCTGAAATTGATGGAAATGAAGCAATGAACCAGGTGAAAAATAATGGTGATCTAAAACTGTATATAGATGGAACAAAGATTGTGCTGTCAGAAGAAGACTTGCTTATTGAAATGACTCAGCAGGAGGGCTATGTTGCCGAATCTGATCATGGAATAACGGTCGTACTGGACACAAAACTAACGCCGGAGCTGATTGAAGAAGGGTTTGTAAGAGAAATTATCAGTAAAATCCAGACGATGAGGAAAGAAGCAGATTTTGAGGTAACGGATAAAATCAGCGTCTATGCGGCAGACAATGCTTTGATTGAAAAAATCATCAAAAACAACGAAGAAGAGATCAAAAAGGAAGTATTAGCCGAAAAAATTGTGCTTGATGAACTAAAAGGATATAAAAAGGAGTGGAAAATCAATACAGAAAATGTTAGTATGGGAGTTGAAAAGAATTAGGAGGAAATAGTATGCGGGATATACAGTTAAAAAAAGAAACCTTCAAAAAAAGTGTAAAAGATAATATAAAAGTGCTATATCGCAAGACCATAGAAGAAGCAACCCAGCAGCAGATTTTCCAGGCAGTTTCTTATGCCGTAAAGGATGTCATTGTTGACAACTGGATTAAAACACAGGAACAGTACGAAAAGGAGGATCCCAAGATCGTTTATTATATGTCCATGGAATTTCTAATGGGCAGAGCGCTGGGGAATAATCTGATCAACCTTACTGCATTTGAAGAAGTAAAAGAAGCTTTGGATGAAATGGGATTTGATTTGAATGTCATTGAAGATCAGGAACCGGATGCGGCACTGGGAAATGGCGGTCTTGGCCGCCTGGCGGCCTGTTTTCTGGACTCCCTTGCTACCCTTGGATACTGTGCATATGGCTGTGGAATCCGTTACCGCTATGGTATGTTCAAACAAGAGATTAAGGATGGTTATCAAGTAGAAGTGCCGGATAACTGGCTTAAGGATGGAAATCCTTTCGAACTGCGCAGGCCGGAATATGCCAAAGAAGTCAAGTTCGGCGGCTATGTAAATGTAGAATATGACAGCAATACCGGTAAGAGCCGCTTTATCCAGCAGGGGTATCAGTCCGTGCTGGCGGTTCCTTATGATATGCCCAT
>Ga0153983_1000166_pt1 | contig 16415 bp, 11 predicted proteins | sample TSGA067MetaG_FD_104693 | JGI IMG/M metagenome (GOLD analysis project Ga0153983, IMG submission 104693) | Attine ant fungus gardens microbial communities from Georgia, USA - TSGA067 MetaG | ecosystem: Host-associated > Fungi > Mycelium > Unclassified | place: USA: Georgia, Alexander Wildlife... | reverse complement strand
TTGCTCTCATATCAATTGTAGCTAATATTGGTTTTCCCAAATACCCTTTTTCCAGTATCGTTTTTAATGCCCGAATGGATTGATCGTATCTCATATTAGAATTGACACCTAACTTAATCCCTGCCTCCTTACAGAGCTTTACAATTTCTTTTGCCTCTTCCAAATTCATTGCTAATGGCTTCTGGCACAAAATCCCTTTAATATATGGCTTTGTTACAGCATGGCGAACCACCTCTAGTTGTTTGTCCGGCGGAATGGCTATATCCAGAATTTCCACATTTTCGTCGTCAACTAATTCTTTCCATGTCCTATAAGCATTTGGAATCTGATATTGGTCAGCAACTTTTTTACATTTTTCCCATGTTAAAGATGCAATTGCATATGGATTGAATCCAACATCCGAATATGCTTTTAAATGGCAATCCTGTACAATGAATCCGGCTCCAATAATACCAATTTTATAATCCATTTTTTGAGGTAATTCCGGCTCAATGCAATAGTCAATTTTATTTATATCTATCATCTCTCTATCACTCCTTCCTGCTAATGTTCTCCATTATACTCACGAATTGCCGCAACCATTGCTGCTATATTTTCTACCGGTACTCCCGGTTGAATATTATGTATAGTATTGAATACAAACCCTCCTTTTTTCCCAAATATCTTACAGCATTCCAGAACCTCCTTCCTCACTTGCTCCGGTGTTCCGTAAGGCAGCGTTTTTTGCGTATCCACTCCTCCGCCCCAAAATGTAATGCTTTCTCCATGATTTTTCTTAAGCGCATGACGATCCATATTTTTAGCCGTCCACTGCACCGGATTTAAGATGTCGAATCCCGACTTTATTAAATCAGGAATCAATGTATAGATACTGCCGCAGCAATGTTTAAAGGTCTTCCATGAAGTATTTTCATGAATCCAATCATTTATTTTTCTATAGTATGGCCGATATACTTCCCGAAAAACGTCATTTGAGCAGAAGGGTCCATTCTGGGTACCAAAATCCGCTCCGCAAATATACGCCACTTGAATAACCTCCCCCAATACATCATGCATCTTCTTTAAATTTTCAATTGCATACTCAGCTTCATAGGCAAAGATTTCGTGCAGGATCTCCGGTCTTGAAACAATAGATATATACCATTCTGTAATATCGCGAAGTCCCTTTGGCTCTCGCAGCTGCGGTCCGGGTACCAGTGCGATATCACCAAAGGCAGTACCTCCCAAATTTCCCATAATAACATCCTGAGATCTTTCAACCTCTGTTTTTTGCATACTAAGCCAGTCCAAATCTTCTTTACTGATTGATCCAAATTCTTCAAAATTATCTTTTATATCATAATTATCTTCATCAAATTCCGGTACACGGTTGATATTATCAAAGTAAAATCCTTTCTTGGGCATACAACCTGCCGGTGCATAATTAGTATCTCCGCAAGCATATATAAAAGTATCTCCTTTTCCGTCCGTTGTTGTTACAAACTCATCTGATACCAGCACTTCTTGTCCCCATGGCGTCTTCCATTCTTTGAATTTATCTGTCTGGCGAAAGCCAAACATCGTGCCAGCACTCCATAGCGGAGTTGTCTGGATTCCCATTGCTTCCTTTAAATCATCCTCTATCAGAGCCAATAATTGAACTGGTTCTAGAATTTTAATGGGTTTTTTCTCCAGACCATAATATTCTCTTAATTTTTCTGCTACCATGCAATGAATTCCTGTTGTCGGCATTCCGCCAATATCCAATAATACCGGTCCATCTTCGTGATTTAAAGCAAGCTTTAATTTATCTTTTCCTGTCATTTCAGTTGTCTCCTTTATGATTTATTTTCCATTTGATCTTGTTCTTACATCAAATGCTACAGCTATGATAAAAATAATACCCTTTACTACGTACTGCAGTGAAATATCTACTCCCATCAAATTCATCCCATTAGTAAGCGACATGATTACTAAGACCCCAATTATCGTATTTGTAACCTTTCCTATACCTCCGCTAACTGCCGTCCCGCCTATATAGGCTGATGCAATAGCATCCATCTCAAATCCCAGCCCAGCCGTAGGTGTTGCTGACTGAAGCCTGGAAGTATATAAGATTCCTCCAAGAGCTGCTAATACTCCCATTGAACAAAATGCAAACAGTGTTACTTTTTTTACATCTATTCCTGATAATTCAGCCGCCTGTTCATTCCCCCCTATCCCATAGATATAACGTCCCAACCTGGTTTTGTTGAGCATATAATTATATGTAACCAAAACCACCGCTACCAATACCGCAGTCCAGGGAAGACCGCTATACTGCGCCAGCGTCCAGATAATAACCATTATTATCAGAGAAAGAAAAACTAATGATGTAATAAAAACCGGCATTGACGTTACATTAAAATGATATTTTATTTTGTTTTTTCTTTCTCTAACCCGTGAGAATACAAACAATATCACAACAGCGATACCTATCAGAAGCGTTAATAAATGAATCTCCATATTTATTCCGGGAATATCCGGTATAAAAGCATTTGATATTGCATTAAATCCTGAATTTGGAATAATGATTGTCCCTGTCTTTTGCAATGACAGATTGAGTAATCCTCTGAATATAAACATACCTGCCAGCGTTGTTACAAATGCCGGCACTCCTACCCTCGTTACCAGCGTCCCCTGATAAAAACCGATTACCAGACCAAGGAGTAATACTAATAAAATAGCAGCCCACTCATTCACTCCATATTGTGTCATCAGTATTGCTGAAACGGCACCACTAAAGCCTGCTACATATCCTACAGAAAGATCAATATGTTTTAAGATCAGTATTAGTGTCATACCAATCGCCAATACTGCCACATAACCTGCCTGATTGATTAAGTTGGCAATATTCCTGGCCTGAATAAATCCACCGTTTGTTTTCCAGGTAAAAAACCCCATTATCAAAACAAGCGCAATATACATCATGTAATCTCTAACATTTATTTTTACTAAATGGATAATTTCTTTTCCGATTTTCATCTGTCTAAACCTCCTATGACTTAACAGCCATTGACATGACTTTTCTTTCATTCGCTTCCTCTGCTGTGATTTCTCCAACAATTCTTCCTGAAGACATAACATATATGCGGTCACTCATCCCTAACACTTCCGGCAGTTCTGACGATATCATAATAATACTCATTCCTTCTTTAACCAATTGGTTCATCAGAGTATATATTTCATATTTTGCCCCTACATCAATACCCCTTGTCGGCTCATCCAGAATAAGTATCTGCGGCTTAGAAAACATCCACTTTGCAATCTGCACTTTCTGCTGGTTTCCTCCACTTAAGTTGCCAACTTTCTGTAAAATAGAAGCACATTTGATTTTCAGAGAATTTTTATATGAATTTGCAACATTAATCTCTTCATTTTCATTGATTACTAACTTCTCTGTTAATTCTTCTAAATTCGCTATGGTCGTATTGTATTTTATATCCTGAATCAAGATTAAGCCGTTTCTTTTTCTATCCTCTGATACATAGGCAAGTCCTGATTTAATCGCTATTTTGGGATTTTTAAACTTTTTCATTTTCCCATTTATATAGATTTCACCGGATTTTATCCTATAGCCGGTTGGATTTCCAAATAAACTCATAGCAAATTCTGTCCTACCCGCTCCCATAAGCCCTTGAATTCCTACGATTTCCCCCTGCCTTACCTTAATACTAATATCTTGTAATATTTCCCGCCCTTTTACAGGATCCTCCACTGTCCAGTCCTTAACTTCCAAGGATATATCTCCAGGCTCTTTTTTCTCTCGTTTAGGATAAATATTTTCAATCTCTCTGCCCACCATGTTTTTAATAATCTCAGCCTCAGTAACAGCCTTTTCATTGGCATTTATGGAACAAATTGTTGCTCCATCTCTCAAAACTGTAATTGTATCGGCAATTTCAATGATTTCCTTTAATTTATGGGAAATCATAATACAAGTCACTCCTTGATTTTTTAGCTCCTGTATTAAACCCAATAAATTCCGGCTGTCCTCTTCATTTAATGCCGCAGTAGGTTCATCTAAAATAAGTAATTCAACATTTTGACTGAGTGCTTTTGCTATTTCAACTAATTGCTGATTTCCAACACCTAAATTTTTTACTTTTATCGAGGGATCCACATCCAGACGGACTTTTTTAAGTATTTCCGATGCTTTTACAATTGTTTCATTCCAATCTATTGCTTTTTTATTGAGAATTTCATGACCAAAAAAAATATTTTCATATATACTGAGTTCAGGTATCAAAGCTAATTCCTGATAAATAATTGCAATACCTTTTTTCTCACTGTCTGAAATCGATCTGAATTGTTGTATTTCTCCATTATAAATAATATCTCCGGAATAGGTACCATAATGATAGACTCCGGACAATATTTTCATCAATGTAGATTTCCCTGCGCCATTTTCGCCTACCAGGCAATGGATTTCTCCACGTTTCACTTTAAAACTTACATGATTAAGCGCCAAAACTCCCGAGAAATCTTTCGTAATATTTTTCATTTCCAGAATATATTCGCTCATTGTAATCTCCTGTTTTTGCAATAGAGACCACCTGAACAGGTGGTCTCCAACATGGTTGACAACTATTCAATACCAGTAAAGTCTGCTATATCATAATATTCCGAGTCAAAAATATCTGCTTTTACACTTTCTTGTGTCACAGAAATTACCGGGAGCTGATACATGGGAACCTCCTTGGCTCCATTATCAAACACTGCATTCGTTTCAACTTCTTCTCCATTTAAAATTTGCTTTGTCATGGCAACCGCCGCATCCGTCAGAGTACGTGTATCCTTAAGCACAGTCATAGATTGCTTTCCATCTATGATATATTGAATAGATGCTTGTTCCGCATCCTGTCCGGTAATATAATACTTAGTAACATCTTTATCTGTCGCAAACACATCTGCAATTGAACGTGCTGTTCCATCATTCGGTGCTAAGATAAATACTTCTCCCTTATCCTCTGCACTGGCTGAAGTCAAATCGGATTCGGCTTTTGATTTTGCTGTATTAAAGTCCCAGTCAGTAGTTATCTGTCCTAAAATAGCGGCTTGCTGATCGCGTGTAAGTTCTAATGTATCCTGTACCTTTTCAGCTTCACTTGAATTTTTGATTACAAACGTTCCGTCGGCTATCTTAGGCTGCAATACTGACCAAGCACCTTCAAAAAATACAAATGCATTTTCATCGGATAAAGCCCCCGCATAAAGATAGAGCGGATTCCCTGTGCCGCTTGCCTGTTCAATCAAAAATTCTCCCTGGGCAACACCTACAGATTTACTATCAAACCCTACATTATAATCAACTGCTTCTGTATCTGTGATGAGCCTGTCATACCCAATCACTGTTACGCCCGCTTCCTGTGCGATCTCAACAGTAGATCCTACTGCTGCTGTGTCGTGGGGACAAATGATAAGTACTTCCATACCTTTAGATACTAATGTTTCCACATTTGTTTTTTCTGTTGCGGATGATCCCTGACTAAAAAGGACTTGATATGTAAAACCTGCTTCATCCAGAATTTCTCCGAACCGGGTTTCATCTTGTATCCATCTTGGTTCATCCTTTGTCGGCAAAACGATTCCTACCTGAACGCTTCCTGAAGAGTCATCCTCTGTTGTTTCTGCTTCTGTTTTCGTATCTGTTTCTGCATTTTCATTTTTCGTATCCGAGTTCGAGTTCCCGCAACCAACTGTTCCGAACACCAACAATGCTGCAACCAATACCAAATTGACGATTTTGTTTCCCATTTTTGTTTTCTTTTTCACTTCTCGATCTCCTTTCGTGATTGTGTTTCATATTTCATGAAACGTTTCATTTATTGTTTATATTATCTCATGGCATTTTCACATTGTCAATACACTCTTGATTTTTTCATTGAAAACTTCCAAAAAAAGAGAACAATTTTTGTGTTTTTTCACAATCATTGTTCTCCATATCTTTTCCAATATATCATCCCTTTAATAATACATCAACTTTTTGCTTTACCTTATCAATTTCTTCTTTTCCGTCCATTATAGTAATTTCAAGCTCTATAACCTCTTTCTGAAACGGCTGTATTGTATGCACCTTGTCTTTCTCATAAGATAATCCATAAACATTGGAGTTTGTTGGTTCTAATCCCATCGCATAATCTCCTGCCCCCAACGATTTCCATTGTATGAAATGAGGGAGATATTTTTTATTAAATGCAATTTTAACTCCAATCTGTATTTTTTCATTGACCAGGCAAGCAAAGGTATTTCCATCCGCATCTGCAGCAAGCTCATGAAGATACACCCGCTCCGGTTCATGTTCTATGGGGGGAGCCATGAAGTTCCACATGTCAGCTTCATTTCTGGCCGCCTCATCCCGAGGCCGCACTTCTTTTGTTGGTAAAATAATTCTTGCGTCCTCATCTAATAGCGGATACCCTAAATTAAAATGATAGAGTATCATCATTGGCTGAGAACAATACGATAAATTCTCAATTTCATCAGTAATCTTGATAGTCTTCTCCCCATATAGTGTTTCAATGGTTCTTCGTAATGTCATGTTATTTCCAAACAGCTCTGCTTCCCGCATTTCGCCGCTGATTTTGATCTTATATCCTTCGTCTTTCCAGTTTGCATCTGCGCTGACATGCTCTGCGGGTGCAGAGCGAATCCTTCCATGCATTGGATAATAGATACCATCTACAGTGCAGGGAAGACAGGTGTTTTCTAAGCCGCAGGTGAAAAGCAGACCTCCCATAATGCTTTTCGCTCCCTCGTTGCCATGGGTATCGTAATCCATCCTGCCTACCAAACCTTGCTTGGCCATAAAGGAAAGGTTCATGCCTTTATAGGAACATTCACTGATGTCAAGACACTTATCGGATATAACCTGGAATCTAAGATTTCCATTTTTCACATCATATCCTTTTAATCCACCAGCTCGTCCTTCCATGAATGTAATTGGTCTTACATGTGCTACCTGCTGCATACTGCCCACTTTTTTTAACATCGCATATTTGTCCATATTGTAACCTCCCATCTGCTTCATCACAATTCTAGACGATTTGTGCATGAAATTTATTTATACAAATACGAGGCAATCATAACATTATTATAATTCATATGCAAATTACTATTACTATTTTGTAAATGGAGCCAGCTCCAGCCGAATGAAATATCCCTGGTTATGGTCACAAACCGGACAAACTTCCGGAGCTTTTGTGCCATAATGAACATATCCGCAATTTAAGCACATCCATCCGGTTTCTACTTTAGAAACAAAAAGTTCTCCATTCTCAATAAGATCTGCAAACATCCCAAACCTGTCACCATGCGTTTTTTCAATTTCTGCTATCATACGAAAGGATGCTGCAATTTTTGAAAACCCTTCTTCCTCTGCCTTATTCCCAAATATTTTATATACAGGATCAAACTCTTCATACTCATTATGCTGGGCCGCCCTGAGAATCTGTATAATATCTTCATGCAAATCCACCGGGTAAGCACCATCTACCGTAATGTTTTCTCCTGCCAATTCTTTTAGATGCTTATAGAAAATCTCAGCATGTTCTTTTTCCTGATTCGCTGTAAATGTAAAGATACTTTCGATCACATGGAGTCCCATTCGTTTCCCTTGTGATGCACCAAATGTATATCTGTTTCTGGCCTGACTTTCTCCGGCAAATGCCCGCATAAGGTTATCCTTTGTTTCACTGGTTTTAAAATCTACTGACACAATTCATTTCCTCCTGTTATCTTATATTATATTAAAACTTTGCACTTCAGAAGCAGGACGGCAGCGAGGTGAGGGCTGGTTTTAATATAATACAGTATTTCCCCATCTGTTTTTTCTTAAACAGATTTTATTCAGAAATCGAACGGGGACGGGTCACTTTTAAAAGTGACCCGTCCCCGTTCGATTCGTTCGATTTATTCTTCTCCGCCGTAAAGCGTAACCAATTTATTCAGATATGCATATCTTTCTTTTGCCTGTTTTTCTGATTCAGCAAACAGTTTATCCGCTTTTTCAGGATCCGTACGTTCAAGAGAACTGTAGCGAACTTCTCCTTCCAGGAAGTCGCGGTAGCTTCCGGTCGGAGCTTTGCTGTCTAAGCTAAACGCATTCTTTCCTTCTGCCGCAAGTGCAGGGTTATAACGGAAGTTATGCCAATAGCCGGCTTTGATAGCATCATCCTCTTCTGCCTGCGCTTTTCCCATACCTGCTTTGATCCCATGATTGATACATGGTGCATAGCCGATAATCAGGGAGGGTCCCGGATAGCTTTCTGCTTCTGTAATTGCTTTCACAGTCTGATTATAATCAGCACCCATTGCAATCTGTGCTACATATACATAACCATAACTCATTGCGATACTTGCAAGATCTTTCTTCTTCACCTCTTTACCACCGGCGGCAAACTGTGCAACCGCACCTGTCGGTGTTGCTTTGGAGGATTGCCCGCCTGTATTCGAATATACTTCCGTATCAAATACCATCAGATTCACATCTTGTCCGCTGGCCAATACATGATCCAGACCGCCAAAGCCAATATCGTAAGCCCAGCCGTCACCACCAAAGATCCACTGGGATTTTTTAGCAAGAAAATCTTTGTCTTTTAAAATCTCCTGTGCCTTCTCACAACCGCATGCTTCCAAAGCCGCTACCAGTTTATCGGTAGCCGTTCCATTCGCCGCACCATTCTGGAAGGTATCCAGCCATTCCTGTGCCGCTGTCTTTACATCTTCTTTCTCGGCATTGGCAGCCAAATCCTCCACTTTGGTTTTTAACCCTTTTCGAAGAGCATTCTGCGCCAATAACATACCGTATCCAAATTCCGCATTGTCTTCAAATAAAGAGTTCGACCATGCAGGTCCTTTTCCTTTGGCATTAACCGTATACGGTGTAGACGGTGATGAATTTCCCCAGATCGAAGAACATCCTGTTGCATTTGCAATATACATTCTGTCACCATATAATTGAGTGATCAGTTTTGCATAGGGTGTTTCTCCACAGCCTGCACAGGCTCCTGAAAATTCAAGCAATGGCTGTTTAAACTGGCTTCCTTTCACGGTATTCTCTTTGAATTTCGCTACTACATCTGGTTTTTCAGGCAGTGTCACCGCATAATCAAAATATACCTGTGAGCCAACATTCGCTTCCATATTTTCAAGCTCAAGTGCCTTTGCGCCCTTTTTCCCCGGGCAGACACTGGCACAGGAACCGCATCCGGTACAGTCATATGCGGAAACCGTAAGCGCAAATTTATACTGATCCATTCCGGTCATAGGCAGGGTTTGCATTCCTTCAGGTGCTTCCCCAACCTCTTCCGCTGTCATAGCAAACGGACGAATAACCGCATGCGGGCAAACATAAGCACAACGGTTGCATTGGATACAGTTTTCCGGTTTCCAAACAGGAATATCGACTGCAATACCACGTTTCTCATATGCAGAAGAGCCGGAAGGTGTGGAACCGTCAACATATTTTGTAAATGCAGATACGGGCAGAGAATTTCCTTCCTGGGCATTTACTTTACTTTGAATACTATTTACAAAATCCACCACATCTGCTCTGCCGCCTTTTGCATGGGCGAGTGTCAGTCCCTCATCCTGCGCAGTTTTCCAGCTGTCGGGGATTTTGATTTCCACTACTTGTTTTGCCCCTGCATCAATAGCGTCATAGTTCATCTGGACAATCTTATCGCCTTTTTTTCCATAAGTAGCTTTTGCTGCTGTTTTCATTAATTCAATCGCCGAATCTTCCGGAATAATCCGGGCAAGTTTAAAGAATGCGGACTGAAGAATCGTATTAATACGTCCTCCCAGACCAATTTCTTTACCAATCTTAATTCCATCAATAATATAAAATTTAATCCCATGATTTGCAATAAAACTTTTCACCTGACCCGGCAGATGCTTTTCAAGCCCTTCCATATCCCATGAGCAGTTTAATAGGAAGGTTCCGCCATCTACTAATTCCTGAACCATGTTATATTTATCTATATAAGATGGATTATGACAGGCAACAAAGTTGGCTTTGCGGATTAAGTAAGTAGATTTAATTGGCTTTTTACCAAAACGCAAATGGGAAATCGTAACACCACCGGATTTTTTGGAATCATAATCGAAATATGCCTGCGCATACATATCCGTATTGTCCCCGATAATCTTAATGGAGTTCTTATTCGCTCCTACCGTACCGTCTGCCCCAAGTCCCCAGAACTTACAGTTAATCGTTCCTTTTGGAGTTGTCACAATTGGATCTCCTGCATCAAGAGACAGATTCGTCACATCATCCACAATACCGATTGTGAATTTTTCTTTTTCCGTATTTTTATATACTGCTACAATCTGTGCAGAAGTCGTATCTTTAGATCCTAATCCGTAACGTCCTGTGAAAATAGGTACCGCATCAAATTTCGTTCCTTTTAATGCCGCCACTACGTCCAGATACAATGGTTCTCCAAGAGCACCCGGCTCCTTTGTTCTGTCCAATACGGAGATTTGTTTTACACTGTCAGGAATCGCGCTTAAGAATGCTTCTTTGCAAAACGGTCTGTAAAGACGAACTTTTACAACGCCTACTTTCTCTCCTGCTGCCAATAAATAATCAATCGTTTCTTCGATCGTATCACATGCAGAACCCATAGCAATAATAATATGCTCTGCATCTGCTGCCCCATAATAGTTAAACAGCTTATAATCCGTACCGATCTTTTCATTCACTTTATCCATATATTCCTGCACGATCGCAGGCAGCGCTTCATAATACGGATTACATGCTTCCCGTGCCTGGAAGAAAATGTCAGGATTTTGAGCAGAACCCCTCTGGCATGGATGATTCGGATTGAGCGCATGCTTTCTGAAGGCATCAATAGCATCCATATCTGCCATTTCTTTTAAATCTTCATAATCCCATGTTTCTATTTTCTGAAGCTCATGGGAAGTCCTGAATCCATCAAAGAAATTAATAAATGGAACACGTCCTTTAATTGCTGCGAGGTGGGCAACCGGTGTTAAATCCATAACCTCCTGAACACTGGATTCGCAAAGCATTGCGGATCCTGTCTGACGGCATGCGTATACATCGGAGTGATCTCCAAAAATAGACAGCGCATGGCTTGCCAGCGCTCGGGCAGATACATTAAATACACCCGGCAGCTGCTCACCTGCTATTTTATATAAGTTTGGAATCATTAATAAAAGCCCCTGAGAGGCCGTATAAGTAGTAGTTAATGCTCCTGCTGACAAAGAACCGTGTACCGTACCGGCCGCACCCGCTTCTGACTGCATTTCCGTTACCTGTACTTCCTGATCAAAAATGTTCTTCCTTCCCTGTGTGGCCCATTCGTCTGTTGCTTCAGCCATTACAGAAGATGGGGTGATCGGATAAATAGCAGCCACATCTGTATATGCATAAGAAGCATGGGCAGCCGCATGATTACCATCCATGGTTTTCATCTTTCTTGCCATCTGATTTTCCTCCTTGATATTATAAAAAGCTCTTTTTTTACTGCATAATATTATACCATGCTTTCTACTTCTTGTCCAACTTACTGAGCGCTTCATATCCATGTTTTTACAAAAAACAATCCGGTCATTTTTAATTCTCAAGAATTTCCTGTATCGTTTTAGAGCCTAATTCATTCATCATGATCTGTTGAATTCGATTCAACTCCGTATGTACTTTGCATACATCATCTTTTGGGTTTCGGGCACACTTTTTGTCAGGATTTAGGCATTCAATCATATAAAAAGATTGATCCACGGTCAGATACAGATCCAATAATGTAATGCGCTTCAAAGATGTGTTCAATGCATAACCTCCATGGCTTCCACGAAAACTTTTTACAAAACCGGCATGCTCCAGTTTATTTAATATTTTATAACCAAATGCCGGTGTTAAACCTTCTTTTTCACAAATTTCACTGATGCATAAACGTTCAACATTTGCTAACGCACGGATAATCCGTACTGCATAATCACATTCTCTTGTAATTAACATAATTCCATTCTCCTTTTTGAAAAATGATTACCAGATTCAACACCACTTTGATTTTACCCCTCATGCCCAAAAGCCATGAAAATCATAAAAATACCGATTAATAATATGATCAATCCTAAAATGATACGGAGCTTTTTTCCAAAGCCGGCATACCGCGGATCCTTCATCCACCGTTCTGCCACACTGTATCCTGTACCTGCTGCTAATAATAAAATGCTATGACCAACCGCATATAAAGCCAGTAAAAAAACACTCCAAAGCGTTTTCCCCGACTGCGCCGCCAATGCAAGAAGTGCAATCATTACAGGGGTCGCACAGTGGGAGGCAAACGCCCCGCTTACCATTCCGGCCAGAAATGCTCCGAAATATCCCTTCCTGACAGCCTTACCCTTGAGTTGTACCTGTGGAAGTATGTGGATGACCTCCCACGTCTGAAGTGCCATTAATATCATAACAATTCCTAATACGATATACCACCACATTCCTGCCTCATGCATAAAATGCCCAATAACAGAAACTACCGATCCTAAAATGCCAAAGGTTACAGCCATGCCTGACGCCATTGCAAGAGACAGCCGGAATGCCTTCTTAGTATCGGATCCGGAAGTGCTGCCGACATAAGCAAGTACTACTGGCACTGTTGATAAAGAGCATGGCGTAAAAGAAGTCAGGATGCCTGCTGCCAGGCTTAAAAACGGTGCAATCCACAGATTATTTTTTATGAGCTCTGCCAAAGCAGTCAGCCATTCATTCATTTATAATCCCTTCTTTTTCTTGCATCTTTCGGAACCCTCTTCCCTATATTCCGAAAACTCTTTTTTGCTGTCCGGTCATATGATCTGCCGTCGCTGCGCCGTTCCTGTCCGGATTCTTTTATTGCCTTTGACTCTTCCTGATATACTTCTCTGCCCAAAAAAGCGGCGGCAATATCCAAGGTAGTCAAGTCCTTCTCTTCATCTTCTTCGATGAATTTTTCAATCACATCTGTGTATTGATGATATTTTCCTTTTCGAATGATTTCTTTGATTTCATTCAGTACCCGACCTGTTTTTATTTCCTCTATATCGGATATTTTTGGTGTTTTCATAAATTTAATTTTTGCCTTTGTATAGCGCATAATATCGCGCAGCTTATACATATCCCGCCTGCCCACAAATGTATAGGAAGTACCTTTTCGATTCGCCCGTCCTGTTCTTCCGATTCGGTGCACATAATATTCGATGTCATCGGGAATATCATAATTAAATACCGCTTCAATATCATCTATATCAATTCCGCGGGCCGCCACATCGGTGGCAATTAAGATTTCAACCTCACCTGCTTTAAATTTTTTCATTACCCGGTCCCTTTGCATCTGACGCATATCACCATGCAGTCCTTCTGCAGAATATCCCCGGGCTACCAATTCATCGGCTAATTGATCCACCATTCTTTTCGTATTACAAAATACAATAGATAATTTATAATCCTTCATATCAATAATACTTGCCAGTACATCGATCTTATTTCCCTGATGCACCTCCAGATAAAATTGTTCGATGGAAGGCACTGTAATTTCTTTTTTCGTTACCTGAATTTTCTTAGGGTTATTCAAATATTTTTTGGAAATGTTTAAAATCTCCTGAGACAAGGTGGCAGAAAATAATACGGTTTGTCTCTCCGCGGGAACTGTCTGCAGTATTACATCAATATCTTCCCGAAATCCCATATTCAGCATCTCATCTGCTTCATCCAATACCAGATTCTTCAGAGAATTCAATTTGATCGTATGCCTGCGCATATGATCCATCAAACGTCCGGGAGTGGCTACGATAATCTGAGGTTTTCTTTTTAATGCCATAATCTGCCGGTCAATATTTTGCCCTCCGTAAATAGGAACGATACGAACGGATTGTTTGAACTTTGCCAGTTTCATTAATTCATCGGTTGTCTGGATCACAAGCTCCCGGGTAGGACATAAAATAAGACCGAGCACATCTCTCGCTTCTGTATTTATCGTTTCTATCAGAGGAATTCCAAAAGCACAGGTTTTCCCCGTTCCGGTAGGTGCCTGGACAACTACATCCTTTCCTTCCAGAATTGGTGCAATACTTAAGCTTTGCACAGGAGTCGCTTCCTCAAACCCCATATTGCTGATCGCTTTTTGAAGCTCTGGGGAAATTTCTAAATCTTCGAATGAAATATTTTCCATAATGGATATTTTCTCAACTTTCTATAATGTTTTTTACATAAAATCATTCAGCCCGATACCCCGCGCTGCTTTTTAATTCTATGCAGATGCATGCCCATAAATAATAATTCACAGATATTTTTATTATTATACCAATCTTAAGCACGTCAATCAAGGTATATTTTCTAATACTACTTGCAAATTCATGAGATTGCTGTAAAATATACATTGTTACCCATGTCTGAAAATACGATTTCAGATATTTTATAAATAAGTGAGGTTTGAACATGATAGCAGCAAATAATGTAACACTACGGATTGGAAAAAAAGCTCTTTTTGAGGATGTAAACATTAAATTCACGGAAGGCAATTGTTATGGCTTAATCGGTGCCAATGGAGCCGGCAAATCTACCTTCCTTAAAATTTTATCCGGGCAGTTGGATACTACCAAAGGTGAAATCAGCATTACCCCCGGACAGCGGCTTTCCTTTCTGCAGCAGGATCATTTTAAATATGATGCGTATCCTGTTATGGATACCGTGATTATGGGAAATACCCGGCTCTATGAAATCATGAAGGAAAAGGATGCCATCTATGCAAAAGAAAATTTTTCAGACGAAGACGGAATCCGGGCAAGTGAATTAGAAGGCGAATTTGCAGAAATGGACGGCTGGGAAGCAGAATCAGATGCCGCCGTACTCTTAAACGGTCTTGGAATTGGAACAGAACTGCATTCTGCGGTAATGGAAACACTGACCGGCAGCGAAAAAGTGAAAATACTTCTGGCACAGGCACTCTTCGGCAACCCTGATATTTTACTTTTGGATGAGCCTACCAATCATTTGGACTTAGATGCCATTGCCTGGCTGGAGGAATTTTTGATTAATTTTCAAAATACAGTTATTGTGGTATCTCATGACCGCTATTTCTTAAATAAGGTATGTACCCATATTGCCGATATTGACTATGGGAAAATCCAGCTTTATGCGGGCAATTATGATTTCTGGTTTGAATCCAGTCAGCTGCTGGTAAAGCAGATGAAAGAAGCAAACAAGAAAAAAGAAGATAAAATCAAGGAATTGCAGGAATTTATTTCCCGTTTCAGTGCCAATGCTTCCAAGTCCAAGCAGGCTACTTCCAGAAAAAAGGCTCTGGAAAAGATAGAGTTAGATGAGATACGTCCTTCCAGCCGTAAGTATCCCTACATTGATTTTAGACCTAACCGGGAAATCGGAAACGAAGTATTATCGGTAGAAAATATTTCTAAGACAATCGATGGCGAAAAAATCCTGGACAATATCTCTTTTACGCTGGGGCGCACTGATAAAGTCGCTTTTGTCGGCGGAAACGAACTTGCCAAAACAACTTTATTTAAAATATTGATGGGCGAAACAACGCCGGATGAAGGCAGCTATAAATGGGGAGTTACTACCTCCCAGGCATATTTCCCCAAGGACAGTTCAGCAGAATTTAACAATGAATTAACGATTGCCGATTGGCTGACCCAGTATTCAGAAAATAAAGACGCTACTTATGTCCGGGGATTTTTAGGCCGGATGCTGTTTGCCGGGGAAGACGGCGTGAAAAAGGTTAAGATATTATCCGGCGGCGAAAAAGTAAGATGTCTTCTTTCCAAGATGATGATTTCCGGATCAAATGTATTGATTCTTGATGAACCGACCAATCATCTGGATATGGAGGCGATTACTTCTTTGAACAACGGATTAATTAAATTTCCGGGAACCATTCTATTTGCCTCTCATGATCATCAGTTTGTCGAAACGACTGCCAACCGGATCATGGAAATTGTACCGGGCGGCGCATTGATCGATAAAATTACGACTTATGATGAATATCTGGAAAATGATGAAATGGCACGGAAACGTCAGGTCTATACGGTATACGAAGAAGACAATTAAAGCGCATTTATGGAAAGCAGGTGAACAATATGCCCATTCGAGTACAAGGTGACTTACCGGCAAAAGAAATTTTAGAAAAAGAAAATATTTTTGTTATGGATGAACAGCGCGCTACCCATCAGGATATCCGTCCGATTCGAATCCTGATCTTAAATCTGATGCCTTTAAAGGAAGATACTGAACTTCAGCTGCTGCGCTCCTTATCCAATACACCCCTCCAGGTGGATATTACCTTCATGACTATGAGCAGTCATGAATCTAAAAATACTCCTACCAGCCACTTGAATAAATTTTATCAGGTATTTGCTGATGTGAAAAATAA
>Ga0153983_1000165_pt1 | contig 16486 bp, 18 predicted proteins | sample TSGA067MetaG_FD_104693 | JGI IMG/M metagenome (GOLD analysis project Ga0153983, IMG submission 104693) | Attine ant fungus gardens microbial communities from Georgia, USA - TSGA067 MetaG | ecosystem: Host-associated > Fungi > Mycelium > Unclassified | place: USA: Georgia, Alexander Wildlife... | reverse complement strand
GTTACCAGTTGATCTGCTTAATATCTCGGCCATTATTGATCGCCTCGAGACGTGACTGGCATCGATCGAAAGGTCTTCTTAAGGGCTTTAAGCTGGCTTTGAGACCGTGGGAATCGTTGAAGAATTGATGGAGATATGACCGAATGAAGTTTGTGACACCTCATGAATTTTCTACAACCTTTCTTCTCCCACAGCGTAAATAGCCACCAACTTTTTCTGTGGACCCACAATATAGCCTTCATCTGCTGCTTCTGATATGAACCATGGTTCATGTGGTGGTCCTCCTGCATATAGCAGTATTTTGAATCCTCTTCGTACTGTTTCAGAGTTTTGCTTTGATTCAAGCAATCCTTTGACAATCCAGTTCCAATATCTAGAACTGTTTTCTCCATTCCTGCTGATGGTATGATATCCTGTAGGTGGTAAAAAGCGAGTAACATTGGATAGAGCTTTGAATCATTTTAAACTTGTAATGAGATTGTCAATTTCTTCTGATAACTGTATATTGGGATTTTTGGATGCTGAGACCATTGATTCATTGCTTGATAATGTGGTTGTGGATTTATCATTTGATGGTGGAGAGGGACATATTAAGATGTCTTCTTCTTCTTCTTCTTTGTTTTCTCTTGGAGGAACTGTTGGTTTGACTCGTGGAAGTGAAGTGAATCGATTGGTATTAGCGAATGATTCTTGTAATCCTCAAATATGATTGTCAATTGCTGGATATCCTTGACCCTGGCATGTTGTAAGTTTGTTGACTAGGTTGCATTGAATACTATGAAATCGTTGGGATAAGGCATCATGCAGGATGAGCCTGAGTGTTTCTGCCACTTCGTAGAATTGTGTGGCAATGTCCATGCGATATCCTTCTCCAGCAAGTAATGTGCCAGTTTCTGCATCTGCCATGGTGTTGTTGATAATGTCCGCCATCCTAATTAGTTCTTTTGCTTTTTCTTCGAGTCCAGCCATAGCTTCAATGGCTTGAATGATACGATCTATTTTGCTTGCCCAATCCTTGGTTTTGTTGTTACAACGTATGATCTTGTTATATGTTTCTTGATTCCAGGTAAGGGAGGCAGCAGTAGTAGAGGCATTGGTAGTAGCATTGGTAAAAGAAGACATGTTTGAAAGTATTTCTCGAGTGCTGGTGTGTATTTGAGATATCGAAAAATGACCTTTAGTCCTCTCTTTTATAAGTTTTGTCTCGAAAGCTGTGTCCAATAATCTTGAATTGCTTCTTTTGCATGTGGTAGGTTTGCTTCTGCCATCCATTGGTTGTGTTTATTTCCATATCCTTTCCAGTATATTAGAAATTGAGTACCTCTTCCTTTTTTGCAATGTCCCCTGATTTCTTTTACTTCATATTCTTCTTCCTCATTGATAATGTCAGGTGGTGGTGCTGGGTCCTTGTATTGACTTGTAAACTCCGCCTTTCTGCAACGTGTTAATAGGTCTTTATTGAAAACATCGTGTATGGCCTATTCTTCTGGAAGTTCTAGCCTATATGCTCCCTATTCTATTTCTTCTTTGATCATAAAGGGTCCGTATTTTTTCTGGTCCAGCTTCTTTGAGGATCGGTTTGTTTAAATGTTTCTTGCCTCTAGCTATACTTGTTCCCCTGTTTTGAGATCTTGTGATTGGCGTGTTCTTTTGTCATATTGCCTTTTCATCATTTCCTTTGTTCTTTCCATTGCTGTTTTTGCTTCTTCTCTTGTTGTTTCCATCTTCTTTAATAGGTCTTCCAAGCTTGGTATCTCTGTTTCCACTATTAGGTTTCCTTTCCAGGGGTGTCTTCCATAGTTTACATAGAATAGAGAGTGTTCTGTTGCTGCATGTTTCTTGTCATTGTACTGGAATTCTGCTGTTGCTAGCCATTTTGTCCAATTGTCTTGTTTGTAGTTAATGTAGTGTCTTAGAAACACTTCGATTTCTTGATTGATCCTTTCTGTTTGGCCATCTGTTTGTGAATGGTAGGCCGTCGACATTGCTCTTTTGATTCCTAATGCTTTATATAGTTTTCCCATGAATGTTAATGCGAATTGGGGTCCTCTATCGCTGATAATCTTCTTTGGTATGCCGTGTATTTTCCATATGTCGTCCTGATATATTCTTGCTACTTCACTTGAGAAGATTGAAGTCGTTGTAGCCATGAGTCTGATCATTTTGGAAAACTGGTCCACAACTACTAAAATAGCATCTTTGTCTTCTGATTTTGGTAGGGGTCCTATGATGTCAATGCTGATTTCCTCCCATGGTACTTTTGGTGTGGGTAAGGGGTGTAAAGGTGCCACTTTCTTCATGTGTTGCATCTTGTTCTGTTGACATTCCTAGCATCCTTGGACATATTTTCGTACATCGTTGTGTATTCCTGGCCACCAATAGTTTCTCTTGATTAATTCCATCATTCTGTGTTGTCCTGGGTGTCCAACATCTGGTGGGTTGTGGTTGTCACTGAGTATTTCATCTCAAAGTTGTCTGTTTTTTAGAACATAGATCTTGCCATCTATGTAGATGATTCCGTTTTCTTCCTATGTTTGTCTATCTTTTTTCTCTAACTGTCTTGTTACTTCTTGTTCCCTTGTTTGGATTTTCTTGATTCGTTCTTGTATTCCTTCTTCCATTATTTGTAGATGTTCTTGCCTAAGTAGTATGATAGGCATTCCCTCTTGATTTGTTGTTCGTCGTATCCATAACTCTTCTTTGAGCATCTGAGTATCCTGGTTGTCTTTTTTCATGTCCACTTTTTCTCTTCTAGATAATATGTCTGCTTTCGTATTTGTCTTTCCTGGAATGTATCGTAGAGTAAAGTCGTAGTCTTGTAGTTTCAGGTTACATCTTGCTTGTCGACTATTGAGTTTATGTGGTTCTCTGAAGTACTTGAGATTTTCGTGGTCTGTCCATACTTCAAATTTCTCGACTGTATCCAATAGGTATTGTCGCCATTTATCTAGTGCTTCGACTATTGCCAGTAGTTCCTTGTTATATATTTCATAGTTTCTTTCTGCGGGTGACATTGTTCTTGATAGGAAAGCGACTAGTTTCTATTTGCCTTCTTGTTCTTGTGAAAGGACTCCTCCAATTGCATGTTCTGATGCGTCTACTTCTATCCTGAATTTTCCTTCTTTTCTGGGTAGGGCCAGTACTAGTTGCATGATTATCTTTTGTTTCAGCTCTTCAAATACATTTTGTTTTTCTTTTGTCCATTTCCATTCTTCTTTTCCTTTTAGTCGATTTAATGGTACTGCAATATGGCTGAAATCTTTGATGAATCGTCGATAAAAGTTTGCAAAGCCTAAGAAGCTTTCGACATCCTTTACTTTTGTTGGTATCTTCCATTCCTTAATTGCTTTGACCTTTTCTTCTTCCATTTGTACTTCTCCATTTCTGACTCGTACCCCCAGTATGGGTATTTCTGTGGTGTTAAAATCGCATTTTGACCGTTTGAAACATAAATTATGTTTCTCTACTATCTTGAGGAATCTGATTGTGCATTCTTCTAGCTCTTTTTCTGTTTTAGCCAGGATTACAAAGTCATTCATGTAGTTTGCAAGGGTTCTTTCATGTAATAGTTCTCGGAAGATACTTGTTATCATCCGTTGGAATGTTCCTGGCGAGTTGCACAGTCCAAAGTATATCACTTTTGGTTCGAATAGTCCCTTGTTTGTCAAAAAGGCTGCTTTCCATTCATCACCTTCTTTTATCCATACGTTGTTGTATCCCCAGATTAGGTCCAATTTGTTGAAGTATTTTGCATCTTTGAGTTTGTCAATTACTTCATTGATCAGGGGTAATGGCATTTTATCTTTGATTATGTGTTGGTTTAGCCGTCTATAATCTTGTACCAATCATAGTGTTTCATCTTTCTTTGGTATGAAGAAACATGGTGCTACATATCTTGAGTTTGACTCTATAATGAGTCCCACTTTGAGTTGTTCATCCAGCCATTGATTGAGTGTTTCTTCTTCTTTCAGTGTCATTGGGTAGGCTTTTGCATTGAGTTCCTTTGGTGCTTCTTCCGTTAAGTTGATTTCATGGTCCCATTCTCGTTTGTCTGGTAGTTTTTCGAGTTTTTTCTTGTTGAATAAGTGCGTGAATGGTTGGACATATTTTGGAAGATCTTCAGGATTTGTTGGATCAGGTTCTTTGTCTTCTCCCTTTGATTCTTCTTCTTCCTTTGGTAGTAGTCTCCTTGACCATGGGGTAAACTGTATAGATTTGTGTTCTATTTTGCAGTGTCCTGGGTATCTTGTGAACTGTATAACTCCTTCTTTCCAGTCTACTTCTAGATTGTGTTCCACTAGCCAGTTGTGTCCTAGGAATAGATCCGTTTCCTTGATTTCTGATACTACTGCATCAATTTGTTCGATGTGTCCATTCGAGTTGATTTCCAAGGGTATAAATTCTTTAATTGTCTTTTCTCCATTTCTTGATCTGTCTGAGTTGTATATGTCAAAGGGTCTTGGGAGTGATTTGGTAGATATTCCTTTTTCTTCCACTGTTTTCCTGGCAATAGTAGTATTTGTACATCCCGAGTTAATTAATGCTTTGACTTCGAGTTTTCTTTCGTCTTCAGTTTTGATTGTTGGGTGCACTATAAGTTCTCTCAACTGTTTTCTCTGTTGTGGAATAACATATTGATTCTTGGTGGAACTATTTACAGTGGTTCGTCATATCATACCTACTCCAAACCTTCGACAAAACCCTTCTGCTCTTTGTTATCTGAGTCTTCTTGTTGTGAACTCCTAGTCTTCATTTGTTGAGGTGCTCTGCACCCTATAGCAATATGTCCTTCTTTGCCACACTTGAAACATCCTTGTGTTTTCTTCTCTTTCTTTGGTTGTCAACAATATTTTGCCATGTATCCATATTTGTTACAGTTGTAACACTTGGGTTTGCGTCCTTGTCTGTTATTCTATTGTCGTCCTATTTCCATTGGTTTGCCCATTCCTCTATAGGTTATTCCTGAACCTGTCCTATAGTCATAGCGGATGTTGGTCTACTTATATCCTTGTCCTACTGCTGTGATTGCTACTTTCCACTGTTCTAGGCTCTTGGGAGCTTGGGTTGGTGGATATGCCATTATGGCTCTGATAATTTCCCTGTTTACATTCTTTTTCAGCAAAAATATCGCATGCTAATCGTCTGTCTGTGCTTTGCTTGCTAAAGCCATGAATTCAATAAGGAAATCTGCGATATGTTTCTTTCCTTGTGTGAATGTTTCGATGCACCATTCTGTGTCGGCTTCTTTCGTCTTGTCACTGTATACCAGTTGTAATTCTGCCTCAAAGGCATCCCAACTTGGAGTGTCATCTCCTCCATCTAATCTATTGAGTTTCTGTTGAGCAAATGCTCTTGCAGTTCCTCCTCAGAATCTGCCTAGTACTGTGATGATCTTCTCATCGGCGTCTGTAATCTTGTTTGCTCTGAGGTAGAGCTTCATAGTTCTCCACTAGTCTTCAAATGTCTTCCTGTTCCTATTGAACTATCCAGGTTCTGGGACCATTGATTTGTGGTTTACTACCTCTGTTGGTACTGTTCTGGCCATTGGTGCTAGTGTACCTGCTCTTGTTCCAGACATGCTTTGCTTTGGTTGTCCTACAGATGGTGTGTCACTTAACTCATTGAGTTCTTCTTCTTTGTTGCCTGTTTCGTTGGCCTCTGATTCTGTGTCTTGTATATCTTGTTCTTTGGACTCTTTTTGATACTCTGATCATTTTTTACTGATGTGAACTAAACTGAGTCGTTCTTCGAGGTCTTCTACCTCCTGTGCTCCGATTATATGTTCAGCAGCAATCTTTGCGATATACCGATGGCCAGTCTGCTAGTTTGCCATCCTCCCAGTTGCAAGGTGAGTTGGTGATGCTTTACCAAATGTTACGACCTTGAGGAGTAACTCAGGTTGCAACTTCAAGTAAAGACTTAAGGATGATATAAGAGTTGAGGAAGGAAGGGAATGATACAATTGGTAAAGCGTAAGGAATATAGGAGAGTATCTACTGTATATATACCTATGTACCATGAGGAGTGAATGAGGAATACATGTAGTAGACATGAGGTCTGCTGAGTAAAGAACATGCCCCACCAGTGAGGCACTGACTAAGCCATTAGATATATGAAGTAAGATGAAACACAGAAGTGGTCCATGTGGTTGCATCATGGTAAACACCTGTATGAAATGAGGTCAATCATTACACTAAATAGAAAACAATCAAAATGCCCTCATAGAATTCTGACCAATAAAAAAATACTATATGAATCTAGACTAGCTCAAACCCCATAGTAACCATAAAGGCCCAAATACTATAGATGTTAATAATATACAAGCCATACTAGAGAACTACAAGAATACTCTCTAGGATCAAAAAGACTCTGATAATGATAACAAACAAGAAACTACTCAATGCATCCAGAACCTAGTACATCAAACCCTTGATAATATTCTTATCCAAGATTAGAAGAAGTTATTCAGAAAAGAGAAATGCTTCAACTGTGGAATACTAGGATAATTTGCCTCTCAATGTCCAAACTTACCCAACCACAAAACTCTTTCTCACAACAAGACCTGTAAGGCTAAGAAGAATCTCTTCACCAAAAGACTAACAAGAAAAAAGACCTTACAGAAAACATTTTAAAAGATTCACCAATAAACTTTAATTCTGATGAAAAAGAGAAGGATTTTTCCCAAAGCAACTAGGAACTATGCCTAACTCACTCAAGACTTCTAGCACAAAGAACAAAACAAGGCAAGCAAATAGACTACATATCAAAGATATTGTAAAAATGCAGTTGAAACCTTGTTAATTTAACACCCTTTATTCCTCCACTCAAGTGCTCCTAGGAAGAAAAACTGTGGACACCCTCTTATAGATTCTAGAGCAGAACTCAACCTAATTAACAAGAGCCTCATTAAGGACTGGAGCCTAATAGGAAGAAAACTCAAAAAACCCCTTGTAGTATACAATGGAGATAGAAGTATAAACAAAAACAAAAAAATAACTGAATATATGAAACTAAATACATTCATTGACCAACAATGGATCAAACTCAAGCTTACAATTGCTGACCTTAGACAATCACAAATTATACTGTCACAAACTTTATTTGGACCTATCTCCATTAATTCTTCAATAATTTTTACAGTCTTAATAGCTACAAGAAGCCCTTGAAAAGACCTTTCAATCAATACCAGTTACATCTTAGGGCAATTAATATTGGCTGAGATATCAGGCAAATCAATAGGTAACTACCATGGTACCATTTATTAAATTGCCAATATCTCACAAACTGCCACAATCAATGCTTTATTTCTAGGCTTAGAAGAAGCCCTTTCTATAATGCTTAGAATGAGTCTAGAATGACTCTGAGACAATTAATATTAATAGAGATTTCAAGTCCTTAATGTTTGTACATAAACATTAATTAATTACCCATAGATAGTTATCTGCCTTTTCTTAGAACAAAGGACAGTCTCCATATGGTTAAGTTATTACATTTTCAAGTACAAAGATACTGCCATATATAGAACATTAGATAGTAGCATGTGATGGCCTGTTCTAGTACACAAACTATCACCATTCTGTATATAAGGACTCCTTGTCTGAGGATTAGACCTTAGACTTAACAACATCTTTTGTCACTATCTAAACTTTGCTCCTAAGCCCTTTTGAGCTCTAGTATTCATAATCACAAATCAGTAAGTGACTATTTGTGATACATACTAGAAATTCTGTGGCTCAAGAAACACAATCCAATTATCAATTGGAAAACAGGTATGATGAAATGGAGAAATGCCAAACTAACAAAGAATTATAGTAAATTACTTGATTCCCAGCAAGAGGACCTATGGTTGATAAACCATGAGATTTATGAATTGAACACTAAAATCTCTGCTTCATAGGTACTAGCACAAAAAGGTAAGCAAAAAGATAACTGCACTACTGAAGAGATTGTTTCAGAAGAATACCATGAATACCTATTGCTATTTAACAAGAAAAAAAGCAAATAATTCCCACTAGTAAGAACTTGGGACCATAAGATTAAAATAAAACCAACATTTGAACCTGAAGCTTTTAAGTCCTACAAGCTTTCCTTTGCCAAAATCAAGAAACAAGAAAATTTCATTGAAGAAAATCTATAAAAAGAATATATCAAACACTCAAAATCACTAATAGCCTCACTATTCTTCTTTGTGACCAAAAAGGATAAAAAATTGTGATTATGTCAAGACTATCACTATCTTAACAAATATACTATCAAGAACACCTATTCAATCCCTAACATTTAAACTATCTTAGACAAATTGTGAAAAATCAAAATACTTCACCACTATGAACATTTGACTTGGATATAACAACACCTACATTTGAAAACAAGATCAATGGAAAAAAGCATTCAGGACCAACCAAGAACTATTTGAACCTACTATTATGTTCTTTGGAATGTGCAATAGCCCTGCAACATTCCAAACAATGATGAACACTATATTTACACTGCTCATTTCCAAAAACCTTATATTAGTTTATATGAACAACATTCTTATCTATGCTCCAACAAAGAAATAACTTTACAAGACAACAAAAGAAGTACTGAAAATATTTCAGGAGCATAACCTCTATCTTAAACCAGAGAAATGTGAATTTGCCAAACAACAATTATCCTACCTTGGATATATTATTTCTCTTAATCAAGTCCAAATGGACCTAATTAAACTCAAAGGCATATTTAATTGGCCTGTACTGATGACAATCAAGGAGACAGGAAATTTTCTTGGATTCTGTAACTTCTATAGGAAATTCATTAAGGACTATGCCAAAATTCTATTACCAATTAATCAATTGGTGAAGAAGAATATGAAATTCATCTGAATAGAGGAAACACAAAAAGCATTTGACAAGTTAAAGAAGAAATTCAAAGAAAAACCTATCCTTATCACTTCTGATCCAACAAAACCCTTCAAAGTATTTGCTGATATATCAAATTATACAACAAGAACAGTACTTACCCAAAGGAATAACAATGAAATTCAACATTTATCCAAGCCATTCAAGAATAAAGACACTATATCAACAGAGCACTAGAAGAAACTATCATCTAGATGGACCATAATAACATCATTCACTGTATCAATCCTGCCAAACTATCTCAATGGATAACTAGATAGTCAACAACACTTAGTACTTACAAAGTTAAAATTATATACATTGCTGGTAACAAGAACACTACTGCAGACACTCTCTCCTGAAAATTCATTAAAGACAAGAACAAGAAAAAACCAAAACAGGCTATACTAGATAACCTTATTAACAAATCAATACTTCCAATAGAAGAACTAGCCAATGAGCCAACACTGGAAGAAAAATAAAATATACTTAGGCAACATCATAACTCATCCATTGCTAGATATCCTTATACTAAAGAGACACTATAAAAAGTATCAGAACATTACTTATGGCCTAGACTCAAATAATCTATCACTAACTATATTAAAGACTATAAAAACTGCCAAAGATATAAGATCAATCAACATTCTTTAAAGCTGTTACTTTAAAAAATCTCTACACCTAATCTAATTAACCTTTTGCTCAAATTGCTATAGATCTTATTACTGACTTACCTAAGTTAAGAGTATTTTATTTTATTTTGTCCATAGTAAACTATGACCTAACAAAGGAGATAATATTAATTTCAACAACAAAAGAAGTAACCTTGAAAGAAATTATTGCAACTCTCCTAATAGATAATCTCTTCTAAAGATTTGGTATTCTCAACAAGGTCATCTCTGACTATGACCTTTAATTCATTACCAAGTCAATAAAGGTATTCTTACAAGGACTAGTGATATGGGTCACCTTGACCATGACCAAGAAATATGACATGGACTGGAATTGAACTCTGGACTGATAGGGACTTACAGAATTAATAGATACAAACAGTGCAAGAATGTATAAGTAGTATAACAGAATGAAGCGAGAACTCTATCGAGTTCTCTTCTAACCCTAAAGAGCTCCCTTGATTCTAACCCAGGATTAAGATTTTAAGTCAGTCGCTGACAGAAGAACTCGATAACCACATCCTAGGGCTTAGTTCACCTTGAACCTTGCCCACAAATCACTTCGATCATCTTATCAACCCTTAGCCAATGATTATTGTGATTATTAGCTACCTCTATATAGCTGGGTCCTTGGCTTAAGGGGACTTCTCAGTCAGTTAGAGACTGAGGGAGAAAATTTTATACCAAGTTCAGATGTACAGTCAAGTCCTGACCTGCTAATTGAACATGATAGTTATACTTTCTCAGTATAAACCTTATGTTGCACTCTATTGTAAGTAGTATATGCAGAGAAGTGACAGTTACTTTTAGATGGTCATCTAGAGTAAGGGTTTCCTTCTTAGGGGCAATAGTGTAGCCATACTATTAGGGCAGTAGTCAGTAGAGCAGTAGGCATTTGGCTAGGTGAAGATCTTATACCTTAGCAGATGTAGTAGTAAATAAGCAAGACTCAACATTAAATCCATACCTCTGAGATATTACCACAATGTCTCAACAACAATATTACAACATCATGAGCAATTTGCTCAAAGAAAAGCACGCTCTTGCTTCACTAAGAGCAAAGTTAGAAGGAAGACGAGAAAGAGAGTACTGGAAATACAGGGGATTTAAACACCAAGCCCAACACTGCAGGAAAGAGAAGAAAGAAAAAGGGGAATCAACTTCCCAAAATAAATTTGAAATATTAGCGAGTAGAGTGATGAGATGTGGAGTAGAGTTAAGAAGGCAAGAAGCAAAATATGAGGAGTAAAAGTTTGAGTGTTATAAGTGTAGAGAAGAAGGGCACAAGTATAAGGAGTATCTGTTATGGAAGAAGAAGAAAAGGGTGACATATGTGGCAAGACTGCAAAAAGCACACCAACAGAGGAAGCTGGTGCACCCAGTAAAGGAAAAGGCACAGAAAAGAGAAAGGAGGTTGAGAAGAGTAGAGAAAGAAGAAGCAGTGCACATGGCCAAGCCATAAGAAGTGCAGCAAGGATGGAGGAGGAGCTCAGTAGAAGAGCTAAGGAAGAAAGCCAAGAAACACTGTGGAAAAGGCATCCCAGGAGAGATGCAACTATTAGAATTGGGATAGTATACAGAAGAAATGATAGTAACATATATAGAGTGTAAAAGGTGTAGAGAAAAGGGATGTCATGTAGAAGAAAATAGAGGACAAGGGGTGATCAAAAATAGACAGAGGTGGTGTGAATGCCAAGGAAGAAAGTAGAAAAAAGCAATGCATAGACAAGAGAACTAGAAAGCATAGCAAAAGAGAAAGTAAAAGAAAAGGACATCAGGAGAACATTCAAAATCCTAAGAGAAGTGTGGCTAGATATAGGAATAGAGAAAGTGAATATGCATGAAGGCATGACAGTAAAAGCGCTCTTGGATAGTGATGCCATGGAAATGTTCATGAACAGAGAAATGGCCAAAAGGCATGGTTTTAAGATAACAAAACTAAAAAGACCTCTAAAGGTAAAGAATATGGATAGAACAGAGAATAGTAGAGGAAACATCATGTATTAGATAGAAGTCAACGTCTTCTACAAAAACTATGTGGAAAGAATGAGGATGGATGTGTATAATTTAGAAAAGACAAAGGTGATACTAGGGATGCCTTGGTTACAAGCACACAACCTAGAGATAAATTGGGAAATAGGAGAGGTAAAAATGATGAGATGCCTACCTTCGTGTAGAAGAAACCTGGCAGTAAAGGAAGATATCGAGCAGAGAAAGAAGATCACAAAAAGGATAAGAAATGCAGAGAAGGCAGATAGAGACAAATGGGAATGGACAATAGAAGAGAAGTTCAATGAGAAGATCAAATTAGATAGAGAAAAAGTAAAAGAAATAGTGCCACAAAAGTTTCACAAGTGGTTAAAGGTTTTTGGAAAAGTAAAGTTAGAAAGAATGCCAACAAGAAAACCTTGGGACCATGCGATTAATCTAAAGAAGGATTTCATCCCAAAGAAAGAAAGAACATACCTGATGTCAAGGCAAGAGAAAGAAGAGGTACAAGAATTCATAGAGGAACAGTTGAGGAAAGGGTACATTAGATCCTCAAAATTGCTACAAACTTCACCAGTGTTCTTTGTGGGAAAAAAGAATGGAAAAAAAAGAATGGTACAAAACTATCAATATCTCAAAAAGAGAACAGTCAAAGATAATTACCTCCTGCCTTTAATTTCAGACCTGATTAATACCATGGGGACAAAAAAAGTGTTCACAAAAATGGATTTGTGGTGGGGGTACAACAATGTATAAGTAAAGGAAGGAGACGAGTAGAAGGCAGCATTCATAATGTACTTAGGGATTTTCAAACCTACTGTTATGTTCTTTGGTCTCATAAACTCACCAGCAATCTTTTAGGCGATGATAAATGACATTCTAAGAGACCTCATTAATACAGGAGAAGTAGCAGCGTTCATGAATAATGTCCTAGTAGAAACAAAGGAGAAGGAGAGGCATAATGAAATAGTGGAAGAGATATTGAGAAGAATGAAGGAAAATGACCTTTATATAAAGCTGGAAAAATACATATGGAAAGTAAGAGAAATTGACTTCCTAGGGCTAGTAATGGGGTCAGGAAAAATTAAGATATAGGAAGAAAAAGTAACGGGAGTCCTAGAATGGCCAAGACTAAAAACTGTCAAAGAGGTGCAAAAGTTTTTAGGACTAGCAAACTACTATAGGCAATTTGTCAAAGATTTTGCAAAAATAGCCAAACCAATGTACAAATTGGTCAGGAAGGACAAAAAATGGAGTTGGAGAGAGAAGCAGAAAAAGGCATTTGAACAGTTAAAGCAGGTGTTCACAACATGACCAGTGTTGGTGGTACTAGACTTAGATAAAGAAATGAGAGTAGAGGAAGACGTGTCAGAATACACAACAGGAGAAGTTTTATTGATAAAGTGCAAAGATGAAAAGTGAAGGCTAGTAGCCTTTATCTCAAAATTGTTAAACAAGGCAGAAAGGAATTATGAAATTCACGATAGAGAGATGTTAGTGATAATCAGATGCTTAAACAAGTGAAGATACCTGCTGGAAGGAGTACAGAACAAATTTGAGATCTGGAGCGATCACAAGAATTTGGAATATTTTATGAGTAACCAGAAGTTAAATCAAAGATAAGTATGATGGACTCTGTACCTGTCCAGGTTCAATTTTGTACTCAAACATGTGCCAGGATCTAGTATAGGAAAAGCTGATAGTTTAAGTAAATGACCAGACTGGCAAAAAGGAGTAAAGAAGGACAACGAAAATAGAACATTGTTAAAGAAAGAGTGGTTAAAAGTAAGAGCAATATAAGTAGCAGAAGTAATAATAGATGGAGAGGATCTATTAGAAAAAATAAGAAGCTCAGGAGCAAGAGATAATGAGGTAATAAAGGCAGTGAAAGAAATGAAGTGAATGGGAGTAAAGATATTAAGAGATGAAGAATGGAGAGAAGAAAACAGACTTATGCTAAGAAATGGAAAGGTGTATATCCTGAAAGATGAGAAATTAAGGGCAGAAGTCATCTGGCTACACTATGATATACTGGTAGGGGAGCATGGAGAATAGTAAAAAATGATGGAATTGGTTACTAGGAATTTCTAGTGGCCAGGAATAATGAAAGAAGTTAAGAAGTATATAGAAGGATGTGATATGTGCCAAAGAAATAAAAATCAAATAGAGGCACCTGCAGGAAAATTAATGCCAAACGCAGTACTTGAGAAACCCTAAACACACATATCAGCGGATTTTATTACAAAACTACTGTTGGCATAGAGATATAATAGTATCTTAGTAGTATGCAATAGAATGATGAAAATGGCACACTTTATGCCAACTACGGAAAAAATTTTGGCAGAAGGAGTAGTGAGATTGTTGCAGAATAACATCTGGAAACTACATAGATTACCAGAAAGTATTATAATGGATAGAGGGGCACAATTCGCAGCAGGAATGATAAAAGAGTTGAATCAAATACTAGGGATAGATATGAAATTGTCAACAGCTTACCACCTATAGACAGATGGCCAAATAGAAAGAATGAACCAAGACTTAGAATAATACTTACAAATGTTCATCGATTATCAACAAGAGCAATAGCTAGATTGGTTAGTAATAGCAGAGTTTACATACAACAACAAGATGTAGACTAGTATAAGAGTGTCACTGTTCAGAGCAAATAATGGACAAGATCCATGCATAGGATTTGAAATGAGAAAGAAAGGAAAATTTGAGAAGGCCGAAGAGTTTGCAACAAGGATAAAAGAAGTACATAAGGAAGTAGAGGTGGCACTAAAGAAAAGCCAAGAAGAAATGAGAAAATATATGGATAGAAGAAGAAATGAGATAAAAGAATACAGAACAGGGGACTGGGTGCTCTTAAGCACAAAAGATCTCAAATACCAGATGAAAGGAAAACAATCAGAAAAACTAATGGAACGATTTATAGAACCTTACCAAGTAAAAGGAATCATCTCAACAAATGCCATAGAATTCAATTTGCCAAGTATGGTGAAAATACATCCAGTGGTAAATGTCAGTAGAGTATATAGATATAAAGACCAAGTCGAAGGCCAGAAAAAAAAACATCCAGCACCTGTTATAATCAAAGAAGAAGAATATGAGGTAGAGAAAATACTAAACAAAAAGAGATTCAGAGAGAAAGATTGGTACTTAGTATGGTAGAAAGGATATACAGCAGAAGAAGATATGTGGGAGCCAAGAGAAAATTTAGAAAATGCAAAGGACTTAGTAAAAGAATTTGAGAAAGAATATGGCAAAATCAAAAGAGCAAAGAAAAGAAAAAATAGAAAAGAAGACAGAAAAGAAGAGTTACTAGGTAGGTATATAGTGAAGATGTTATATGAATAGGATAACAAGAGGTTCAATGAAGAATACTAGGAACGGCTGGAAAGGAATTGGAACAAATGTATCACAAATGGCCACTTACTGATTTGTGATTGGTTGATGGGATATTCAAAAGGCTCAAAAAAGTGAAGTTTAGACAAGCAGCAAAGATGTTGTTAAGTCTGAGGTCTAATCCTCAGACTATAAGTCCTTATATACATAATTGTGATAGTTTGTGCACTAGTACAGATCACCACCTGATTACTACCTATTGTTCTACATATGGTAGTGTCTTTGTACTGGAATAATAATAACCTAACCATATGGAGGCTGTCCTTTGTTCTAAGAAAAGGGCAGATGACTATCTATGGGTAATTAATAAAGTTCATATACAAACATTGAGGCCTTCATATCTCCACTAATATTAATCTCCTTGAAGTTGTTCTAGGCTCATTCTGAGCATTTTGAAGAAGGCTTCTACTCAGCCTAGAACCAAAGCATCAATCACAGCAGTTTCTGAGATATTAATGATTTAATAAATGGTAACATAGTAGTTACCAGTTGATCTGCTTAATATCTCAGCCATTATTGATTGCCTCAAGATGTGGATGGTATTGATCAAAAGGTCTTTTTAAGGGCTTTAAGCTGGCTTTGAGACCGTGAGAATCGTCAAAGAATTGGTGGAGATATGACCAAATGAAGTTTATGACAAAATGGAAGGGAAAAAGAAAGAAGAGGACTGACAAAGAAAAAGAAAAAGAAACCAAGAAAGGAAAAATAGAGGAATGAGATAAAGAAGATGAGATGGGAAAGATGGGAGATCCATATGATAAGTTATAAGAAATTTTCAGGACAAAAATTCTTAAGGGAGGATACTGTTATGGATCACCTCGACTATGACCAAGAAATATGACATGGACTAGAATCAAACTCTAGACTAATAGGGACTTGTAGAATAAATAGATACAAATAGTGCAAGAATGTATAAGTAGTGTAACAGAATGAAGTGAGGACTCTATCGAGTTCTCTTTTAACCCTGAAGAGCTCCCTTGATCCTAACCCAGGATTAAGATCTTAAGTCAGTTGCTGACAACTAGGGATTAAACAAACTATATCTATTGCTTTTTACTCTCAAACTGATAGCACTATAGAACAATTCAATCAAGAAATCAAGCTTTATCTTGCTATCTACTATATAGACAACCCTAAAACATGGACTGACAAATTATCTATGACCAAATACTCTCACAACTCAAGACTTTACAGAGGACAAACACATACTCTATTCAAACTTATGTTTAGATACCCCACCAAAGACTACATTGACATCCCAGAAACCTCATCTATTATAGCCAATAACAGAATCAACTATATGGAGAATATCCAGACAAACACCAAACAAGCACATGAAGTTGCTAAGAATCTTATTAACCAGAGAATCAAAAGCAAACTTTCTGACCTCAAAATAGGAACACAAGTTTGGCTAGACTCTTTATCACAAATGGTTACTTACTTGATTTGTGATTTGAGAAAAGAGTTCTTCAAGAGAGTTCAAGCAAGGTTTAGATAATAACAAGAGATGTTGTTAAGTCTGAGGTCTAATCCTCAGACTAT
>Ga0153983_1000164_pt1 | contig 16493 bp, 13 predicted proteins | sample TSGA067MetaG_FD_104693 | JGI IMG/M metagenome (GOLD analysis project Ga0153983, IMG submission 104693) | Attine ant fungus gardens microbial communities from Georgia, USA - TSGA067 MetaG | ecosystem: Host-associated > Fungi > Mycelium > Unclassified | place: USA: Georgia, Alexander Wildlife... | reverse complement strand
GAAATTCCAGCTCATCTACGAAGCAATCCTGAAATTCAGGATCAGCAGCAAGCTCTAAAAATTCAATCTGTGTAACCAATTGCTTTGTCCGCTCATATTCCTGTTGGTTTAGCAGGGCAATTTTTGAACCTTCGCCTGCAGCATTTCCAATGGGAATAATCCGTTCTCTTAAAACCGGCGGGATAAGTCCGATATCACATGCACTGTCAGGAGACATATAGTTTCCAAAGGCACCGGCGATCAGCACCTCCTCCAAATCCGCTGCCTGGATGTTCAGCCGTTTACATAACAAATGGATACCTGCAGCAATGGCCCCTTTTGCCAACTGTACCTCCCGGATATCTTTCTGACTGAGATATACCGGTTTCCCATGGGAAGTTTCTTCGGCAAAAGCCAGTACAAATACGTTTAGATTGTCGACGGAGATGATGCGGTCAGAATTGGCGGCCGCAACTTCACTCATTAATTCATCGGGAGAGTATAATCGGCCGGAGTCTTCAATAAATCCGGATTTCAATAATTGGGCAATCGTATCCATCAGCCCCGATCCGCAGATTCCGGTCGGTTTTTGATTACCGACAGTGGTATAGGAAAAAGTATTTCCGATAAATTCCACATGATCAATGGCACCGTTTGCACCCCGCATTCCACAGGTGATTTTCGCCCCTTCAAATGCCGGTCCTGCAGCTGTTGAACAGGTTGCCATACGGTCTTTGTTTCCCATGACCAATTCTCCGTTCGTACCAATATCAATCATCAGAGTCAAAGCTTCTCTTTTATCAAAATCAGTAGCTAAAAGGCAGCCCACGGTATCGGCACCTACAAAACCTGCAATATTAGGCAGTACCATAAGCCGTCCCTCCGGTGCAATGGAAATATCACAAGCAGATGCCGGTAATAGTAAAGCTTCACTCATAGATGGATTATAGGGAGAATGAACCAGCGCTTCGGGAGATATTTCCAGAAACAAATGATGCATACAAGTATTACCTGCAAAAGATACCTGATAAATATCCTCTTTGACAATAGAGGCTTTTTTTGCTAACGTCCCGATCACCTGATTCATAGCCTGCCGCACCGCATGACTAAGGTCGGACAGCTGGTGTTCGATTGCATAATTGGCACGCATAATAACATCCGCCCCATATTGGGATTGGGGGTTAAGAAGGCTGGCAACTGCCATTTCCTCTCCGGTTTGTCCATCCAGCAAATAACCAACGAGAGAGGTAGTTCCAATATCAAATGCCACTAAGTAATAGGGGGTATCCTTTTTCCGCAGAGCAATAATTTCATGACCGCATAAAAGTACATTTACTTTATAATCCTGCTGATTTAGGAAATGATATAAAGTACCTGCAATCTCAATATTGGGAGATAAGGCATCAGGTGCAATATTGGTAGCAGAAGAAACGGCAAGTTTCAGGCGATCCCAGTCAGACAGACTGTCACCCACCTTGCATTTTTCTACGGTTACATCCACAGACTGCAGCATCGGAGCGATGGGAATCTCTCGGGACAATCCTTTTGTTAAAAGACTATGCCCTGTTGATTTTAGGGAAGTATCCACTTCCATATCACTTTGAACAGATACACAGCAGGCTTTCTGTATCCCGGTAACGAAGCCGGAAAGAATATGGACATTACATTTGCCGCATGTTCCCTTGCCGCCGCAAGGGGCATCCGGCTGCAGACCGGCAGCGATTTCGGCCGCTAAGAGAGTTGTTCCTTCTGAAACGGTAACGGTCAGCTGTTCCCGGATAAAGTTTACTTTGTAAGAGTTCATTTGTGGCACCTCATCTGTTCTTTTATCACTATTTTATATTTTATCAGAAAATATAAAAAAAGCAAAGGAAATAATATGCATTACCGCTTGAAAAGAAAAGTGAGGGAAGTTAAAATAGAAATAAGAGGAGATAATCGTATGAACAGAGAAAAAGAAATATTAGACTTGGCGGCGCAAGCCGGTAATGTTCTGCTGGAAAATGGGGCAGAGATATTTCGGGTAGAAGAAACGATGAACCGGATTTCCCAATATTATGGTATAAAAAACAGCGATTTTTTCGTTATGAGCAGTGGGATTTTTCTTACCGCAGAGGATAATGGAGGGCAAATGTATGCTAAAGTAAAGCATATCCCCATAAATGCAGTGCATTTGGATCGGATCGCCGCAGTGAACCAGCTGTCACGGGAAATAGAAGAGGGACAGCACACGGTTGAAGAAGCAGGCACACATCTGGAGAAAATAGCCGCTATGAAAGGAAAGAGCGATATCACCAGAATTCTGTTTTCCGGATTAGGAGCTGGCTGCTTTTGTTACTTATCAGGCGGGACTCTATGGGATGGGCTGGCAGCATTTGCGGCAGGGCTGCTGCTATACTGCTTTATTATATGGACAGAAAAAAGGGAAAAAGAAATATCCAGAATCGTAATTCATATAACAGGAGGATTTCTCGCCACTTTTTTCTCCGTAGTTTTCTTTCTGTTGGGTTTTGGGACAAATTTAAGTTCTATTGTGATCGGTTCTATTATGCCGCTTTTACCCGGAGTTTCTTTTACCAATTCCATCCGTGACCTGGCAAATCGGGATTATATTGCTGGTTCTATTCGTATGATTGATGCATTGTTAGTGTGCTTTGGAATAGCGCTTGGTGTGGGTCTTATGTATATTTTATACCACAAGGCAACAGGAGGGATGCCGATATGACAGAAACAATCATCAGTCAGTTTATTGCTGCAGGCATTGGTACAATTGCATTTTCTGTGTTGTTTTTTGTCCCCAGAAAATATTATCTGATTTGTGGGATCATTGGAGGTACAGGATGGCTGATCTGCTGTCTGTGTAATCAGTACTTATGTCTAAGCATCGAGGCTTCAACCTTTTGGGCGGCAGCATTTGTGGTTATCTGTTCACGTATAGGGGCTTTTGCTAAGAAATGTCCGGTTACTTTATTTCTGATATCCGGCATCTTTCCATTAGTTCCGGGAACTGGTATTTATCAGACAATTTACCATATGATTATGGGAGAGACGGATTTGAGTTCGCTTTACGCCAGACAGACAATCGGTATTGCCGTAGCGATTGTATTAGGGATTATATTTGTATTTGAGATTCCGCAGAAATTTTTGCAAAAAAAGAAACCGGAGAATTAGTCCGAATGTTACTGTTCAGATGACAGCAGAACCGCAGCACGACCTCCCGGGTCTCTGCCGGGCATCGGCTTTTCAGATCTATTTGAGTAATATTGTATGTAAAACTGAGCTTTTCGGCGGCAAAAAACAAGGGGCAGAATGTGCTCTCCAAAGCACATTCTGAGGGGCACTGAGAGTAAAAAATATCAATTTTTTGCTCGAATTGCCTCGGTACCCTTGTTTTTTGCCGCCGGAAAGTTCTAGTTTTACTAAATATTACGATTGGATCTGAAAAGCCGATGCCCGGCAGAGACCCGGGAGGTAGTGCTGCGGTCCTGCTGTCATCTGAACAGTAACATTCGGATAAATTCCGTTCCCCGAATTTGGTTATTTATATTGCATTATTACCATTAATCGGGTATAATCGACTTATGAAAGGGGCGATTTTTGTGACCATGCATGAGTTGAAAGAATTAAAAAGGAAGCGTAAATTGACAAATGCGCAAATTTCCAGATTATCGGGTGTTCCACAGGGTACCGTTAACAAAATATTTAGTGGCGAAACGAAAGCTCCCCGTTATCAGACACTACAAGCCATTGCTGATGTATTGGAGCATTGTAATTCGTATCAACCATATGATGCCAGTATTGAAGCAGTTATTAGGGAATCTACGAATGCCTATGCTTATTCAAAAGATGGAACACGTACCTTGGAGGATTATTATTCTTTGCCAGATGATGTAAGGGCAGAATTGATAGATGGGACTTTTCATTATATGGGCGCACCAACTTCGATGCATCAAATCATACTTGGTGAACTTCATATTGCATTTTACACATATATCAAATTGCGGCGAGGCCCTTGCAGAGTTTTTCTTTCACCCTTTGATGTAAGACTCAATAAGGATAATAAAACAATGGTTCAACCAGATTTGTTTATACTTTGCGACAAAAGCAAATTAGATTTCAAATGTTTGAATGGAGCACCGGATTTGGTAGTGGAAATTGTTTCCCACGGTAGTATTAAGCTGGATTATGTGAAAAAGTTAGACAAGTATATGGAAGCAGGTGTAAAAGAATATTGGATTGTCGATCCACTTAAAAAAATCATCACAGTTTATTACTTTCAGGATGCAGATGTTACAAATAGGGAAAATGAAGGCACTTTTGCAGAAGGAGATAGATTTTTTCAAATTTATACCTTTTCAGATAAGATACCGGTTCAAATTTATGATCAGGAATTAGAGATAGATTTTTCATTGATTCAGGAAGCCATAGATGAGTTTGCTAAATAAAGTGACGGCACTCTTTTAACGAGTACCGTCATTTTTAATGTATAGACTTTAAAGGCTGATCAAATCAGCTTGCTAATTCTTTGGCTTTCTGTGCTGCGGAAGCGGCATCTGCCGTATATGCATCAGCACCAATTTCATCAGCAAATTCCTGAGTAATAGGAGCTCCGCCAACCATGATCTTGATATTGCCTCTGAAGTCTTGCTCGCCTAAAGCAGCAACTGTATCTCTAAGTGCCGGCATTGTTGTAGTAAGAAGTGCAGAACAACCAACTAATTTTGCATCCGGATTTTCCTTAACAGCTTCTATAAACTTTTCAATCGGTACATCAACGCCTAAGTCAATCACTTCAAAACCAGCACTTTCAATCATCATACCAACAAGATTTTTACCGATATCATGTAAGTCACCTGCTACAGTTCCTAAGATCATTTTTCCAGCAGCGCCTGTTGAATCAGCACCTAAATGTGGTTTTAATACTTCTACGCCTTTTTTCATGGCACGGGCAGCAACTAACATTTCCGGTACGAAAATTTCATTGTTTTTAAATTTTTCACCCACAATGCTCATGGCATCGATCATACCTACATTTAGGATTTCAGTAGGATTACATCCGGCATCCAGTGCTTCCTGTACTAACCCTCCGACTAATTTTGCTTTTCCTGCACATACAGCATCTGCAACTGCTTGAATTTGTTGTGACATGTTCATATCCTCCTTATTATTTATGGTTTGTTTTATAGTTCTTTTATGCTTTCGGAGCAGGTCCGATTAAGCCTTCCCTATATGCCCCGATGTACTCAAGACAATACTCATCATTTTGTAATAATGCATCTGCGGCATAAATCATGCCTAACATATCACGATTGGTAGGATCTACGATTGCACTGTCCATACCGGCATTCATTGATAAGACCATGAATACCTGATTAATATATTTACGAACCGGCAGACCAAAAGAAATATTGGAAAGACCGCTTGTAATATGGATATCAGGATATTGTGCTTTGATCTGACGGCAGCATTCTGCAAAGGTTGTAAATGCTTCTTCATCTGTAGAAAGAGTTACTACCAATGGATCAATATGTAAGCGGGATGGGGCAATACCATACTCTTTTGCCTTTTCCATAATATTGCCGAATACTTCCATTCTGCGCTCTACGGAATCAGGAATTCCCTTATCATCACAAAGAAGTGCAACACATTCCCATTTTGTATCTGCAATTACCGGAAAAATTGTTTCAATCTTATTTCCTTCCATAGAAACGGAATTAATAAGTCCGGGTTTTTTGCAAAATGGGATAGCAGCTATGCATGAATACTGGCTGGGACTGTCAATACAGATAGGTACATCTGTTACTTCCTGAATTAGGTCGATCATCCAATGAAGTGTTTCTACTTCGACATCTTCCGGAACAGATGCACAACAGTCAATATATGTAGCATTGGCATCTGCCTGGATTTTAGCTCTGTGCTTAATGAGCTCACCATCTTTTTCGGCAATTGCTTTTGCCACAGGTGGTATGGAGCCATTAATCTTTTCGCCGATAATTATCATTTTTTAGGTACCTCCTAAGTATAGGTTTGTCTTTTCTTTGTTAATTGTATCAAAAAAATGCCGGAAGGAACATCCCACAAACTATTGGCATTTTTTTTTGGTTTTCCTACACTATGTAGGAAGGGAATTCATACAATAATTGTGCCTGCCTTTTCGAGGAAGCCTTCTTTGGCTTTGGGTATGGAAGTGATGACAGCTGTCCGCCCGCTTCCTTTCTCTACAAAATTAACAGAGGCTTCTATTTTAGGAAGCATAGTACTTGGTTCAAATTGTCCTTCGCTGATATATTTTTTTGCTTCTTCTACAGTGATTTTTCCAAGAAATTCCTCAGAAGCGGACTGGTAATTCAATGAAACGTTTTCAACACTGGTTAAAATAAGCAATTGATCTGCCTGTAATAAATCAGCCAGAAGTCCGCTTGTCAGATCCTTTTCGATTACTGCACTGGCTCCATGAAGTTCGATGCCTTGTTCCAGCACAGGGATCCCGCCTCCTCCGCAGGCGACAACGATCTGGCCGGCATCAAGAAGAGCCTTTATGGCATCCAGTTCAATAATTTGATGAGGACTGGGAGCAGCTACAATTCTTCTGTAACCTTCCTTTTCTTTGACCACGTAGTTCCCTTTTTTTTCTTCCTGCTCAGCTTCTTCTTTTGTTAAGCAGCGGCCGATGACTTTTGTAGGAGTGTGAAAAGCGTCATCATAGGGATCTACAGACACCTGCGTTAATACGGTGCATACCGGCTTATAAATGCCTCTGCCGATCAGCTCGCAGCGTACGGCATTTTGGATATCATATCCGATATATCCCTGACTCATGGCAGAACAAACAGACATAGGAGCAACTGTGTAATCGGGGTGTACCTTTCCAAACTCATTCATCGCAGTATGAATCATGCCGACCTGAGGTGCATTACTATGGGAAATTACAACATTTGCGCCGGACTCTATCAGGTCTGCAATTGCCGTGGCTGCTTTTTTAGTTGCTGTTTTCTGCTCTGGAAGAGTGGTGCCAAGGGCTTTGTGTCCCAGAGCGACGACTACTTTTTTCTTATTCATATGCATAATCTCTCTTTCGAAGGTTTGGTTAAATTATAGTGGGTGGTGGGGGAAAATGCAAGCGATGTGTGAGGATAAACTTGTTGTTTCGTGTTTAGTTACCGGTTAAATGAAATTTCGCACATTGGAAACGGGGCATAGGCGAGGCTGAGAACGGCTTCTGGAGAATATTGTGCCGTTTCCAATGTGTGAAATTTGAGTAATAATTATATATGAAGACATAAGAAAAGCCCGGCAGATGAATACCGGGCTTTTCAACTTGAGGGGGGAGATAGTGAGTGGTTTTTCAACTATCCAATACCTATTATAAACAGTAATTGTGATGAAAATATGTCCGTTTTCTAAACTTAAAAGAAAATCTCTAAAGAATTATGAAAGAGAATACTAAGTAATCAAAAACAGATGACCTCGATGATTGAAAATTCTGCTTCCTTATGGTATTCTAAAGCATAGAAGAAAAACTTACTGAATAGAAATGAATATGGTAAGGGCGGAGGAAACGGATGAAATTATCTTCTCTATTAGAACGAATTGAATATAGATGCAGTCAGGGCAGTATCGATGAAACGATAAAAGATGTGGTTTTTGACTCCAGGAAAGTGAGCGAAGGCGCTCTTTTTATCTGTATCCGGGGTGCAGTTGTTGATGGACATACCTTTATACCGGACGTGGTGGCCAAAGGGGCGAAGGCTTTGGTGGTGGAAGAACCGGTGGAGGTTCCTCATACGGTCACGGTGATCCAGGTGGCAGACAGCAGATATGCAATGGCCTGCATTTCAGCAGCTTATTTTGGATATCCGGCAGAAAAGCTGAAGGTGATTGGGATTACCGGAACCAAAGGAAAAACAACAACTACATATATGATCAAATCCATCTTGGAAAATGCCGGATATCGGACAGGGTTAATTGGAACCATTGAAACAATTATAGGAGACACTGCGATACCGGCTGTGAATACTACACCGGAGTCTTATATCGTACAGGAAGATTTTGCAAAAATGGTGAAAGCAGGCTGCGATTGTGTGGTTATGGAGGTGTCTTCCCAGGGACTGATGCTGCATAGAACAGCAGGATTTACCTTTGATATCGGAATTTTCATGAATATCGAACCGGATCATATCGGTCCGAATGAGCATACCAGTTTTGAACAGTATCTGGAATGCAAAGCGATGCTGCTAAGACAGTGTAAAGTTGGAATTGTGAATGCCGATGACTCACATTTGCAGCAGGTGATACAGGGCGCTACTTGTCAATTAGAAACGTTTGGTCTTCACCCGGAAGCAGATTTGCGTGCTGTTAATGCACAACTGGTTACCAGACTTGGCTATCTGGGAATTTCCTATGATGTGAAGGGTTTGCTGGAATTCCCTGTAGAGACCGATATACCCGGGAAATTCAGTATTTATAATTCTCTGGCAGCGATCAGCGTCTGCAGGCATTTTGGCGTGCCGGCAAAGGACATTCAAAAAGCTTTAAAAAATATTAAGGTTAAGGGCAGAGTAGAGATGGTGAAAGTCTCGGACAAATATACTTTGATGATTGATTATGCCCATAATGCTATGAGTCTGGAGAGTATTTTAAATTCATTGAGAGAGTATCATCCCCATCGTTTGGTATGTGTATTTGGATGTGGGGGTAACCGCTCGAAGCAGCGTCGGTATGAGATGGGGGAAGTGTCGGGAAAACTGGCGGATCTTACCATTATTACCTCAGATAATCCAAGAAATGAAGAGCCGCAGGCTATCATAGATGATATTAAGACGGGTATTCATAAGACGAAAGGCAAATATGTGGAAATCATAAACCGCAAGAAAGCCATTGCCTATGCCATACATCATGGAGAACCGGGAGATATTATTGTGCTGGCTGGTAAGGGACATGAGGATTATCAGGAAATACAAGGAAAAAAATATCCCATGGATGAACGCGTGTTGATCCGTGAAATTTTAGAAGGTCAATAGAGGGCAGGATGAAAAGACGATATGCAAATATTATAGTAGATATTTCTCATGAAAAAGTAGACCGTACCTTCCAGTATCTGATTCCGCCGGAATTAGCAGACAGTCTTTTGACAGGTATGAAGGTACAGATTCCTTTTGGAAAAGGGAATCGTATGATTACCGGCTATGTGATTGGAATAACAGAGGAACCTGAAATAGATCCGGAAAGGGTAAAATCCATAACAGGAGTAGAACCCGGAGGGATTACAGCAGAATCCAGACTGATTGCATTAGCGGCATGGATTCGGGAAACATATGGAGCTACGATGAATCAGGCATTAAAAACCGTGCTTCCGGTCAGGAAAAAAATGAAAGTCCGGGAGCGTAAGCGCATATGTCTGGGAGTGACGAAAGAAAAGGGAGAGGCAGTATTATCCGATCTGGAAAGAAGACATCATACGGCAAAGGCTCGACTTATCCGGGCACTTCTGGAAAATCAAGACTTAGACTATGACTTCGCAGTGCAGCAGCTGCATATTACACCGGCTGTCATCCAGGGACTTCAGAAAAACGGACAGATTGAAGTGGAAACAACCGCTGTCTATCGAAACCCTGTTCAATCTTTTCCTATCTCAAAAACCTCTTTTTTGCTAAATCCAAGACAACAGGAAGCAGCAGAAATCATATATAAAGAATGGCAGACAGACGATCCGCGTCCCTGCCTGCTCCACGGTGTCACAGGAAGCGGAAAGACATTAGTTTATATGGAGTTAATTAACCGGATGATAGAGGATGGTCGGCAGGTTATTATGCTGATCCCGGAGATCGCACTTACCTGGCAGACGGTACAAAGATTTTATCAAAGATTTCAGGATCGCGTTTCCATCATTAATTCCCGCATGACCCAGGGGGAACGTTTTGATCAGTGGGAACGGGCCAGAACCAATAAAATTCAGATTATGATCGGCCCCCGCTCCGCTCTTTTTACACCTTTTCCAAATCTGGGGCTGATTATTATCGACGAGGAGCATGAAAACACTTATAAAAGTGAAACCACTCCCCGTTACCATGCAAGAGAAGTGGCTATTAAGCGGGGGCAGATGGAAGGAGCACATGTTATTCTTGGCTCTGCAACCCCTTCGGTAGAGGCATATTATAAAAGTGAACAGGGAGAATATCTGCTCATAAAAATGGAGAACCGATATGAAAACCGGCAGCTTCCAAAGGTATATACTGTGGATTTAAGGGCAGAATTAAAAGCAGGCAACCGTTCTGTTTTGAGCCGGATGTTAGAAGAGAAGATACAGGAACGGCTGGAGAAAAAAGAACAAGTGATGCTGTTTTTAAACCGGAGAGGATATGCCGGATTCGTATCCTGCCGTGCCTGCGGTCATGTGATGAAATGTTCCCATTGTGATGTATCCTTGTCGGCGCATAATAACGGGAAGCTGGTCTGTCATTATTGTGGATATGAAATTCCGCAGGTAAAAGAATGTCCGTCCTGCGGATCCCCCTATATCGGCGGCTTTCATGCAGGTACCCAACAGGTAGAGGAAATTGTAAAAGAATCCTTTCCGGATGTAAAAATACTTCGCATGGATTATGATACGACAAAAAAGAAAGACGGTCATAGCCAGATATTATCCGCATTTTCCAATGAAGAGGCAGATATTTTGATAGGCACCCAGATGATTGTAAAAGGGCATGATTTTCCCAAAGTAACTTTGGTTGGGATACTGGCAGCAGATCTGTCATTGTTTGCTCAGGATTACCGGGCAGGCGAGAGAACCTTCCAGCTGCTGGCACAAGCGGTGGGAAGAGCAGGAAGAGGAAAGCGTATGGGAGAGGCGGTCATTCAGACTTATCACCCGGAACATTATAGCATTACGGCTGCACAAAACGAAGATTATCAGAGCTTTTATAAGGAAGAGATAACCTACCGGATGATTATGGGATACCCCCCGGTGTCTTCGATGATTGCTATCCATGGTGCGGGAGCGGATGAAAAGATACTGGCACAGGCGATGGAACATATAAAACGCTATCTGGGGGCAATCTATAAGAAAGACGATCTATGGGTCGTAGGACCTGCACCGGAAGCAATTTCTAAAGTAAATGATATTTATAAAAGAGTAATCTACCTGCGCCACAAAGAAAAAGCGATGCTGATACGACTCAAAAATCAGTTGGAACATTATATCGAAATAAACAGCGGATTTCAAAAAATTTACATCCAATTTGATTTACATACATAATAAAGGAGGACAACATGGCACTTAGAAACATACGGATTATAGGAGATGAGATCCTTACAAAAAAATGCAGAACGGTGGAAGAGATGACACCGAAGGTTCAGGAATTGATTGATGACATGTATGAAACCATGTATGATAAGATGGGAGTCGGACTTGCGGCTTCCCAGGTTGGTATCCTGAAAAGAATTGTTGTCATTGATGTGGACGGGAATCCGTATACATTGATCTATCCTGTGATTCTTGAATCAAAGGGGGAACAAACGGGAGACGAAGGATGCCTGAGTCTGCCGGGCAGAGCAGGGCAGGTAACACGCCCGGATCATGTAAAGGTACTGGCTTTGGATGAAAACATGGAGGAATTCACGCTGGAAGGCAGTGAATTACTGGCTCGTGCAATCTGTCACGAAGTGGATCATTTAGATGGGAAATTATATACATCGCTTGTAGAGGGAGAACTTCATGATACAACAGCTGAGGAGGAATGGGAATGAGAATAGTATTTATGGGAACTCCGGACTTTGCGGTTCCCACTCTTAAAGCTTTGATAGATGCGGGTCATGAGATCGCAGGTGCAGTAACGCAACCGGACAAACCAAAAGGCAGAGGAAAGTCCCTGCAGCCTACTCCCGTGAAAATGACAGCTGCAGCCCATTCAATACCTGTCTATCAGCCGGAGAAGGTCAAAGATCCCCAGTTTGTATCTGTACTGCAGGAGATCCGGCCGGATGTGATTGTAGTCGTTGCATTTGGTCAGATTATACCTCAAACGATTCTGGATATTCCGCCCTTTGGCTGTATCAATGTGCATGCTTCTCTGCTTCCTAAGTACAGAGGAGCGGCTCCGGTGCAGTGGGCGGTTATCAACGGCGAAAAAGAGTCCGGAGTGACGATTATGAAGATGGATGCAGGTCTGGATACAGGAGACATCCTTGCGAAAATAAAGATATCGTTAGCATCTGATGAAACCGGAGGAAGCCTGTTTGATAAATTAAGCAAGGCAGGGGGAAAACTTTGTGTGGAAACTCTGGCACAGCTTGAGCAGGGAACACTTACTTTTACAAAACAGCCCAAAGACAGCACCACAGCCTATGCAGGAATGATCAATAAAACGATGGGTCATATTTCCTGGGATCAACCGGCAGTTATGATAGAACGATTGGTACGGGGGCTGAATCCCTGGCCAAGTGCTTATACAAAACTTGACGGTAAAACGTTAAAAATATGGAGTGCAGAAGCAGGAAAAGAAAAAATGAATGGGCAGCCCGGAGAAATAGTGAAAGTGGATAATACCGGTTTGGGGATACAGACAAGAGATACCGTTTTATGGGTGAAGGAGCTGCAGCTGGAAGGAAAAAAACGGATGGAGACAGCTGCATTTCTACGGGGATTTCCTGTTTTACCCGGAACGGTGTTAGGTTAGAAAGGAGCGATACACATGTTTGGACATGGATGGTATTATGGTTTTGACAGTACGTATTTATTAGTGATTATAGGGTTTCTCTTATGCCTGGCAGCATCTTCAGGAATGAAGCGTACATTTGCCAAATATAGTAAAGTTCGAAGCTATAGTGGAATAACAGGAGCGGAAACGGCTCAGAGAATACTGCATCGTGCCGGCATCACAGATGTGCGGGTGGAACAGGTTGCCGGAGATTTGTCGGATCACTATGATCCGAGAAACAAAGTACTTCGCTTATCAGGCAGCGTATACGGCAGCAATTCTCTGGCAGCTGTGTGTGTAGCGGCTCATGAATGCGGGCATGCAATACAGCATAATCATAATTATGCGCCGCTGGCTATAAGAAGTGCGATTGTGCCTGTTGCGAATATCGGATCTACTTTGGCCTGGCCATTGTTCATCTTAGGCTTTATTCTGAATAGACCTTATTTATTGACGTTTGGGATTATCCTGTTTGCCGGAGCGGTTTTATTTCAGCTGGTTACACTGCCGGTAGAAACCAATGCCTCCAGCCGGGCGCTGGCAATGCTGAGTGAGACAGGTATATTAAGAGAAGAAGAATTAAATGGAGGGAAAAAGGTATTAAGGGCAGCGGCACTTACGTATGTGGCATCTCTGGCAGCTTCTATTTTACAACTCTTACGTTTGATCTTACTTTCGGGAGGACGAAGACGTGACTAACGGAGTAAATACCAGAGAACTGATTGTAGAAGTTTTATTACTGGTAAACCGAGACGGGGAGTACAGTCACATTGCTCTTCGGAAAATCCTCGAGAAGTATCAGTATCTGACGAAGCAGGAGCGTGCCTTTATCACAAGGGTATGTGAAGGTACGTTGGAATACAGGATACGGATTGATTATATTATCAATCGGTTTTCCAATGTAAAAACAGAAAAAATGAAGCCGTTTATCCGTGAACTTTTAAGAAGCGGAGCATATCAGATTATTTACATGAATGGAATCCCGGATTCTGCTGTTTGCAATGAGGCAGTAAAATTGGCACAAAAAAAAGGGTTTTACAGTCTGAAAGGATTTGTAAACGGAGTTTTAAGAACGATTGTACGGGATGTGAAAAGCGTAATGCTTCCCGCTAAGGAGAATCCGATTGAATATCTGTCAGTTTCCTATTCAATGCCCAAATGGCTAGTCGAAAAGTGGCTGGAGCAATTTGGGAAAGAGACAACGAAGACAATACTGCAGTCTTTTTTTACGGAGCGGCCGACATCAATTCGTATCAATGAATACTTAAATTCCACTGCCGAAACAATACGAAGTCTGGAAAATCAGGGAGTCCGGGTAGAAAAAGCCCCTTATGTACCAACGGCTTATTATATATCAAATTATGATTATTTAATGACTTTAGATGTATTTCGTGAAGGCCTGATCCAGGTACAGGATGTAAGTTCAATGCTGGTGGGTGAAATCGCCAGTCCCAGGAAAAGCGATACAATTATTGATCTGTGCGCGGCTCCCGGAGGGAAAAGTATGCATGTGGCGGATAAAATGCAGGGATACGGAACTGTGGAAGCCCGGGATATCAGCAGCCGCAAAGTGAAGTTAATAGAAGAAAATTTCAAACGTGCCGGGCTTATTAATGCATCCGCCGGACGTAAAGATGCAACGGTATATGATGCGGATTCCGTCGAGAAGGCAGATGTAGTACTTGCCGATGTTCCATGCTCCGGATTTGGGGTTATTGGCAAAAAAGTGGATATTAAATATAAGATGACACCGGGGAAGCATCAGGAATTAATAAGTCTTCAGAGGAAAATATTGGAGAATGCGGCCGCCTATACAAAAGTGGGAGGAATATTGATCTATAGCACCTGTACCTTTGACAGAGAAGAAAATCAGGAAAATATCCGCTGGTTTACGAAAAACTATCCATTTACATTAGAAACTATCGATCCGTATATTTGTGAGGAACTTAAGTGCAGCACTACAAAAAAGGGGTATCTTCAGCTTTTACCAGGAATACATGAATGTGATGGTTTCTTTATTGCCAGATTAAAGAGGATTCGGTAAATGGAGCAGTATACGATCAAATCATTAGCACTTGAAGAACTGCAGGAGACGGTTATTCGATTGGGCGAAAAAGCATTTCGCGGCAGTCAGATCTATGAATGGCTGCATAAAAAGCTGGCAGACAGTTATCAGGAAATGACCAATCTTCCGAAAAGACTCAGAGAACAGATGGAAATAGAATATCCGCTGGATACCCTTGCTGCGGTCGATGTACAGACATCAAAGCTGGATAAAACACAGAAATATCTGTTCAAGCTTTCAGATGGGAATATGGTGGAGAGTGTATTGATGAAGTACCGGCATGGGAATTCGGTATGTATTTCCAGCCAGGTGGGATGCCGGATGGGGTGCGGATTTTGCGCCTCGACACTGGAGGGGTTATCCAGAAATCTGTTTCCTTCAGAAATGCTGGATCAGGTATACCAGATACAAAAGGCTTCCGGTGAGAGGGTTTCTCATGTAGTCGTTATGGGAATGGGAGAACCGCTGGATAATTATGACCACCTGCTGAGGTTTCTTCATATACTTACGGATGTGCATGGCTTACATATCAGCCAGCGCAATATTACCGTGTCTACCTGTGGGATTGCACCACAGATGCAGCGGCTGGCTGAGGAGGGGCTGCAGATTACCCTGGCTCTTTCACTGCATGCATCCAACCAGGAAAAAAGATGCGGCTTGATGCCGGTCGCCCGAAAATACCCGTTACAGGATATTCTCCGTGCATGCCAGTATTATTTTGATAAAACAGGCAGGAGAGTAACCTTTGAATATAGCTTGATTCATGGAATAAATGACAGTCAGGAGGATGCTGTTCAACTGGCTGATTTGATAAAATCCATGAATTGCCATGTGAATTTAATTCCTGTAAATCCCATTAAAGAAAGAAAATTTTTGCAACCGGATAAAAAAGTTGCAGAGAAATTTAAAAATAAACTTGAAAAATGCGGAATAAATGTTACTATTAGAAGAGAAATGGGTAGAGATATTGACAGCGCCTGTGGACAATTACGAAAACGGTGGACAGAAAATGCGGATTTGTAACATTTAGGATAAAGAAAGGACGGGGATGATGAAAGTATATAGCGTGACAGATGTGGGACAGAAAAGAAAAGTAAATCAGGATTATGTCTTCGCATCAGAACAGGCAATTGGAAATCTTCCTAATCTTTTTGTTGTTGCAGACGGAATGGGCGGGCATAATGCAGGAGATTTCGCATCTAGCTATGCGGTACAGGTTTTATTGGAGACAATAAAAGAAAATGCTGATTTTAATCCCATCAAGATTATCAGGAGTGCTATTGAGACGGCAAATGTACAATTGCTGGAACAGGCTGCGAGAACGGAAGGGATGGCAGGTATGGGCACGACGTTAGTGGTGGCTACTGTCATTGATCATTATGCGTATGTAGCGAATGTGGGAGACAGCCGGCTGTATGTAGTCGATGAGCATATCCGGCAAATTACAAGAGATCACTCTTTGGTAGAGGAAATGGTCCGGTTGGGTGAGATCAGCCGGAAGGATGCCAGAAATCATCCGGATAAAAATATTATTACCAGGGCTCTGGGAGCAAAAGATACAATTGAGATTGATTTTTTTGATGTTAAGCTTACACCGGAAAGCATTCTTTTATTGTGTTCGGATGGGCTTACGATTATGGTGACTGATGAGAATATTGAGCAAATTGTTAAAGAGGGAGAGTCGTTGGAGGAAACGGGAGTGAAATTAATTGAAGCGGCCAATGAAGGCGGAGGAAAAGATAACATCGCAGTCG
>Ga0153983_1000162_pt1 | contig 16539 bp, 14 predicted proteins | sample TSGA067MetaG_FD_104693 | JGI IMG/M metagenome (GOLD analysis project Ga0153983, IMG submission 104693) | Attine ant fungus gardens microbial communities from Georgia, USA - TSGA067 MetaG | ecosystem: Host-associated > Fungi > Mycelium > Unclassified | place: USA: Georgia, Alexander Wildlife... | reverse complement strand
TGGCGCTTAACATGATAAAGGACACTTTCTTCCCTTGAAAACTTTACCTTAACCGGTCGCCCGGTTTTCCATGCCGCCAATGCCGCATGGTGTTGGACACTCATATCCTCTTTGCCGCCAAAACCACCGCCTACCAATTTTGTCTCACTGATAACCTGTTCCGGAGATAAACCTAATATAGAAGCAATTTCATGCTGTTCATCATAAACCGACTGAGCGCCTGTATATAAATGAACCCCGTCACCTTCGGGAAAAGCAATGGCACATTCCGGCTCCATAAATGCATGGTCTGTAAACGGAACCGAATACTTCTTTATAACAACATATTTTGACCCGGCAATCGCTTTATCGGCATCACCTCGAACACACAGCTCCTTCGTCAGTAGGTTCCCTTTCTCATGAACCTTTGGTGCATCTTCCTTTAGGGCATCAATGGGATTCGTAACCGGCTCCAATTGGGTATAATCAATCTCCACCAGAGCAAGGACCTCGTCTAAAGTCTCTTTATGATTCGACACTACAAGAACGATGGCATCACCGATATATCTCGTCACGGCTCCTTCAGGTATAAGCACATCCCAGTCTTTGACAATATGTCCACATTTATTATGAGGTACATCTTTGGCTGTCAGAATCGTTACACAATCTTTATGGGCCAAGGCTTTAGATATATCAATCTTATTAATTCTGGCTCTTGGATACCGGCTTCTTAAAGCCTTTGCAAAAACCATCCCCGGAAGCTCTATATCGTCTACAAATTCTCCTATTCCCCGTACCTTTTCATCGGCATCAATACGCTTGAAGCGTTCGCCTAATCTTGCTGACTTTTCAGGAGGTGGCAATTCCTTACCTTCTCTAAAATACCCGGCCGCATTTAAAATGGCATCTTCTATCTTCTGGTAACCCGTACAGCGACAGATATTCCCTCTGATGGCTTTTTTGACATCTTCTCTGGTTGGTGTTAAATTCTCATCTAAGAGATGCTTGGCAGATATAATCATTCCCGGAATACAAAATCCACATTGTACGGCACCGGCATCAGCAAAACAATGGGAATAGACCGCCTTTTCTCGTTCCGTCAGCCCTTCCACCGTAAGGATCGATTTTCCGTCAAACTTTGATGTTTTCTGGATACAGGCCTTTACCTTTTTTCCGTCTGCTAAAATAGTACAAGTCCCGCAGGCACCCTCGCTACAGCCTTCTTTCACTGAAGTCAACTTGAGTTCATTTCTCAGGTAATCTATAAGTCTGACATCCTTTTCAATGACATAAAGTTTTCCATTAATTGTTACATTGTACATCGCATTCTCCCTCCTTTTCGCTTCCCATATGCAAATTTACCATTCTTCATCATTTTAGTAAATTTATAATCTTTACCCTTCACTATTCCACTATATGTCTTGCTATAATATATAATTCTAGTCACTCACATTAAAAAAACTTATGCACTTTGCATACATATATTTATTTAATTTAAGTTTAACATTTATCCTATAGAAAGGCAATACCCAAAATACAAAAATTTTTAGGTTGCCAAAAATAAATTGTGAAATCCTATTGCAATATATTTTTTTTATGATATGATGAATGTATACCTAGTTCTTCACCATATTACCTTACAGTGCACAAAAAGGAGTATTTTTATGAGTCTAAACTTAAGTTTTTTCAGCCAGATAGCTCATGGCATAGCCAGACAATTCGGTGACAATTGTGAAGTCATTCTTCATGACCTGTCTAATGAAAAGTTTGAAAGTTCAATTGTCCTGGTAGAAAACGGACATGTGACAAACCGCAAAGTAGGCGATGGCCCTTCTCATGTGGTTCTTGAAGCGCTTCATGGAGATCACCGCAAGTTGAATGACCATCTTGGATATTTAACTAAAACTTCCGATGGTAAAATATTAAAGTCAAGCACAATGTATATCAGGGACGACGAAGATAAGATTATCGGGATTTTTGCAATCAATTACGATATTACCGGTCTGTTGATGATAGATAACGCATTGAAACCATTGATTTCCAGCCAGAATGAGGAAAAAGAGCCTGACCGAATCACTCACAATGTCAATGATTTGTTAGACGATTTGATTGAACAATCTGTTGCCCTTGTTGGCAAACCGGTTCCGCTCATGACCAAGGATGATAAAGTCAAAGCCATTCAATTTCTTAATGATACAGGTGCTTTCCTGATTACTAAGTCAGGAGATAAAATTTCCCGACACTTCGGTATATCCAAATATACATTATACAGCTATATTGACGTCAACAAATAACGAGGAGGTCTATAATGAAAAAAATCAAATGGGTTTCTAATCAAATGCCTAAATCAGATGATAAAGAGCTTAAGGTCATGTCTTTAGCTTCTGTCAGTAAGGCCAGAGCCTTTCATGAAAGCTTTCCACAGTACACCAAAACACCTTTAGCCAGACTTTCAAAAATGTCAGATTATCTCGGTTTAAAGGAAATCAACTGCAAAGACGAATCCTACCGTTTTGGACTGAATGCATTTAAAGTTCTTGGCGGTTCTTTTGCCATGGCCAGATATATCGCTAAGGAAACCGGTCGCGATGTTTCAGAACTAACTTATGATGTGTTAATCTCCGATGAACTGCGCAGCGCATTCGGTCAGGCAACCTTCTTCACAGCTACCGACGGTAATCACGGCAGAGGTGTTGCCTGGGCTGCCAATAAGCTTCATCAAAAAGCAGTTGTCTATATGCCTAAAGGCACAACATCTACACGTCTTGAAAACATCCGTAAAGAGAATGCCATGGCAACTATAGAAAACATGAATTATGATGATTGTGTCCGTTTGGCAGCAGGGCATGCTGCTAAAACCAAAAGGGGCGTCATTGTGCAGGACACCGCCTGGGAAGGTTATGAAGAGATTCCGTCCTGGATTATGCAAGGTTATGGGACTATGGCTTCCGAAGCAGACGAGCAGCTTCACGAAAACGGCAGCGGTCAGCCGACCCACATTTTTATCCAGGCCGGTGTCGGTTCACTGGCAGGTGCCGTTCAAGGATATTTTGCAAACCGCTATCCGGAGAATCCGCCAAAGCTCATTGTTGTCGAAGCCGAAGCTGCCGACTGCTTATACAAAGGCGCTGCGGCAGGTGATGGCAAAGTCCGCATCGTAGATGGCGATATGCCAACGATTATGGCCGGTCTCGCATGTGGTGAGCCTAACACAATATCATGGGAAATCCTGAGAAACCATTCTTCGGCATTCGTCTCCTGTCCCGACTGGGTCGCCGCAAAGGGTATGCGAATGTTGGGAGCACCATTAAAGGGCGATCCCCAGGTGATATCCGGTGAATCCGGAGCCGTCACAATGGGTCTTCTTGCCTGCATCATGACCATGGAGGAATTGAGAGATTTAAAGGCAGCTCTGGATTTGAAGGAAAACTCAAAAGTCCTGCTCTTCTCTACTGAAGGCGACACCGATCCCGACAGATACAAGGAAATCGTCTGGGAGGGTGCTAACTATAATTAACCGGTAACTTTTAATATAACAAATATGGAGGTATCATCATGGATTTTGATAAAATTAAGAGCAAAGCAGAAGGATATGAAAAAGCAATGACTAAGTTTTTAAGAGACTTGGTAAAAATTCCTGGGGAAAGCTGTGGGGAAAAAGGTCATATCGACCGCATCGCCCAGGAAATGGAGGATGTCGGATTTGATAAAGTAGAAATTGATCCGATGGGCAATGTCCTTGGATATATGGGAACCGGCGAAACTTTAATTGGTTATGATGCCCACATCGATACAGTTGGTATCGGCAACATTGCCAACTGGACCTTTGACCCTTACGAAGGTTTTGAATCTGACACAGAAATTGGCGGCCGCGGTACTTCAGACCAGTTGGGCGGTATTGTGTCGGCAGTTTATGGTGCAAAAATCATGAAAGACTTAGGGTTATTAAGTGACAAGTATACCGTATTAGTTACCGGTACGGTTCAGGAAGAAGATTGTGACGGTCTTTGCTGGCAGTACATTATTAATGAAGATAAAGTCAGACCTGAATTTGTTGTTATTACAGAGCCTACCGACGGAAATATCTACCGCGGTCAAAGAGGCCGTATGGAAATCCGGGTTGATGTCCAGGGCATATCCTGCCATGGTTCGGCACCTGAGCGCGGCGACAATGCCATTTACAAAATGGCTGATATTCTTCAGGAAGTCCGTGATTTAAACGATAAACTCCACTACGATTCATTTTTGGGCAAAGGCACTTTAGCCGTATCGGAAATTTTCTTTACTTCGCCTTCCCGCTGTGCCGTTGCCGACAGCTGTGCCATTTCAATTGACCGCCGCTTAACTGACGGAGAAACTTATGAGATGGCCTTAGATGAAATCCGCGCCCTGCCTATGGTTAAGAAGTATGATGCCAAGGTTTCCATGTATCAGTATGACCGCCCGGCTTATACTGGTTTAGTCTATCCCACAGACTGCTATTTCCCTACATGGGTTATTCCGGAGAATCATGCCGCCACCAAAGCAATGGTGGAATCCTATGAGGGTATGTACGGAACACCTTTTGTTGACAAATGGACCTTCTCAACCAACGGTGTTTCTATTATGGGACGTTTTGGTATCCCGTGCATCGGCTTTGGCCCCGGCAAAGAGGCTCAGGCTCATGCTCCCAATGAAAAAACATGGAAAGCTGATTTAGTCAAATGTGCCGCTGTCTATGCTGCGCTTCCAACTCTGTACTGTAAGTAAAAACCATCACATCAAAAGGAGATTAATGATTATGAAAACTTTACAAGATTATATTGATAAGCTGAATAAACTAAATTTTAAAGAAATGTATAACAATGACTTTTTCCTGACCTGGGAAAAGACTGATGATGAACTGGAAGCAGTTTGGACTGTTGCCGATGCCCTGCGTTTTATGAGAGAAAACAACATTTCCACCAAAGTATTTGAAAGTGGTCTTGGCATCTCCTTATTCCGTGACAACTCAACCCGTACCCGTTTTTCTTTTGCTTCTGCCTGTAATCTGCTTGGTTTAGAAGTTCAGGATTTAGACGAAGGGAAATCACAGGTGGCTCACGGTGAAACAGTTCGGGAAACTGCCAATATGATATCTTTCATGGCAGATATTATCGGTATCCGTGATGATATGTACATCGGTAAAGGAAACACCTATATGCGGGAAGTTGCAAAGGCCGTTGAAGCAGGAAACAAGGATGGTATTTTAGAGCAGCGTCCAACTTTGGTTAATCTCCAGTGTGATATTGACCATCCCACCCAGACAATGGCAGATATGCTTCACATTATCCATGAATTTGGCGGCGTTGAAAACTTAAAAGGCAAAAAACTTGCAATGACATGGGCTTATTCTCCTTCCTACGGAAAACCCCTTTCTGTTCCTCAAGGTGTTATCGGATTGATGACCCGCATGGGCATGGAAGTTGTATTGGCTCATCCGGAAGGCTACGAAGTCATGCCTGAGGTTGAAGAGGTTGCCCAGAAAAATGCGGCGGCTTGTGGTGGTTCATTTAAGAGAACAAACAGTATGGAAGAAGCTTTTAAAGATGCTGATATCGTTTATCCAAAGAGCTGGGCTCCTTTTGCGGCAATGGAAAAACGTACAAACCTTTATGGTGACGGTGATTTCGATGGCATTAAAGCTCTGGAAAAAGAATTACTTACGCAAAACGCAGAGCATAAGGACTGGGCCTGCACCGAGGAATTAATGAGCACAACCAAAGACGGCAAGGCACTTTATCTTCATTGTTTACCGGCAGATATCACCGGTGTCAGCTGCAGCGAAGGCGAAGTTGATGCAACCGTCTTTGATCGATACAGAACACCGCTTTATAAAGAAGCGAGCTACAAACCCTATGTTATCGCAGCTATGATGTTGTTGAGTAAATTTGCGGATCCTGCCACTTTATTAGATGCATTAGAAAAGAAAGGTTCTTCACGAAAATTTATGTAGCAAAGCGAAATCGAGCTTATGGCTGAACTGTATATTGATTTTCTAAAAAGAAGGGGATTCAATGAAAAAAAGAATTGTTATAGCACTTGGCGGTAATGCCTTAGGAAATACTCTGCCTGAACAAATGATTGCTGTTAAGACCACCTCGAAAGCAATCGTAGATTTAATTGAAGAAGGTCATGAAGTCATTGTTTCCCATGGAAATGGACCGCAGGTCGGTATGATTAACCAGGCGATGATAGAATTAAGCCGTGTTGATAAAAGCCAACCAAATACGCCATTATCCGTATGTGTGGCCATGAGTCAGGCTTATATCGGCTATGATTTACAAAATGCTCTCCGTGAAGAGCTATTAAACCGGGGTATTCATATCCCGGTGGCGACAATGGTTACTCAGGTTCGGGTGGATTCTAATGATCCTGCTTTTGCTCATCCTTCAAAGCCCATCGGTCGTTTTATGACAAAAGAACAGGCAGATATTGCTGCTAAAAAATATGGTCATGAAATGAGAGAAGACGCCGGTCGGGGATACCGGCGCGTAGTTGCCTCACCTAAACCTATAGAAATTGTTGAAATAGGTGCTATCAGAGCTTTAGTAGAAGCCAAACAGATTGTTATCGCCGGCGGTGGCGGTGGTATTCCGGTGACTTTACAGGGAAATCACTTAACAGGTGCCAGTGCGGTTATTGATAAAGATTTTGTTAGCTGTCTCATCGCCAAAGATTTAAATGCCGACTACCTGATTATCTTAACGGCTGTCGAGAAAGTTGCCATTAACTTTGGCAAAGAAAATGAACAATGGCTTTCTAACATTACCGTTGATGAGGCTAAAAGGTATATCAGTGAGGGACATTTTGCTCCCGGTTCCATGCTTCCAAAAGTGGAAGCCGCAGTGGAATTTGCCGCTTCCGGGGAAAATCGAACCGCCTTGATTACCCTTTTGGAAAAGGCCAAAGATGGTATTGCAGGGAAAACAGGGACACTGATTTCCAAATAATTAATCTAAAAACAGACTCGCGCATATAAACATGCATGAGTCTGTTTTTTATGGCGAAAAGCTCTACCGCCAAATTTCCTCGAGACACTCCTCAATCACATACCTTGTTTTAGGTAAAATTCGGTTAACCGGATAGAATTGTGTAACGATTTCACAAGCTTCATTCATTGTTCCGATATTCAATTTTTTCATCAGAAAGCGAATATCCTCTGCATCCTTTTCACCATACCTCGCCGATAGCAATTTCATGGCCAGCAAATATTCCGATGTAACTGTTGTAATTTTTAGTCCATCAAAGCTCATAAAATCTTCAACTGGAGCATTCTCAGTGACAAACCCCTTGACGCTGTCATTCAGCCAATCCTCAGGCAGATTTTCAGCCTTGTCAATTGTAAATTCAAAATCCATGAGTAAATTATTGTTCATCAGGTGCTTCCTTTTTCAACATATTCAAATATCTGTATATCGTAGGTATCGATACCTCCAATATCTCAGCCACATACCCCACTGAACCTTTCATTAAAAAAGTGCCTAAATCATTCAGTCTTGATACGATTTCCACCTTTTCTTTTTGTGAAAGTTCATGGGGTTTCACACTTATATCAGGATATACCTTCCTAATATTGTCTTCAATCAAATCTGTCACGCTGACATGAAGCGTCTCTGTCACTTCCGCTGTTTCCTCAGGAACATTCATCACGTCAAGCATCTTGCCAAGCAGGTTTTTAGCTTCTACCAATTCCTGATAGTCAGAATTCAAGCATAACATGCCAACAATATTATGATATTTATCTTTAATAAAATAAGTTGCCGATTTTAAAATATGTCCATTCTGACTCCTGCTTTGATAATCTAACATATAGGCCACATCTTTATACCGGGCTTCATTAAGAATCTGCAAAATCATATCAGTGACCGGAGAACCTACCTCTCTGCCACTTATATGACCATTTCTAATAGCCACCACCGAGTTGTTCCAGTCTGTTAAATCATGAAGTACAATTTCCGTATTTTCCCCAAGGAATTTAGATAAAAAATCAATTAAAGGTACGCATTGTTCCACATACTTATTCATCTAATCCTCCTGATTCCTCTTTTGGTAGTATAATATTTAACAGGATGGCAACGATTGTTGCTATGACTACCGGTGACTTTCCAAAAATGGTCACTACCCAATCAGGAAATGTGGCCAGTGCCGCAGAAGCCTGAGATACACCCACGCCTAGCGCCGCTGCCAAACCAACAATAGAAGTATTCCTGTAATTCATCGGTTGCGAGACAACCAGTTTCATACCCGTCATTGCAATAGATGCAAACACAGAGACAGTGGCACCACCTAAGACACACTGGGGAATTGTAGTAAGCAGAGCCGAAAATTTAGGAATAAGACCGGCAGCTAAAATCATCACCGCCGATAAACCAAGAACACAGCGGTTAACCACCTTCGTCGTGGCTACAATACCTACATTCTGACTATAGGTAGCCGTTGGCAGACCGCCAAATAATGCCCCTAAAATGTTACTTAATCCATAGGCTGTAATACCGCCCCTTAATTCCTCATCGGTTGGTTCTCGGTCTAAGCCCCCAATCGTTGTCGCAGAATAGTCACCAATCGCCTGAACAGAATTAATCGCAAATAATAATCCTAAGGCTACACAAGCAGATATTTCAAAATGAATACCAAAATGCATAAACTGGGGTAATTGAAAAGCGGCAGCGCTTGTAACACTATCAAAGCTGACCATGCCAAAAAAGGCCGCTACAATATAGCCTGCCCCCATACCAACAAGTATCGAGGCCAACTTAAGTATCCCTTTCCCAAAATGATTTAAAACAGTTACAACTGCCAGTGTTAAGACGGCGACAAACCAATTCTGCCATGAACCATAATCAGGACTGGAGGTGCCGCCGGCCATGTAATTAATCGCTGTAGGGTATAGCGATAATCCGATTGTAAACACCACTGTTCCGGTAATGAGCGGCGGAAACAATGATCTTAGCTGCTTTACAAAGATTCCTACAACAAATGCTACAATACCACCAACCACTTGTGCTCCCAATATGGTGCCAATACTATAACCTTCTGCGATGGCCTGCATACTGGGAAGATAGGCAAAGCTTACCCCCATGATCACGGGCAGACCCGAACCCAGTTTTCCTCCTATGGGAAATAACTGAATAAAGGTGGATATTGCCGAAATAACCAATGCTGCCTGAACCAGGATAACCTTATCTGCCGTATCCAATCCTACCACATTTGAAATAATAAGTGCCGGTGTAACACAGCCCACAATCATTGCAACGACATGCTGCAATGCCAGTGGTAAAGCTTCTTTTAACTTTGGCATTCCATTTAATTCAAAAATGGATGCCGATTTCTTCTTTGCATTTTCCATAATGCCCCTCCAAATTTGATAATTTTTTATCAACTTCATGGGACTATTATAAAAGAAAAACGCATAAATATCAACTAAAATCAGTAAATTTACACGTTTTTGTCATGTTTTCATATATATTCTATGAAAATTATATGAAAAATTACTTTCAAAATAATAATTTTTTATTGGTTGTTATCATTTTCACTTGGCTTTGAGGATTCAGCTGCATCTTCAGATTCAGCTTCATCCTCTTCCACAGTCGTACATTCTTCCTCAACATAATCTTCCGCATTATCATCATCCACAACTTCCGGCTTTACCGGTTTTTCGATTTTAGCACCGCATTTGGGGCAAAAATCATCATCACTGCTGACGACTTCCTGACAGTTAGGGCATATGCACACCCCTTTAAGCATAATAATTCGACGGCCAATTTCATCTGTTGCTTCTTTGTTTGTCTTAATCTTATCGTATAATTCCTTCGCTTGCGGGTCTGAAATTTCGCCATTGTTAATCTTCTTAAACATCAGCTGTCCTAATTGGATGTAATCTTTTTTACGTTCACTCTCAAGTGAACTTTTCTTTACTTTTAGCTTCTGAACTTCAATGATGTCTGAGGATTTCTTTCCTACAGTTTCAGATATCTCGAGAATATTATTTTTAAATTCGTCAAAAAAAGTCATATATCTTCCTCCTTTAAATGATTGATTTATATAGTTAGGCTCCTTCAATTTGAAGGATACCTCGCATCTCTATCAACGGACCTCCCTTTTTTTCAATATAATCTTTGGTAATCGTAACTCTGCCAATATTAGAGTCTTTGGGAATCTCATACATGATATCCATCATGAATTCTTCAATAATAGAGCGCAATGCCCTTGCACCTGTATTCTTGACCTTTGCTTTATCTACTATGGCTTCCAAGGCACCATCTTCAAATCTCAAATCAACTTCATCAAGTGCCAAGAGCTTCTGATATTGCTTTAAAATGGCATTCTTAGGTTGTTTCAATATCTGAATCAGCATCTCATTTGTCATCTCGGATAAGGTAAATATGACCGGGAGCCGTCCTAAGAATTCAGGTATCATACCAAATTCCCTTAAATCTTCAATCGTCACATAGCTTGTGATATTCGGCTCTTTATCATATTTGTCTTTTAAGTCGGCTATAAAACCCATAGAACTCTTTTTGTTTAAACGCTCTTTAATAATATGGTCTAAATCAGGAAAGGCGCCGCCGCAAATAAACAGAATATTCTTTGTATTTACCGTGGTTAAGGGAACCATTGCATTCTTACTGCTTGCCCCTACCGGTACTTCGACCTCGCTGCCTTCTAAAAGCTTTAAAAGTCCTTGTTGAACCGATTCTCCACTGACATCCCTGCTTGTTGTATTCTTTTTTTTCGCAATTTTATCTATTTCATCGATGAAAATAATACCTCTTTCAGCTTTCTCAACATCATTATCTGCCGCCGCTAAAAGCTTTGATATAACACTTTCAATGTCATCACCAATATATCCGGCTTCTGTCAGTGAGGTGGCATCGGTAATCGCTAAGGGTACATTAAGCAATCTGGCCAGTGTTTTTACCAAATATGTTTTTCCGCTGCCTGTAGGACCTATCATAAGCATATTTGACTTCTCTATCTCTATTTCATCTATCGTATCTGTCAAGACCCGTTTGTAATGATTATACACAGCCACAGATATCGCTTTCTTGGCATACTCCTGACCAATTACATAATCATCAAGTTGTCCTTTGATTACATGCGGTGCAGGTATATCCTTCATAGTCAGCGTCTTCTCTTCACTCTTTTCCTTTGGCTTTTTCTTTTTTAATTTTTGAGCTTTAGGTATTGGCGACCCGTTAAGCAAATCTTGGATATTCATATTATTAAGGTTTAAATTCATTGCATCTGTAAAGTTAATGCTTCCATTATTCATCGCATCAAAACTTTTCTGCATACAGTCATTGCAGATACATATATTATTCATCGGAAGCTTAATCATCTTCCCGGCTTTACTTTCCGGACGTCTGCATACATAGCAGATGTCTTCATAGTCTTTATCATCATCTTTTTCCGAAGTCTTTTCTACTTCTGAAGTATCATTGTTATCTTTATTGCTGTCACTCATTCTTCATTTCCTCCTGTGTAATGCACTGATTACCTATTTACTATTATAGACTATATTTTGTATGAGAGCAAATAAAGAAATTATAAACTCATATCCGCGTATAAACGGGGCTACTGCAAAATGAATTCATTTTACAGCGCCCTGCTTATTTTGTGCGATATACTCTATTCGACAGATTCTGATCGGGAACCTAAAATTGTTGTTACACTCTGTTCCTGTGTATACTGTCCACTCTTATCGGGTATTTGAACAACAATCGTTACCGATTCACCCGGCATACATTCTTGCAATAATGCCTGCAGTTCTTCCATTGAACTTATCGCAGTGCCATTGAATTGCGTAATGATATATCCTTGCGCAATTCCTGCAAACTCTGCTGCGGAACCTGATTCAACACCGGTTATATACACACCTGTCGGGTAGCCATATTTATTAGCCGTATCTTCATCTATCGTTCCACCGGAGATACCCAGATAAGCCGTATCCTCATCGGTCTTTGTTGTTGTTTCTCCGCTGATAATACCCTCAACCGTTTCCACTGCCGAATTAATTGGAATCGCGTAACCCATTCCCTCTACGTTAGTATCACTATACTTAACTGTATTGATGCCAATCACTTCACCCCGAGTATTTAATAATGCACCGCCGCTGTTTCCGGGGTTAATGGCGGCATCGGTTTGTATAAAAGTCATAACACCATCTGTTAATTGAACTTCACGTTCCACTGCGCTAATAACACCGGTAGTGGTTGACTGGCCATATCCCAATGCATTTCCGATAGCGATTGCACCGTTTCCTTCAGCCAGACTGTCAGAGTCACCAAGAACCGCAACCTTAATTACCGACTTTGTGTCCTCACTTAGCTGGCTCATATCCACTTCAAGAACTGCAATATCTGCATTGGAATCATACCCTTTGATTGTGGCCTGTGCTTCTGTATCATCATCAAAAGTGATGGCAATAGATGAAGAGTCCTCAATAACATGATAATTAGTCAATATATAAAGCTTCCCATCTGCTTCGCTAAAGATAATACCTGACCCTGCGCCGCTGGTTTCACTGGAAATGGCTCTTCCGAAGAAATCCTGTCCTGTCTGCTGAACAATTGTTGTAACAGCAACTATAGATGCCTTTGCTTCAGCAACAATATCCGAAACATCAGTTCCTTCAATCGTCGGCACATCCACAGATGACGTCTTGGCAATCCCCAGTGTCATCTCAGATGCCGCATTACTATTTGTTTCCGTTATAGCTGAATCAGCACTGCCCGACAGCAAACCACTGACAGTATTGACGCCCAACATGGCGCTACCGGCAACCAGACCAAAAACCAAACCAAGGCAGGCAAACCGCACCAACTGACCGACAAAGCTTTTTCTCTTTTTAGGCGGCACAGGCTTATAATCCTGTGCTTGTGAGCCTTCACTGTAATAGTAGTAGTCATTATTATTGTTTTCATCAGATTCTCTATCCATAACTTATCTCCTTTCGATATTCGTCTTAATTATTATTATTTTATCAGCGAATTGTGTCTATGTTGTGAAGTGAGTGTGAAAAAAAAATGTGCTAATCTTTAATGATATTTAACCGTTCTCTTAATCTCTTGCGCGCCCGACTAATTCTCTGCCGAACGGCCGCCTCGGTCATATTTAACATTTCGCTAATCTCTTTATAAGTAAAATCAGAAACCCCGTAAAGAATTAAAATATCAGAATATTGCGGAGGTAATTGCTTGACTTCGAATAACAAATCTTCATAATCCACATTTTCAAATATATGATCATCTGTCTGGGTGCCGAATAGAGGATAGTCTGTTTGATCCATTTCATTTTCATAGAAATATCGATACTTTTTATTTTCTTTGATCATATTAAGACAAATATGATCAACAATCGTATACAAATAACTTATCGTTCTCTTGCTTTCGATATCGTCAATCTTATCCATATTCTTTAGGATACTGAGGAAAGCGCTTTGAATGACATCTTCTGCATGAGCATCATCTTTCATTTGCTTTCGGGCATAAAAATACAGCCGTTTTTCATATCTTTCGTATAGTTCTAAAAACTTAACCGTATTTTCATGGTTATCATTTACTTTTTCATCAATATCCATACCTGCTCCCCGACAGAAAAATCATTTTGGCTGTTTGAAAATAATTAATTTGCTAAAAATATAATTCAATATAACGATAATTATATTACATACTATTTTAGCTGCTAAATCCATCACCGATGCAATATCCACCAAAACAAACATCAGCAGTACTTCAATGACTCCCGACATAAGCCTTCCGGCTATAAACATTGAAAGCTCTTTGGCTATACCCATGAAACTTCTGCGCTTACTTTTGAAAACCCAAATCCTGTTTGTCACATAGGCAAATAAAACCGAGAGCAGCCAGGAAAAGAACGTCGCAGCTAAGTAATGCATACCTATTTGTTTTGTCCCGATATAATACGTAACAAAACTGACTATAGTCGTCAATCCGCCAAAGAAGATATATAATATAATTTCTCTATATTTTCTCAGTAAGTTTATCATCAATATATCCTCTCTGTCTTATCTATCATACTTTTTTTTCAATATTCGTTGCGTCAATCAAATAATGAGGCCTTTTTTTGACTTCATAATATATCCTGCCAATATACTCACCCAACACACCAATTGAAACCAGTTGGATTCCGCCTATAAATAATATGGCACTAATTGTCGTAAAATATCCCGGTACAGAAATACCATGGATTACAATCTGGACAAACGTAACGATGATATAAATTAAACTAGCAAGCATCGAGAAAATGCCAAGTAAAAAACATATTCTTAGAGGTTTATTATTAAATGACAACAGGCCATCTATTCCATATGATAATAACTTCTTAAATGACCATTTACTTTCACCGGCAGCTCTTTGTTGATTTTCATATTCGATTGTTGTTTCCTTAAATCCTATCCATGAAAATATCCCTTTTGAAAACCTATTGTATTCTTGTAAAGACAGAATAGCTTCCACGGCTTTACGGTTGAGTAAACGGAAGTCGCCGACCCCGTCAATCATTTTCACATCAACGATATGATTCACAAGCTTATAATAAATTTTCGCGGATAAAGATCTCCTCTTCGTCTCTCCATCCCTGTTTCGTTTTGCTATCACCTGATCATAGCCCTTATTACACACATCTATCATCTTAGGAATCAATTCCGGCGGATGTTGTAAGTCGGCATCAATAATGACCACCATGGCGCCAGAGGCATAGGTCAGTCCGGCCAACATGGCTGCTTCTTTGCCAAAATTACGGCTAAAAGATATATATTTTGTATAATGATCTTCTTCGGCACAGTTCCTGATTATATTTAATGTTTCATCCTTGCTCCCATCATCCACAAAAATCAGTTCAAAATCGTACCCTTTTTCTTTACCGTCATCCAAAAGTATTTCTAGTAATTTACAATGTGTTTTCTTTATCACCATGCTTTCATTATAACATGGTATGATGACCGATAATAACATAATATTCCTCACAATTCTATTTCACAATGTATTCAAATATAAAATCTTTGTTATTTACTGTAAAACAAGCGGTTTAATGCACTGAATATAGCTCTGATTGAAGACCTTGTTATATTTGAGCTGATGCCTACACCAAATGCCTTCTTTCCGGTATCGGAATCGACAAGTTCAATATAACTGGCGGCCTGTGAGTCTGAGCCGGTCGTCAAAGCATGTTCACTATATAACGTAAGTGTTGTCTTAAATCCTGCCTGTTGGCATAATCCATGTTTGACTGCGTCGATAGGACCATTACCAAATCCTTCTATTATCTTCACTTCATCTTTATCGGTATATTTTAGTATGACTTTCGTATCAAATTCATCATTGATCTCGCTGATATCTTCTAATTTTAATTTTCTAAAGTGCAGTGGATATTTAGCATTGATATACATCTCACGGAATTCATTCATGATTTGCTCAGGCGTTACCTCGCCTTGTTTCTCTGATAATGCCTGGATGGCATCAGCGAATTCCTTATGCATCTCTTTTGGCAGCTTGAAACCATAATATTGCTCTAAAATAAATGCTACCCCACCTTTTCCGGACTGGCTGTTGATTCTGACAACCGGTTCATATAAACGCCCTAAATCGGAAGGATCAACAGGCAGATATGGCACCTGCCATATTGTTTCTTTTCTATCATTCCTTGCTTTGATTCCCTTATTAATAGCATCCTGATGGGAACCTGAAAAGGCAGTAAAGACCAATTTACCGGCATATGGATGGCGCGGATGGATTATCATCTTATTGCATCGCTCATAAATTTCTATAATTTCATTAACATTTTCAATGTTTAATTCAGAATCAATCCCTTGGCTGAACATATTATAAGCCACATTTAATATATCCACATTTCCGGTTCTCTCCCCATTACCGAAAATAGTTCCCTCAATACGGTCAGCCCCTGCCAGCAATGCCAACTCGGCCGCTGCCACGCCACAACCGCGGTCATTATGGGGATGTACACTTAAAATAATTTTCTCCCTTTCAGTAAAGTGACGATCCATCCATTCTATTTGATCCGCATACACATTGGGAGTTGTCATCTCTACAGTAGAGGGCAGATTAATAATAATCGGGCGTTCCGCACTCGGCTGCCATTGGGCTTTAACCGCCTCACAGATATCCAATGCGAAATCAAGTTCTGTACCGGTAAAACTCTCCGGTGAATATTCCAGCCACAGATTACCTGCAAAATCTTTCCCAAATTCTTTAACCATACGGACACCATCGACGGCAATTTCTTTAATCTCATCACGACTCATATTAAAAACAACATCTCGCTGCAGCGTTGAAGTGGAATTATAAATATGAACAATAACATTCTTGATACCCTGTATTGCTTCAAATGTTCTTTGAATCAAATGGGGTCTGCATTGACTTAACACCTGAACCTTTACATCATCAGGAATCAATTTCTGTTCAACTAATGTTCTTAAGAAATCATATTCCAATTGTGAGGCTGATGGGAAACCGATTTCTATTTCTTTAAATCCCAGCTTTACCAACAACTTGAAATATT
>Ga0153983_1000161_pt1 | contig 16556 bp, 18 predicted proteins | sample TSGA067MetaG_FD_104693 | JGI IMG/M metagenome (GOLD analysis project Ga0153983, IMG submission 104693) | Attine ant fungus gardens microbial communities from Georgia, USA - TSGA067 MetaG | ecosystem: Host-associated > Fungi > Mycelium > Unclassified | place: USA: Georgia, Alexander Wildlife... | reverse complement strand
TTTCTGAGACAAACAAATTCAATGGTACAAATTGGTCCTCATGGCAAAGACTCATTCATACAGTAGCTATATCAAAAGGAGTTTTTGGATACTTAGATAGATCTATTAAATGCCCCTCCACTTCACTAACTATAGCAACTATATCTGCTATACTTGCCATGACAACTGTACCTACTGAGATACTGTGGGACTTTGAAACCCTATCACTCAAAGAATAGAAAATATATGATGCCTGGATATTGAGCTTACTCATGTTCAACACAAGAAACCTAGCTAGACTAGGAATCAACATCGACAGTACAGCTACTGAGGCCTAGACCTCATACATTAACACTTACAAAAAGGCATGTAACATGACACAGTTGAATACAGAACAGATACTGCAAAACACACTTTACACAGACTACACTAACTTTACTAACTTTATCATTAATATACATACTAAATAGTCAGATACTAGGGCTTTAGGGTCTAAAATCAATAATGAAAACTTCAAAGATATTATCATATCTGTCTTACCTGAATCCTAGAGCTCTGTGACTGCATTACTTTATGACCCAAATATGACATCAACAGATGCTATAGCTCACCTTTAGATTTGACACACAAAATTCTACAAAAATCGACTCACTAACATCAGCCAAAATACAATGGCACTTCATATATCCAATTCTAGACAGGGGCAAAGATCTCAGCTTGTTTGTACCAACCCAAACTGTCAATGTCATAATCATACTATTAAGATGTACTACTAGCCAGAAAGAGACAAAGAAGGATAGTTTCCCCCTAGTTTTGGAAAGAGAGATAAAATTAGAGGATCAGCAGCAAATACTTGACAAGAAAGCAATAAACTACTACCTACTACAAATAAGAAAATGATCAAGTCTTTGCTTACATGATGATAGGTAACTCCGATGTTATGCTGCAGACATATTTTTTATAGAAATATAACAGGAGAGGTCCTCATACTTTTGTGTTTCACTTTTGAGTCCACTTTAGAGTCCTTCTATGAGCCCTAGGAATAATCTAGAACCAGAAACTTGTATTCCTAGAAAACAGTTCTATAATTATTATATGCTAGAACAGCATATTCTAGAAAGAAGCAATACTAATAGACTAGTATTAGGTTTCTCAGAGGCAAACCATCCAGGTTTGAGGTCCTAGAATTCAGGAGTTTTAGAGTATCTTTGCAATGTGGTATAATTTCAATCTAGAGTGAACACAGGCTAATAAGATATCAACTTACAGATCAAAAAGTCTATCAGTGACATGTAATCCCATTATTATTAGACTCACCCAAGTCGTGGATATTTTCCAGATAGACTACCACCTCAAATACCTTTGCATTAGATGAAATCAGTTTCTAGATCATGTTTGGAATAGGAAGTAGCTAGTTAGAAAAATAGGGGAGATTGATAAAGGGTGACACATGAGAGCAGAGCAAGATCACATGGATATGTTTGATGGATATGAAAGATAGGAAGGTGATATCTGTTATGTCCACATGACAATGTCATGGAGGAGAGATACAAGGAAGACTGGTGGGATGAAGAGTTTCCTTTTCCTTTTTTTTCTATAATTGAGTCCTGGGGTTTATAAGATCATAATATATTTCTTAGAATGGAGATTAAAGAGAGAGCCTCCTTGGCCCTTGTCTTCATCTCAGAAGCTCTTGAGGTTGTAAATATGATTCTCTTAAGTGTATAAGGGATGATCTTAGTAAGAGATTGAGTTAGTAAAGGTTTCCTACCATATACCCTACTCTTTCTTGAGACAAAACACAGTAGTTACTTGAACAACCTTCTACAAAGTAGTAGGTCTGAAAAGCCTAGCTAATCATTGACTTAGATTGTATCATACCCATAAGGTTTGGTATGGGAGTACAGATGAGGGCTTGATTGAGTGTAGTAAGGCCCATAAGTAGTTTACTGACTATTCTACTAGTGAGCTTATTACAGTGTGTAAAGGTGGATACCATGTGAGACAGATCTAGATTGAGTTCCTAATCATTTTATCTATTTTTATATTACAGATAAGCTGTGCTTCTACTTTTTAAGTTCTTTTTGATACTCTCACTTCCTCCTTCTTTCTATGAACCCTTTAGTATGCAATTAAGAACTGTCACTGCCTCTTCTACTTGCTTGTTATAGTAAATATCTTTTTTGCCCCTTTCACTAAGTTCAAGGTATATACTACTCCAAACCTCCAACCAAACCATAGATCTGATAATTATACACCACCCAGTTTTAGTATCTCCAACCAACAAATATACAATGCAAAGGAGATAAATAATCACAGACATGTATCTGGAGAAATTCCATTAGTTTACTACACTAATCCCATTAATAAATTTGATATCCCCATACTTCTTGATTCTGGTACAAGTAACCATTGCTTTGCTGATATATTACTGTTCATATCCTACACTTTCTTTGACCAACTATCACCTGGATCTACTGCTGAGAAAGAACTGATATTCAATATTGCTGGAAAAGGAAGTATCAAACTCCAGACAAATATTAATGGAGAAAGAAGGACAATTACCTTTGACAACATCTTATATACATCTGGGTTTAGGTCTAACTTGATTCCAATGGCCAAATTAAGTACCAAGGGAGCAGAAGCATACTTCAAGGACAATAAGGCTATTATAAGAACCAAAACTGGGATAGACTTCATATTAGTGATAATGGGGATTAAAATGTTTGATCATGAAACAAAGATAAAAGCAAGGTTAGAAAGGCAAAATCTTCAAACTGCTTCACAATTGTGCCCTAAACAAGTAGGCACTGGGGAGATAAATCAAATAATAGAGAGCTTACTGAAGGTGAATGTCCAAAGAATAACCAAAACATATTAAATAGAAACCTAAGAAGAAAAAAAATGTTTTTAGTATCCACTTAAGAAAACTCTCATTATAATAGGATCTCTAAGGCATGCATTCATCTCACACCATGACACTACTGCCCTTACCTAGTCTAATAGCCTGGCTTGCCATCAATGCAACAGTACTACCTAGAACTTCTGTACTGTCATGCAAGCTCTACTTTAGCTAACTGTACAACTGGAAGCCTACTCCAAAAACACATAGCAAGTGGTTAGCTCCTAGTGTAAGCAAATGCCTGAGTCCATTGAGGTTTGAGTATCCCTTTGAAGAAAGTTTTATAAAGTTTTCATAAAGCAGACACAAAAGAAAACCTCAAATCACTCAAATAACCTTTTAGCTCTAGAACAACAAAGAAAGAGACAGAGTATTGTTATGTCCCTTCTGTACCCTAGAGTATTTATTAGGATTACAAATCAAAGATACAACAAAAGAAAAGAAACAAAGAAAACTTCCAAATTTCCAAAGATAGTAAGAGTGAAATGATGAGACAGTACCTCTCTCAATCACTTGGCTATCACATCCCACTTCTCTAATCTTACTCCTAGGATTCTTCTCTAAACAATAGATAGCTCTTGAGCCTTTTGCTAGGCTATAAAAAGAGACAGCGATCTCAAGTCATTTTGCTCTCAAGTGTGTTGTCTTCATCAAACACCTCTTTTTCTATCTCTCTATTTGACCTCTCTGCCTAACCTCTCTAGTTTTTCTACTACTCCTTTATACTTCATCATATCTTTGAGCCTTAGTCTTCTTCTGTTAGGTTTGCAATGCAACCCTTAAGAGGACTCATCTTGCTAGTTCTTGCTATAATTAGCTATCAGCAATGATGGCTCTGCTCTGATAATAACCTAGACATTATAAATAAGTGACTGCTGCCAAGATATGACATCATCTTTATAAAAACAATCTTCTAAGGTCTTTTCTGCTCTCAAGAGTACTCTAAAGGAGAGTTCTGTTATAGATCTGTTATGAAATTCTCTGGACAATTCTTATGAGGTCTTTGTAGTAGTGGTCATAGCTACTACTCTGCTACTCAAGTGGTATGCTCAAGTTTACCACTAGGCATCTAAGAAACATCTCTGGGGGGCTAAACTTATCTCTCAAGCTGGTTATTCTCATTATTATAGTGAAAAATATCATTTTATTGCCTAAATGGCTGTCTGGCATGACAGCGACACATTCAGGATTACTTTATGTGGTCAAAATAGATAAAATACAATCTACTGTCTTTACAGCATAGTTAAGGCAAAAACCTACTAGTTTTGCCATATGGCACAGACACCTGGCTTATACCTAGGCAAAAACCATCTAACAAATGATATCCAAAAACCTTGTAGATAGGCTCAATATCTGTGGGAAATTGTCAATAGATGAATTATGTGAAAATTGCATATATGGCAAACATACTGCACATCTATATAATAATAACAAATCAAAGGAGAAAGAAGTCCTTAAACATATATATATATTGTGTCATGACTTGGCAAATTAGCTAAGTCATTATTTATATTTCTTTTCTTTTCTTTTCTTATTGGACTTACAACTACAAGATAGAGTGCGGGAAAGTATTATGTGACTTTGTCATAATGTCACAATGGTGTGACAGATAGTCACAGATAGTCACGTCACAGGTCACAGTGTGTCACATGACTAGAGTAACATGAGAACCATGGGAGAGCAAGCACATAACCACAGTAGTAAAATGTATAAGTAGTAGAGAATTAAACAAGAACTCCATCGAGTTCTCCTTGTCAAATGCTAATAAAGAAGCAGTTGGCTTAATTCCGGCTTTGGAGTTGGCTAGTCTGATATTAGAACTCAATTCCATACCCTGAGTACTATCTGCCTCGGATCCTGCTCAATCTTTACTCTTATCATTATCAATCCTCAGCCAGTGGTCATTGCAATTACTAGCCACCTCCATACATAGCTGGGCCCTTAGCTTAAGGGGACTTTGCAGTCAATTAGGAACTGCAGGTGGAGACACAGTACCAAGCTCAGGTATTGCGTTTGAGACCTGACCTCACAATTGAGTGGTGCTCAGTAGAATACTTGTATCTCTTTTCTTGATATAAACCTTGTGCTGTGACTCTATTGTGAGTTGGTATATGCAAAGGATTGACAGTCATCTCTTAAGGAGCCATCTAGATTAGGGATCCCATCCATTGGGTGATAGCCAAAGTATCATTAGGGCAGTAGTAAGTAGAGAAGTAGGACTCTGGCTAGGTGAAGATCTTGTGCCCCAATAAACGTAGTTATCTAGCAAGACTCAACATTCAATCTGTACCCTTTCTTGAGACATTGTCACCATGTCTCAAAAACAATATAATCAACTCATGAGTGCTATGCTCAAAGAAAGACATGCCCTTGCCAAATTAAGGGCAGAACTAAAAGGGAGAGAGAGGAAGCTTTGTAGATATTGTAGAAAGTTCAGGCACCTAGCCTGTAACTGCAGGAATAAGAGAAGAGAGAAAAAGGGGACAGCTGTTCCCCAAAATAAGCTTGAAGTGTTGAGTAGTAGAATAATGCAGTGTGGAGTTGAGGAGAGAGTGGTAAGAAGCATGAGGACAGTAGCTGTAAAGTGTTTCAAGTGTGGAGAAGAAGGGCACAAGTTTAGGGAGTGCTCTCTATGGGTAAAGAAGGAGAGAGCGGTATGCATGGCCAGCCCACAAAAGGCGCAGCAAGGGAGAAGGCCGGCGTATCCTGTCAGGGAAAAGACACAGAAAGAAGAGAGAAAGCTGAGGAGAGTTGAGGAGGATGAAGCAGTGTGCCCTGTAAAGAGAAAGGTACAGCAGGAGTGAAGAAGAAGTTTGTGGGAGATATTAAGAAAAAGAGCCAAGTAGTATTGTGGACCGACAGTACCACAAGATACGGAATTGTGAGAGTTGGAATAGCATGGTCAAGGGACTGTCATCACATATTTGAAGTGCCCAAGATATGGCAGCAGAGAATGCTACACGGAAGACGATCGGGGACAAGGGGTAGTTCCCTATTGGAGAAGAGAGAAAATGAGTTGGTGTAGATGCAAAGGAAAAGAGGAGTAGAGTGGCACACGAGCAAAAGACTCAAAAAATGCAGCAAAGGAAGAGGAAGCGGTGCAGCCCAGAGAGGCAAAAACACAACAGAGTGGTGCATGACCAGAAGAGTCGGAACGCGCAGCAAGAGAGGGGAGTAGTCAAAGGGAGATCAGGAGAACCTTTAAGATATTGAGAGAAGTATGGTTGAACATAGGAATAGAGAAGATAAATATGTATGAAGGCGTAATGATAAAAGCGCTCTTGGATAGTGATGCAACGGGAATGTTCATGGATAGACAGACAGTAGCAAAACATGGGTTTAAGCTGCAGAAGCTGGAAAGACTATTAGCCATTAGAAATGTAGATGGTACTAGTAATAGTGGAGGGACCATTACACACCAAGTAGAGTGCAACGTTTACTATAAGGGCCACATGGAAAGAATGAGGATAGATATCTGCAATTTAGGGAAAATGGAGGTGATACTGGGCATGCCATGACTAGCAGCCCATAACCTGGAGATAAATTGGGAAACTGGGGAGGTTAAAATAACAAGGTGTCTACCCTTGTGTGGTAGCATAAAAGGAAAAGGGAAAGAATAAAGGAAGAGGAAAAGAGTAGCAACAGAAGAAGAGGAAAAGATCATCTGGTGGGCGGTAGATGATAAGAAAGATTGGGGAAAAGAGAAAGAAATTGAGGAGGACCATAGAAAAATCAAAGAGATGGTCCCAAAGAAGTTTTTGAAGTGGAGAAAAGTGTTTGGAAAGGTGGAGTCAGAGAGAATGCCGACGAGAAAGATTTGAGATTATGCTATAGATCTCAAGGAAATGTTTAAACCACGTAAGGGAAAAATTTACCCTCTGTTCAAGAATGAGAGGGAGGAAGTTCAAAACTTTGTGGAAAATCAGCTAAGGAAAGGATATATCAGACCCTTGAAATTGCCACAGACATCACCAGTTTTCTTTATAGGCAAAAAGAATGGTGGCAAAAGGATGGTAATGGACTACTGTAACCTGAATAGCCAAACTGTGAAGAACAACTACCCATTGCCGTTAATTACAGAGTTAATCGATAACATGGGGAGTAAGAAAGTATTTACAAAGATGGATCTAAGGTGGGGGTTCAATAACATAAGAATAAAGGAAGAGAATGAGTGGAAGGGAGTGTTTATAACACATATAGGTTCCTTTGAGCCCACAGTAATGTTCTTTGGCATGACAAATTTGCTAGCTATATTTTAGGCGATGATGAACAAAATCCTAAGAGATTTCATCAATGAAGGAAAAGTTGTTGCATTTGTAGATGATGTATTGGTAGGAATGGAGATAGAAGAAGGATATGATGAGATTGTAGAAGAAATATTGAGAAGGTTGGAAGAGAATAACTTGTACATCAAGCTAGAGAAGTATGTGTGGAAGGCAAGGAAGATAGGGTTCTTGGGTGTAGTTATTAGGCCCAATGGAATAAAGATGAAAAAAGAAAAAGTAGAGAAAGTGCTTAGTTGGCCACAGCCAAAGAATGTAAAAGACATTAGGAAATTTTTGGGCCTCGCAAACTACTATAGGAGGTTCATTAAAGACTTTGCACGAGTAGCCAGACCAATGAACATGCTTATATAGAAGGATGAAAAGTGGCAGTGGGAGGAGGTATAGCAAAAGGCATTTGACAAGTTGAAACAGGTCTTTATGACAAAACCAGTGTTAGTAGTGCCTGACTTAGACAAAGAATTTTGGGTGGAGACTAACACCTCAAATTATGCTACTGGAAAAGTATTGTCAATGAAGTGCTCAGACAAGAAGTGGAGACTAGTTGCTTTTATTTCCAAGTCTCTTAGTAATACAGAACATAACTACGAGATACATGACAAGGAGATGCTAGCAGTCGTCAGATGTTTAGAAGCATAGAGACATTTCCTGAAAAGAGCAGTAAAGAAATTCGAGATTTGGATAGACTACAAAAACCTCGAGTACTTTATAAAGGTGTAGAAATTAAATAGAAGACAAGCAAGATAGGCCTTATACCTATTAAGATTTGATTTCATGTTGAAGCATGTTCCAGGAAGTAAGATAGGGAAAGCAGACAGTCTTAGCAGGAGACCAGACTAGGAAGTTGGAGTGGAAAGAGACAACGAGGACAAGATGTTGGTAAAGCCAAAATGGCTAAAAGTGAGAAGAGCAGAGACAGTAGAAATCATAGTAGATGGGGTAGATCTACTAGAGGAAGTAAGGAAGTCAAAGGTGAAAAACAACGAGGTAGTGAAAGCGGTGGAAGAAATGAAACGGGCAAGAGTAAAGATATTGAGAGATAAAGAATGAAGAGAAGTAGACGGTATAATGTACAAAGAAGGGAAAGTGTATGTGCCAAAAGATGAAAGGCTAAGGGCAGAGATTGTCCAACTGCACTATGATACACCAGTCAGAGAACACAGAGGGCAGTGGAAGACAGTAGAATTGGTCACCCATAACTTTTAGTGGCCAGGAGTAACCAAAGAAGTAAATCAGTACGTGAAGGGGTGTGATGCTTGCCAGCAAAATAAGAATTGCACAGAACAACCAGCTGGCAAATTAATGCCCAACTCAATTCCAGAGAAACCTTAAACACATATATCAGCAGATTTCATCACTAAACTGCCCTTAGCTCAGGGATACAACTTGATCTTAGTAGTAGTTGACCGATTGACGAAAATGGTACATTTCATACCTACTACAGAGAAAACGTCAGCAAAAGGACTAGCCAGGTTATTCAGAGATAATGTGTGGAAGTTACATGGTTTATCTGAAAGTATCATATCAGATAGGGGACCACAATTCACAGCAGGGTTAATGTGAGAGTTAAATGAGATGTTGGAGATCAAAAGTAAATTGTCGACGGTGTTCCACCCTTAGACAAACAGACAAACTGAAAGGATTAACCAGGAGTTAGAACAATACCTAAGAATGTTCATTGATCACAGGCAAGAGTAGTGGCCAGAATAGTTAGAAATAGCAGAGTTCACGTATAACAATAAAATGCACTCGAGTACCAGAACATCGCCTTTTAAAGCAAATTATGAGCAAGATCCCAGGATAGAGTTTGAAGAAAGGAAGAAAGGAAAATATGTGGGAGCAGAAAAATTCATGGAGAAAATGAAGAAAATACAAGAAGAGACTAAGAAAAGCATATAAAGATATGAGGAAGTATGCAGATAGGAAGAGATCGGACGCAAATGAGTATAAAGTAGGAGACTTGGTTATGCTCAGTACTAAGAATCTGAAATATCAGATGGTCAGGAGGAGGACAGAAAAGTTGACGGAGAGATTTGTCGGTCCTTACAGAGTCAAGGAAATAATATTATTGAATGCGGTCAAATTAAAACTACCTAGCACAGTAAAGATATACCTGGTAGTTAACGTTAGTAGAGTACGATGATATGTAGAACAGGTAGAAGGACAAAGAAAGGAGCAACTGGCTCCAGTCATAATCAAAGAGGAAGAAGAATGGGAGGTGGAACGAATACTAAATAAGAGGAAGGTTAGAGGGAAAGATAAGTATTTAGTATGTTGGAAAGAATTTACAGTAGAGTCAGATACCTGGGAAGGAAGGGAGAATTTAGAGAATGCAAAAGAAACAATCAAAGAATTTGAGAAAGAGTATCGGCAAGGCATGGAAGACATAGCGCAGCAAGAGCATGAAGAGGGAACATTCTGATAGGGAGAATTGCTGGGAAGATTCACAGCAAAGAAACTGTATGAGTGGTCAGACAAGCGATATGACCAAGAGTATTGGGGGAGAATGGAGAAAAACTAGAGACGATGGAAGGGCAAGAAACCCATAAAAAGGGAAATAATGAAGACAATTCTGGAGAAAGAAGAAATCAAGGAGGAAAAATCAGGAGTTAGAGAATAGATAGAAAAAGATGACAACGAGATGGGCAACATGGTCGATCTATATTACGAGCTGTAGGAAAATTCCTCAGGATGAGGAAACTTAAGAGAGGTGTAGTGTTATGACTTAGCAAATCAGCTAAGTCATTATTTATATATATATATTTTTTTTTCTTTTCTTATTGGACTTACAACTATAAGATGGAGCATGGGAAAGTATCACATGACTTTGTCACAATGTCACAATGGTGTGATGGATAGTCATGTCACACAGGTCACAGTCACAGTATGTCACATGACTAGAGTAACATGAGGATCATGGGAGAGTAAGTGCATAGCCATAGTAGTAAAATGTATAAGTAGTAGAGAATTAAGTGAGAACTCCATTGAGTTCTCTTTGTCAAACTCTGAACAAAGAGACAGTTGGCTTAATTCTGGTCATCAGACTTTAGACGCTGACATATTGTTGTATCCTACTGACATTAACTATCAGACGTATTTTTATAGTACTAGGTAGTTACAATTCTACTACATTCAATAATACAATTTTTTTGATTTTGTAAGGGCCAACAAACCTCTTCATCAGCTTCTCTGTTCTCTCCCAACCATTTGATATTTCAGGTCCTTAGTACTTAACATTACTAAGTCTTCTACTTTATAGTTGTCTACTTATCCCCTCTTTCTGTCTATGTATTTCTTCATCTCTTCTTGTGCTTTCCCTAGTGCTGCTTTTGCTTTCTCCTATATCTCCTTTATTTTCTCAATGAATTTCTCTGCTCCTTGGTATTTCCCCTTCTTTCTTTCTTTGAACCCTATCCTAGGATCTTGCCCATAATTTGCCTTGAAAGGCAACATCTGAGTACTTGAGTGTATTTTATTGTTGTATGCAAATTCTGCTGTTCCCAACTATTCTGGCTACTATTCTTGCCTATGATCAATAAACATTCTCAAGTATTGCTCTAATTCTTGGTTTACCCTTTCTGTCTGTTCATTTGTCTATGGGTAGAATGTCATAGACAATTTACTCTTGATCCCTAACATCCTGTTCAACTTCCTCATTAATCCTGTTGTGAACTGTGGTCCCCAATCTGAGATAATACTCTCAGATAAACCATGTAGTTTCTACACATTGTCTCTGAACAGCTATACTAGCCCTTCTGCCAATGTTTTCTCTATAGTAAGTATAAAATGTACCATTTTCATTAACCTGTCAACTACTACTAAGATTGAATCATATTCTTAAGCTAAAGGCAGCTTAGTGATAAAGTCTGCTGATATATGCAGTTCAAGATTTTTCCAGAATTGAGTTAGGTATTAATTTGCCTGTGGGTTGTTCTGTGCAATTTTTATTGCATTGGCAGACATCACACCCCTTCACATACCACTTCACTTTTTTGGTTACTCCTGGTCACTAGAAGTTCCTAGTAACCAACTCTATTGTCTTCTACTGTTCTTTGTGACCTCCTATTAGCATATCATAATGTAACTAGATAATTTTTGCTCTTAGTTTCTCATCCTTTGATATATACACTTTTCCTTCTTTACACATTACACCATCAACTTCTTTCCACTCTTTGTCTCTTAGCATTTTCACTTCTGCTTGTTTCATTTCTTCCACTACTTTTACCACTTTGTTGTCTTTCGCCTTTGACTTTCTTACTTTCTCTAGTAGATCTACCTATCTACTATTATTTCTACTACCTCTAATCTTCTTACTTCCAACCACTCTAGTTTTACTAATGTCTTGTCCTCATTATCTTTTTTTACTCCAATCTCCTAGTCTGGCCTCTTGTTTAGACTGTTTGCCTTTTCTATCTTACTTCCCAGAACATGCTTTAGTGTAAAACTAAATCTAGATAAGTATAATGTCTATCTTGCTTGTCTTTGATTCAATTTCTGTACCTTTATAAAATATTCAAGATTTTTATGATCTGTCCAGATCTCAAATTTCTCTGTTATTCTTTCTAGGAAGTGCTTCCATGTTTCTAAGCATCTATCAACTGCTAACATCTCCTTGTTGTATATCTTGTAGTTTCATTCCATAATAATTTGCGAGACCTAAGAATTTCCTAACATCTTTCACGTTTTTGGGTTGTGGCTAACTAAGTACCCCTTTTACCTTTTTCACTTCTATCTCTATTCCATTAGGTCCAATGACAACCCCTAAGAACTCTATTTTTTTTGCCTTTTACACATATTTCTTTCGCTTGATATACAAGTTATTCTTCTCTAATCTCTTTAATATTTCTTTCATGATTTCATTGTGGTCTTCCTTTGTTTCCATCTCTACCAATACATTATCTACAAATGCTACAACCTTTCCTTTGTTTATTAAATCCCTTAAGATTTTGTTCATCATTACCTGGAATGTAGCCAGCAAGTTTGTCATCCCAAAGAATATTACTGTTGGCTTGAAGGAACCTATGTGTATTATAAACGCTCTTTTCTACTCATCTCCCTCTTTTATCCTCATGTTATTAAAACCCCACCTGAGATCTATTTTAGTTAACACCTTCTTGCTCCCCATGTTGTCAATTAACTCAGTGATTAATAGAAGTAGGTAGTTGTTCTTTATTGTCTGATTGTTCAGGTTATGGTAGTCTATTACTATTCTCTTACTTCCATTCTTTTTACCCACAAAGAAAACTAGTGATATTTAAGGGGATTTTGATGGTCTGATGTATCCTTTTCTCAATTGGTTCTTCACAAAGTTCTGAACTTCTTTCCTCTCATTTTTAGACAAGAGGTAAATTCTTTCTTTTCATAGTTTGAATATCTCTTTGAGATCTATGGTATGATCCCACATTTTTTTTGTCAGCATCCTCTTAGATTCCATTTTCCCAAATACTTTTCTCTACTTTAAAATTTTTTAGAGACTAGCTCTTTAATTTTCCTGTGGTCCTCCTCAATTTCTTCCTCTTTTCCCCAATCTTCCTTATCATCTATTGCCCATTGGACAATTTTCTCTTTCTCTAGGGTTACTACTCTTTTGATCTTCTCTTTCTTTGGGCTCCTTCCATTACACAAGGGTGGGCATTTCATTATTTTAACTTCCCCTGTTTTCCAGTTTATCTCTGGGTTATGTGCTGCTAACTATGGCATTCCCAGGATTACTTCTGTTTTCCCTAGATCATATATATCTATTCTTATCCTCTCTATGTGGCCTTTGTAGTACACATTGCACTTTACTTGGTGTGTAATGGCCCCTCCACTATTATTTGTTCTGTCTATATTTCTGATGGCTATTGGTCTTTCTAATTTTTGTAGCTTAAACCCATGTTTTGCTGTTGTCTTCTTATTCATGAACATCTCCATTGCACTACTGTCCAAGAGTACTTTTGCCATTATACCTTCATGCATATTTATCTTTTCTATTCCAATACTCAACCACATCTCTCTTAGTATTTTGAAAGTTCTCCTGATCTCCTTTTGATTATCCCCCTCTTTTGTTGTGCTTTCCAGTTCTCCTGACTATGCGCTGCCTTGCTATACCTTTGCCTCTTTGGGCCACACTGCTTTCCCTATACACCCATATCATTTCATTTGTTCTAATTTTTTTCTAGAGATTACTCCCTATCCCCTGTTATCTTCCACATGTCATCCTTGGCTTCTGCACTTCTCACAAGTTAAGTACAAAACCACTACCTTCTTCATGCACTATTCTAGCTCTAGTAGATATGCTTTCTCTGGTACTTCTTTGCCACAATGTTCCTCTACTCTCCTCCTCAACTCTGTCACTAAACTCCTTTTCTACTCCTACTGCACTTCTCATGGCTTAGCCACATGCACTGCCTCTTTTTTCTCTGTTCTCCTCAACCTCTTTTCTCTTTCCTGTGCTTTTCCCTTTATAGGGTGTGCTAGCTCCCTCTGTTGGTATGCCTTTTGCAGCTTTACTATATGTGCTACCCTTTCTTTCCTTTCCTATAATGGGCACTTTCTATACTTGTGTCTTCTCTCTCCACACTTGTAATACTTAACTTCCACCACTGCTACTCTTTTTATTATTTTCTCCTCTACTTGTCATGACTTGGCAAATCGACTAAGTTATTATTTATATTTCTTTTCCTTTTCTTTTCTTTTATTTCTCTTATCAATGGACACGTGAGATAAAAGTGACTCATATGGAAGCACGGGACTTTAGTGTAAGGTTAGGGTCAGATATTTGTATAAGTAGAGTAGAAAATCCAACAGGAACTCTATCGAGTTCTCTTTGTCTAATACTGAACAAAGAGCAGTTGGCTTAATTCCGGCATGAAGTTTGGCTCTCTGATACTACTCTACATTGCATTACTCTGCTCTTTAATATTTCAAACTTATTTTGGGGTATGACAGTCCCCTTTTCTCCCTCTTTCTTATTCTTGCAGTTACAGACCAGGTACTCAAACCCTTTGCAACTTCTGCATAACTTTCTCTTTCTTTCTTTGAGTTCTTCCTTCAGTTTGGCAAGAGCATACTTCTCTTTGAGCAAGTTACTCATTAATAAGTTGTATTGTTGTAGAGACATGGTATTACATCTCTACAAGGGTATGGAGTTAATGATGATCTTACTTAGTGCTACATCTGTTGGGGCGCAAGATCTTTACCTAACCAGACACCTACTTTCTTACTGACTACTGCCCTAATACTATGGTTAGACTATCACCCAATGGATAGGATCCCTAATCTAGATGGCTCCTTAAGAGATAACCATCACTTCTCTACATGTACCTAGTTACAATGGACTGTAGCATAAGGTTTATACCAAGAAGAAGGAATAAGTATTCTACTAAACACCATCTGATTATGAGGTCAGGTCTCAGTAGTAACACCCAGGCTTGGTGCTACACTTCTACCTATAGTCCCTAACTGACTGCAAAGTCTCCTTAAGCCAAGGGCCTGGTGATGTATGGAGGTGGTTACTGATCGTGATGATCAGCAACCAAGGGTTGATTTATGATGAGAATAGAGAGTGAGCAGAGTCCAAGGCGGAATATGTTCTAAAGTAAATTGAGTTCTAGTGTTAGTGAGCTAACTCCTAAGCCAGAATTAAGCCAACTGCTCTTTTATTAGTGTTTGACAAAGAGAACTCAATAGAGTTCTCATTAGATTTTGTACACTATTTATACATGAAGAGTAACCCTAACCCTTCCCTTTTATCCCACGCTTCCCTATGAGTCACTTTTCTCTTATGCATCCATTGATAAGAAAATAAAGAAAAGAAAATATAAAAGAAAAATAATAATCAGAAAATAAAAGAAAAGAAAAAGAAAAGAAATATAAATATTGACTTAGCCATTTTTGCCAAGTCATGACAGTTACCTGTTGATCTGCTTAATATCTTGGCCAATATTGATTGTCTTGAGACATGACTGGCATTAATCAAAAGGTCTTTTTGAGAGCTTTCTGTAGCTGTTGAGACCATGAGAATTGTTGAAGAATTGATGGAGATATGGCTGAATGAAGTTTGTGACACATTAATTGTTGGTCTAATCTGTTGTTTAGTATTAAATACTATGTTATGGATTTCTATGATCTTCTTAGAGAATAGCTTTGAGAAGGCATTTTTAATTTTCAGGATTTCTGCTATGTTACCTTGGATTGCCTGTGCAAATAATATAGCCTTCTGAAAGTGTTTGGACTTGGTCAGGATACTTGGGCTAGGTTGGGGGGGGAGGATTGGAGAGAGGACTTTGGAGATCTTGATAGGAGATGCTTTAGTTGCTTTGGGTAAGAGAGTATTGTTCTTGTTGAATTGCACAGCAACACATTGACAAAATGACCTTGAGCTGTTGTCAACAAGGAGCTTGTCCCATTCAGATTCATATATAGCTGTGATTAATTCCTATGCTACAATGCCAAATTCTGAGATCTGAGGGATATTGTTACTTGTCCTGTTTCCTAGAGATCTCTGTTTAATAAAAGTGGCAATTCTTTGGAGTGAGTATGTGATGTTTTTTGCATCATCCAATAGAAATTCATCCATGCCAAATAGTGATATTAACAAGAAATTGCCATCCCAAAGTTGTGGATCTGCAGGTTGGTTTGTCTGATATGGGATAACTGACAGTCCCAGATCCAGAGGAGTAGGTGCACAGTCCATAGGGTTTTCCAGGGGTTGCTAGGTAGAGTCCATTTGCCTCATTGTTGCCATGCAGGGTGTTCTGCTAAAGGGAGGGGGGTGCCTGCTCTTCCTGCTCGAGTTGGTCAGCCCATGACCTTCCAGTGTGTTGGGTTTCCATTCGTTCAGTATAGTCCATAGAGGAGGTTGTGAGGGCGGAGTTGACAGATTGGGACCTGAGGTGGTTGTTGATACCAGGTGAGAAGGAGCAGCCTCTGAGTTGGTGATCTTCGATGTCCATTGAGGTGCTAATTGATAGTGGGGTTTGGGTGTTAGTGGGAGGTTGGTTTAGGGAGAAATTGTATGTATTTGCTGGTTCTCTATTAGGTGCTACCATGCTAGATGGTGGTACGAGAGAGAGAAGCGATGATGTAAAAGTCCCTCATCTTCCAATTTTTCGAGCGCACTATTGATTGAATCGCCAGTCGGACAAAATGGAACATAGTAACCCAGGAATGTCACAACACAATATTTTGTCAGCCATTTTCTGTTGAGCAACGTCGGACCGGATGAGGTTATGGCCAATACTGCCGACATCTCCTTTTACACTCCTTGGCGTCTCCTGTCAGAGTACGACGATAGCATAGTTAATCAACGGCGACAGTTGTCAGATGGGCACACTCACAAAGGAATGCTGGGTTCCATCTGACCGTATCGGACAGGTAGGAGTGCTTGGCTGTTGTACAGATCAACAAAG
>Ga0153983_1000160_pt1 | contig 16605 bp, 14 predicted proteins | sample TSGA067MetaG_FD_104693 | JGI IMG/M metagenome (GOLD analysis project Ga0153983, IMG submission 104693) | Attine ant fungus gardens microbial communities from Georgia, USA - TSGA067 MetaG | ecosystem: Host-associated > Fungi > Mycelium > Unclassified | place: USA: Georgia, Alexander Wildlife... | reverse complement strand
CCGTAATCTTTAAACTTTACTTTTCGGGAAACCCTTGTGGTAATAAAATCTACAATTGCAACAATTTCAATACGTTTATGAAAATTTTTTAAAAATTCGTATGTCATTTCTTCCTCATCTTAAACCTAATGTTTAGCTTTCTAATCGATATTGCTCATAAGGATGATTATAACATGTCCATTGTAATTTCTCAATGACCTTTCTCACAGTTTTCACAGGTAAAGGGCTTACGGCAATGAAAGAACCTTTTTTCGAAGCTTCTCTATAACGCCGCGAATGGTCAGATAGGAGACCTCTTCCGGCAGCTGTTCTTTAATTGTCCTTAGTTTCCCATCCCAGCTATCTGCCACAAGACACTTTATAATATCAAGCTCATAACTCTTTTGTACCAATTGATTGACATCTATTTCGCAACCTTCTCGATATGCTTTGAGAAGATTGTTTTCAACTGTCCGATTTTGGACTTCTTCCAATTCGGCAATTTCTTCTATCGTTTTCCCTTCTTGAAATAGCTGAAAATATTTCTTATAAACAGGTTCCTTATCAGATTTATTGCCAATTGCACTTCCCGGCCGGGAACTCTCTGACGGCACAGACACCTGCTCATTTTCCCGATTACTTTCATAGCGTCTTAAAACTTCTAAAAAAGTCTCCCCATATTTATTCTTCCGGTTCTCTCCCACTCCCTTAATACCAGAAAACTCTTCCATAGTAAGGGGAATCACCCGGCACATTTCCATCAACGTACTGTCGTGAAAAATCACATATGGAGGATAACCTTCCCGTAGTGCAATCTCCTTCCTTAATTGCTTTAACTCAGCTAATAACGGGGTGTCCGCCGCTGCCTTCTGACTCTTCTTAGGAATTTGCATGGTAACCGTTCCCTGGTTTTTCAGCAAAGGAACTGAGCGCTCAGTCAATTTTAATATTGGGTATTGCTCTTCTGTTTTATGGATATACCCCTCTGCAATCAGCTTATTCATCAAAAGGTCAATCTCGGATTTAGAATACTTTTCCATCAGCCCATAGGTTTTTAACTTATTCAGTCCAAATCCCAGAATCTTTTTATTCTTTGAGCCCCGTATCGTATCGACAATGATACCGCGTCCAAATCGCTGTCCGGAACGATTGATACAAGATAAGATTATCTGTGACTCTAAAGTTACATCCTTTGACTCGGTTTCATTGTTGCAGACACTGCAGTTCCCGCAATGATCCGGTGCCAAATCATCACCAAAATAGGATAGCATGTATTTTCTGAGGCAGACAGACGTATGGCAATAACTCTCCATACTTTGAAGCTTCCTATACTCGTGTGCCTTCTGCTGCGCCGAAAGATTTCCTTCGTCAATGAAATATTTTTGCACGGCTGTATCACCTGCTGAATATAAGAGGATACATACACTTGGCAAGCCATCTCTGCCGGCTCTGCCGGCTTCTTGATAATAGGATTCTATATCTTTCGGCATATTATAATGGAGGACATATCTTACATTTGATTTATCAATGCCCATACCGAAGGCATTTGTCGCTACCATCACATGAACATTATCATAGATAAAATCTTCTTGTGCCTGATTTCTCTGTACATCCGGTAACCCGGCATGATAAACCGCACTGCGAGTTCCTGATTTTGTAAGCATATTCTGTAATCTCTCGGCCTCCTTACGGGTGGCGGTATAGATAATTCCCGTATCATCAGCATGCTCCTTGATAAATCCCTTTACAAACTGATCCTTATCCACATGAACCAGTACCTTAAATTCCAGATTCGGCCGGTCAAATCCTGTCATAAAGCAATTGGGGTTTTCAAGCTCCAGCACTTGCTTGATATCTTCTTTCACCGTCTCGGTAGCTGTTGCCGTAAAAGCGGCAACTGTAGGCCGGATACGCAGCTGTCTGATAAAGCCGGCAATCCTTGTGTAGCTTGGCCGAAAATCATGACCCCAGCGTGATACACAATGCGCTTCATCAACAACCACCTGCATACATGGCTGCTTCAAAGCATTCACCGCATCAATGAATCCTTCTGTCTCCAGACGTTCGGGTGCCACGTAGATAATCTTATATTGATTTTCATAGATTCCATGAAGACGCTCCCGAAACTGAGCAGCAGTCAGCGAACTATTAATATAGGTCGCAGGCACTCCGATATTCTCCAGATAATCTACCTGATCCTTCATTAGTGAAATTAGCGGTGATATTACAATTGTTGTACCTTCACTCAATAGTCCGGGAATCTGAAAACAAAGTGACTTTCCGGCTCCGGTAGGCATAATCGTCATGGTATCATGCTTATTTAAGATGCTGAGGATAATCTCTTTCTGATATTCTCGAAATTCGTCATAACCAAAATATTCTTTCAGTACTTTATATATTTTTTGAATCATCTGTTTCCTTCCTATGTGAAATTGTCTTAAAATAGCGCATTTTTATTCTATCATATCTATCAACTTCTGACTATTCAAAAAAGTTGCTTAGTTATTCCTTTCCTCACTACAATATAGTATAATATAAACATATTAATTAACGAGGTTTTCAATACGTCCTTTCTAACTCTAATTTCAGTTTAAAAAGTTTACACTCACAATGCAATATCAAAGTAAAAGTAAATTGGCGGAGGAATCAAATGAAAGAAAGAATCATTGAAATGATCAAGCAGGCTACAAAGTCCTTGGATTGGAATAAAATGGATGAGGTCACCGCCTTAAGTATCAGCACGTCTCTGGGACTTAGTCGGAATGTGGTCAGTCAGTATCTAAATGAGTTGGTAAAGGATGGGGTGCTGATCAAAATAAAGTCACGCCCGGTCTATTTCCTCCATCAAGCCCAGATGGAAGAGGATTGGGGTGTACAGCTACCGAATCGAAGCTTCAAAAGTGTGGCTGATATTCGGAATAGCCTGCAATCTAGCACTGATGTCTCGACCGTATCAACAAAAGAAATCGGTTTTGATGACCTAATCGGCGCAAATGGCAGTCTTAGTTATTGCCTGGAGCAGTGCAAATCAGCGGTAGTCTACCCCGGAGGTGGACTGCCGTTACTGTTGTACGGTCCCACCGGTACGGGCAAAAGTATGTTTGCCCGCATGATGTACCAATACGGCATAGCCAAAGGGACTCTAAGCGCCGACGCACCTTTTGTTACTCTAAACTGTTCTGAGCATGCGAATAATCCGGAGTTGGTGACCGCTAACTTGTTTGGTCATGTCAAAGGAGCATACACCGGTGCAGTCAAGGATAGTCAGGGATTGATAGCCGCAGCAAACGGTGGGATGTTGTTTTTAGATGAGATTCATTGTCTGCGGGCCGAATGCCAGGAAAAGCTCTTTCTGTTTATGGATCAGGGAATCTATCATCCCTTGGGGGACAATGATCATTGGCAGACTTCTTCCGTGCGGTTGGTATTTGCTACCACCGAAAGTCCTGAGGAGGTGCTGTTGCGTACGCTTCTTCGCCGAATCCCGATTGTCGTCCATCTGCCCGCACTAAATGAACGTCCCCGCGCTGAAAAGCATAAGCTAATATGCTTTTTATTCCGAGAGGAAATGGAGCATACGGGTCACCGCATCTCTATCAGCAACGCAGTGTATTCGCAGCTGATGGAATATGTCTTCAAGGGGAACATCGGCGACCTGAAGAACTGCATAAAAGCATGCTGTGCCAATGCTTTTTTGACAGGCGGCCGGGATAGTGAACGGTTGGATATTACCATGCCCAACCTGCCGGGATATATCATGCACTCCATATCCTCTGACAATCAGTATAAGGAAGATGACAATAAAGTTTACTCCATTGATGAGCTTACGACAGGCGCAGAGGGCAATCGCACCTTATCTTTTTGCCGAAAGCTAGTACATTTGTATAGTCAATCTATGCAAAAAAGTGAGCCATTTGATGAAATGCTGCACATGTTGTTGGGTACTGCAATAGAGCACATGGATATTATCGCCAGTGACGGGCATACCGCCCGCAACCCAAAGCAGCATTTATTTACTGCGACTTTTGAAGGTATTGCCTGGACGGTTACCGGTAAATACATGCTGGCACCTCGCAGCGACATGATGACTTCCTTTGCGATATATTTATATGACCTATATTGCAACTGCACCGCTTATAAACGCTTAGAAAACCGGGAAGAGGGGAATGTAACAATGTTTGCTCATACCTTGGCAACAAAACTACCCAAAGAGTATAACGCCGCCCGGGAGATAATCGAACTGTTACAAAACCAATTAAATCTGGAAACAGGGATGCTGACGGTTATTGTACTGGCACTTGTTATCCGTTCCGGAAGCCGAGAAGCAAAACTCAGTCGAAGTATCGGCATAATCATATGCCATGGCCGCTCTACCGCAAGCAGCATGGCAGCTGCCGCTAACAACATTTTGGGAAACTATGTTTTTGATGCCGTGGATATCCACCCGGGCGCCGCTGAAGAAGCATTAACGCAACTAAAGGAAAAACTGCGTGTGATACAAGGCTTTGAGAGGTTGCTATTGTTAGTAGATATAGATTTGTCGGAAGATATAATCCGTGACCTAACTTGCTTGAATCAAGTAGAAATAGCTATTATCAACAATGTCTCGACAAGCTTAGCTCTGGGCATAGGCGAGAGGCTAATGCAGGAGCAGAATCTGGATACACTGTTGCGAAACATTTGTGACGACTACAAGCCCATATGGAAAATGGTCAATAACCGATGTAAGCAAGACGTAGTGCTGACTGTCTGTGCCACCGGAATTGGTGCCGCTTTCAAAATAGGTGAACTCTTTACGGATAGCTTGCCTGAAAAACTCACGCTGAAAGTTATTCCTTGCGATTATGAAATTTTACGGGTGGACGGCCGAAACGCACCTGTCTTTGCAAAGTATAATGTTCAGTTTATCATCGGCACTTTGGATCCCCAGGTGGAAGAAGTTCCTTTTATCTCCCTTGATGATTTGAGTACCAGCTATGACACCGGTGCCGCCATCAAACTACTCAGCCCATATCTGAATCATGACGGAATGCGGCAGTTCGAGCAGAATATTCTAAAGTCTTTTTCATTACAAAACCTGTGCCGTTATTTGACTATTCTCAACCCGGACAGAGTATTAGGGTTTGTGGACGAAGCGGTAGAGTGTTTGCAAGAGGAATTGGGCATCCATTTGCAAGGAAGTACCATGGCCGGACTATATCTGCATATTGGCTGCCTTGTGGAGAGGTTGATAATGCAGGATGATACCCTGGAATTATCTGATTCAGACAGATTCTTGGACACAAATAGAGATTTCGCCAGATGCGTCAAAAACAGCTTCTTAGAACTGGAAAAATACTATTCTGTCGAAATTCCATTAGGAGAGATAAAATATATCTACGATTATATCTATGCAGACAGTCGCTAATATATCTGTAATACTGCACAAACACAATAAAAAATTAGGCCGGTTTGCTTGAAAAAAGCGATTCATTCGCTGAATTTCATGTCTAACTGGCTTTTTATTAATTATGTATACAGATTGTTGGCATGGAAATTGCTGTTTTAAATAATCAACAGAATGCAAAGCTTGAAGCTTTGTCAAGGAGGTGAGTACTATTTTCAATATTTTGATCATTTCCCATGGAACCATAGCCCAAGGCTATGTTGATGCCCTGTCTGTAATCACCGGAGAAGTACCGGAGGGAATAGAGGCCTGCTCTATGGGGGAAGGGGAATCCCGCAGCGATCTGATTCAGCATATCAATGAAAGTATGATTCGGCTGAAATGTTCGGATGGCGTACTGATTTTTGCCGATATGTTTGGTGGTACGCCCTGTAACGTTGTGGTGTCGGAGCTTCTGGATCAAAACAGTAATTTGTATCTGTTAGCCGGCATTAACTTGTCCATGCTGCTCACAGCCGCTGGAAAACGAGAAGATGACTTGGCACAGGTTGCCAGGGAAGCCTATGAGGCGGCCAATATAGGTATTGTTGATGTCAATAGTCGTATTTCTGAAGCGGCACCGGCAGTGGACAATGAATAAGAAAGGGGGGAATCATTCGCACATTTGGCTGCGGTCATTCGCACTTGATTTCCGAGGATGTCTTTTGGAGGTCTGCCACTCTGGCAAATGTTCAAGCCATCGTAGAGTGTTCTGTCAGCGGACAGATGGAAATTACCAAGAGCAGCAAGCTGGAGTCATTAGAAGGATATGGACAGATTTTGTTTGCCTATCACCGCATTGCAAATCCCGACGTGGTTATATGCATATCTAACTCTGGCAACAATGCGGTCACGATTGACTTTGCAAAGGCGGCAAAAGAGGCAGGAATACCGGTTATTGCTATTACAAATGTCCGCTATTCCGAATATCTTAAAAAAGAACACTCGGAGGGCATAAATCTTAAGGATGTAGCGGATGTGGTCATAGACAATTGCTCTGAAATTGGGGATGCCTGTGTGGATATTGATAATTTTGATGTAAAGGTTGGTTCTTCTTCCACTATCCCCGGTGTTTTCATCCAGACCTCGCTAATGGTACAGACGACAGAGTTGCTGGTGGAACGGGGCATCAATCCGGATGTCTACTACAACGGGCATTTAGCAAGCAACAGTGAAGACGTCCGTATCCACAATGACCACATCATGAACAAATATTACTATAAAATACGAAATTTATAACGACAACGAAGTATTTTAATTTTAAAGGAGATTGATTTTTGTGCAAATCGCATTATGGCAAGTACTAGCGCTTTCCCTGTATGCATTTCTTGCAATTAATGACATTATCCATATGGACTTGGGACTCAATAGGCCGCTGTTCGCCGGATTTTTTGCCGGCTTGGTGATGGGTGATATAGGACTGGGGCTGGCAATTGGTGCGACGCTTCAACTAATGGTTCTAGGAGTTGCAACCTTTGGCGGTTCCTCCATGCCCGATTTTATGTCCGCCGCTTTGATTGGTACAGCACTCAGCGTTATTGCGAATGAGGGGATGGAATTTGGCATCGGTCTGGCCGTTCCGGTTGGTATGTTGCTGATCCAACTGGACGTATTTGCCCGCTTCATCAATACTTTTATCCAGCACAGGGCTGACGCCTATACAGAAAAGTGTGAATTGAAAAAGATAGAGCGTATCCATTTGCTCGGACTATTCACATGGGGCTTGTCACGGGCATTGCCGGTGGCAATATGTCTAATATTTGGCAACGAGATCACGCAGACATTAACCAACATTATGCCTGCGTGGCTGATGAGTGGACTGAAGGTGGCCGGAGGACTGCTCCCCGCAGTGGGAATTGCGATCCTGCTTAAATACCTGCCTACAAAAAAGTATATCCCATATATGCTTTTTGGCTTTTTGTTGGCTGCCTATCTGAAGATTCCTATGCTCGGCATAGCGATTGCCGGTGTGGCATTCGCAATCCTGGTATTTGGACGCTCCGGCAAACAAGCAGCCGTTGTGGGCAGCTTAGCTAACGAAGGAGGTATGGATGAAGATGAGTGATAAAATTACATCTAAGGATTTGCGTAAGGTGCGTTACCGCTGGCTATTATTTGGCGAAGCTTCTTGGAACTATGAAAAAATGCAGGGACTGGGATATTGCTATTCGATGATTCCGGTGCTGAAAAAGCTTTATACCAACAAAGAAGATATGAAGATAGCACTTAAAACCCATAACCAGTTTTTCAATTGTCATCAGGAATTCACTGAGATTATCCTCGGAGCTGACATTGCTATGGAGGAAAAAAATGGTATTGAATCCATGGAGGCAGTTTCTGCTGTAAAAACCGGACTTATGGGTCCGCTAGCCGGCATCGGTGACACACTATTCGGTGTTATTGCCAACACTATCATATTTTCTATCGGCTCTTACATGGCACTACAGGGCAATCCTCTTGGTATCTGGATTAATCTTATTTGGGCCGCCTTTCGTATTGTTCTGCGCGGTTGGTTTTTAAAAACTGGTTACCGGGATGGCACCAAAATTGTCACATCCATGGGCGCTACTCTCAATCGGATTACCGAAGCGGCCAGTGTATTGGGGTTAACCGTGGTTGGCGCACTAATACCCTCAGTTATCAGGGCTAATATTCCACTTGTGTTTGAAGCCGGGGAAGTCACAATGGAACTACAAAGTGTCATAGATCAAATGATGCCGGCACTAATCCCTGTGCTTTTGGTGGTATTGGTGTACTGGCTTTTAGGAAGAAAAGGTATGTCCTCGTCAAAAGCGATTCTAATAGTCATTGCCATTTCGTTGGTTTTAGGCGGATTTGGAATATTGGGTTAAATCTTTGTATAATAAAAGGAGTTGGGAAAACAAATTATGAGTAGTAACGGAATTATTCATGTCCGGATTGACGACAGGTTAATACACGGGCAGGTGGCGGTTTTCTGGTGCAATGCTGTGAATGCCACCAGAATTATGGTAGCAAATGATGATGTAGCTGCTAACGAGCTCCAAAAATCAGCACTGCGGCTTGTGGTCCCTGCCGGACTCAGCTCATCTCTTATTTCAGTGGATACAGCCATTGCCAACATCTGTGCCGGAAAATATATCGGGCAAAAGGTTATTTTGGTACTCAAAAGTCCGTTGGATGCCGTGCGGATGTTGCGAGGTGGTGTGGAGCTTGGAATTGTCAATTCTGGTAATTTATCCGTCAGGGAAGGAACTGTTAACCTCAAAAAGAATATCAATGTTACCACTGCGGAACTAGAAGCATTTAAACAATTGCATGCCGCAGGGATTAAGCTGACAGCCAAGCTAGTACCGGACAATGCAGAGGATGATCTGATGGATTACATAAAAAAACTGGAGTAAAATAAGAGGAGGCACAGATGGGATACGAAAAATTTATGCAAGTACTAGATGGTATGGTGGGAGAAATAATTAGTACACAAGGCGACAATATCCGTGCGGCGGCCAATCTGGTCTGCCAGTCAATTATGAAGGGCGGAATTTTACAGGCTTTTGGCAGTGGACACTCTTATGCGACGGCTCTGGAAATATGTGGCCGGGCAGGGGCACTTATTCCCGCTAAGGCAATGGAGGAGCCAGCTCACGGTGATTATGAAACAATAGAAGGTGTTGGCAGAGAATATATAAAAAAATCTGATATACGCCCGGAGGACATTGTGGTAATTATCTCTAATTCCGGCCGCAACCCGCTGCCAATTGAGGTGGCGGCGTACACAAGGGAAAAGGGCGCAAAAATTATTGTCGTCACCTCATTAAATGTATCCAAAAGTTTGACGTCTCGTCATTCTTCGGGTAAACTGCTGTATGAATATGCTGATGTAGTGCTTGATAACCGCGGTGTTTATGGTGATGCGGCAGTACAGCTGGAAGGGTTACCACAAAAAATCTGCGCAACTTCATCAATCACCGGATCAATTCTTGTGGACTGTATGATGTTTGAAGCTATTGAGAAGATGGTGTCTGACGGTTATCTGCCGCCGATATACACCAGCCTCAATTAGACGGCGGGTCTGATGCCAATCAGTACCATATTGAGCAGTATGCACAACGAATTTATCATAAATAAATGGAGGATCTCTGACTATGTATCAATTCGACAAGGCTGCCGACCGGCGCAGTACTAGCTGCACTAAATGGGATCGTTATAAAGCTCGCTATGATTTGGATAACGTGATTCCGCTATGGGTGGCAGATATGGATTTTGACTGTGGAGACTTTATTACCAATGCTCTACAACTAAGAACTGCGCATCCAATTTTTGGATACACCGACCCCTCCCCGGAAGTATTTGAGGCTATTGCAGCCTGAAACCAGCGCCGCTATGACTGTCAGGTAAAACCGGAGCAGATTTGCATGTCTACCGGTGTAGTTTATTCTATCGCAACGGCTGTTCAATTTTTTGTTGAAAAAAGCGAAAAGATTCTGGTACAGCCACCGGTGTATCCACCTTTTTTCAATATTCCTGCAGCCATGGGGCGAACAGTGGTAGAGAATCCGCTGGTACGGGACAATACCGGAAAGTGGCATTTCGATTATGAGGGATTAAGGGTACTGTTGCAAAAAGACAGCTCTATCCATATGCTAATACTGTGCAATCCACACAATCCGGTGGGACGTTGCTGGACCAGGGATGAGTTATCCTGTTTGCTCACCATTTGCGCCGAGCATGATGTTATGGTATTGTCCGATGAAATTCATGCAGATTTGGTGTTACCGGGTCATCGGCACTGTTCAGTACTTAATTTGGATCCGATGTTGCTCAAAAACACCGTGGTGTGCGCTTCTCCTACTAAACCTTTCAATCTGGTGGGACTTAAAGTGTCATATATAGTAGTGCCGAATCCGGAGCAAAAAAAACAGTGGGAGGCAGCGCTCAAGCTGACCGGCACCTCCAGTATTAATATCTACGGCCTTGTGGCGCTAGAAGCTGCCTATACCCACGGCGACAGTTGGCTGGAGCAGTGCGTCGACTATATCGATAAAAACCTTGATTTTGTAGGCAAGTTTGTGAACTTGCATTTGCCAAAGGTGCATTATCAAAAGCCGGAAGCTACCTATTTGGCTTGGCTGAACTTTGGCGAAGCCAGAGTGGGAGCGAACTTCAATCATGAACTTAAATTCAATGCCGGCGTGGAGCTCAATGACGGCGGCGACTTTGGCACGGGTGGTGTGGGTTTTCAGCGGCTCAATGCCGCATGTCCACGCAAGATATTGCAAAAAGGACTGGAACGCATCGCACAGCATTTGAGTGTGAAAAATATCACTGAGTAGCGAGGGAAAATATTAATGAAAAGCTTTGAATATACAATACAGGATGAGTTAGGATTGCATGTCAGACCGGCAGGGAAATTAGTCAAGCAAGCCTCTCACTTCGATAGTAATATTATGCTATACAAGGGAGGACAGTCCGCGGACTGTAAACGTCTGATTGCCGTGATGGCCTTAGCCGCCAAGCAAAGGGATATTTTGCGTTTCACCGCTGAGGGTGGCGATGAAGATACCGCATGCGAAACACTAGAGAATTTTTGCAGGTCGTCACCACTGTAGTTAACGAGCGGGAAGGAGTTCATATGAACCCAAAAAGTACGTGACTGTGCTCTGGCTGCCTTATAGAAAGAGCCGATGATTTGTGATTGCTCACAAGTTCATCGGCCAAAACTATTATTTGTAAAATAAAGGAACTTATTGTAATAATTATTTTGTTTTAAATTCAACACTTAATCCAGATCTTCACCGTTACTTTCAATGACTTTCTTATACCAGAAGAAAGAGTCCTTACGGCTACGGTCAAAAGTGCCGTTGCCCTCGTCATCTAAGTCAACATAAATAAATCCATACCGTTTGCTCATTTCATTGGTAGAGGCTGAAACTAAATCAATGCAGCCCCAAGGAGTATATCCCATAACCTCGACTCCATCATCGATCGCCTTACCGATTTCCACAATATGGTCATGAAGATAATCAATGCGGTAACTATCATGAATGAAACCATCGGGTTCTACTGTGTCTAATGCACCAAGACCATTTTCCACAATAAAGAGCGGCACCTCGTATCTGCTGTAAAGCCCATTAAGGAGAATCCGTAAACCGACCGGATCGATCTGCCAGCCCCAATCACTTTTTTTCAAATATGGATTGGGCAAACCCGACACTAAATTTCCGGCAGTGCGAGCGGTATCCGCTGGGTCGGAGGAGGATACGCTAGACATATAATAACTAAAAGATAGAAAGTCTGCCTTCCCTTCCATCAGCAACTCATCATCACCCGGCTCTTTTACAAGCTCAACGCCCTTCTTACCAAACATCTTCTCGGTATAATAAGGATATTTACCTTTCACCTGCACATCAGTAAAAAAATTGGAAATCCTCTCATGCTCCTGTGCCAAGAGACAATCTTCCGGCTTACAGGTTTTAGGATAACTCAACCCTTGTGCAATCATACAGCCAATTTTTGCGTCGGGAATTATCTCATGACAGAGCTTTACCGCTAATGCACTGGCAACCAATTGATGATGTGCCGCCTGGTATTTGACCTGTTCCATATTCTTAATCCCGTCAGCCAAAACACCGCCGCTTAAGAATGGCGAATGGCGAATGATATTAATTTCATTAAAGGTAATCCAATATTTCACCTTATCTTTATAGCGATTGAAAATCACCCTGCAATAACGCTCAAAAGCAGCAATCGTGTTCCGGCAAAGCCAACCATTTTGCTTGAATGACAACTCCAGCGGAAATTCATAATGTGAAATGGTGACAAGTGGTGCAATTTTATTTTTTAGCAGCTCATCAAACACATCATCGTAAAATTGCAAGCCTTCTTCATTAGGCTGCTCATCGTCTCCATTTGGGAAAATACGCGGCCAGGAGATAGACATGCGGAAGCATTTATAGCCCATTTCTCCCATCAATACCACATCTTCTTTGTATCGGTGGTAAAAGTCATTGCCCCAACGCTTTGGATAAATCCCATCCTGATCGGCAAGCGCCGCCTTCACGCCCTGTATAGTAGAATTACTACCCAGCGTAATAGCTTTCCGGTCTTGTTTAGCATTGTATCTGGCCACATCTGCCGTAGACGGTCCTTTGCCGCCTTCGTCCCACGCTCCTTCACATTGACTGGCGGCAGTTGCTCCACCCCAGAGAAAATTTTTCGGAAAACTCATTTAAAACACTCCTCTACAATATCATTTTTAAATTTTTATTCTTATTTCTCTTCAATCGGTTCCATAGATTTTACTTCCTGCTCCTTTTTCACAAGCTGTGCTTCATATACTTTAAAGAAAGGATAATATATCAGCATAGATATCGGAATCAGCAAATATGGGAAAAGAAGATTGGGAATATGCATACCTGAACCGATAAACTGAGAAAATCCCATTGGCATCAGTGCCTGTGCGGAAATATAGCCTGGCTTTAGGAAGCCAATCGCATATGCGCCCCAGTTGATGAGAAAGACAACTGCCGGTGTGAGAATATAGGGAATCATTAAAATAGGATTGAATACGATAGGCATACCAAAAGCAACCGGTTCGTTAATACAACACCAACCCGGAATAAGGGCTACTTTGCTGACAGCTTTGATTTGTTCTGATTTTGAACGAAGACCTAACATTACAAGCCCAAGCGTATTGCCTGTACCACCAACCATCTGAAGCGTTCCGAACAGCATACTCGGCCAAAATTCGGGTGCCAAACCTTGCGCAACCAGTTCCGCATTGGATTGCGCCGCCATAATCATCATAGGCATAACAAATGGATAAATAATTATGGTACCATGAATGCCAAAACACCATAGCACTGCTGCAAATATGCAGACCAAGAACATGGCTGGAATAGTATTAACAGCACCTAAGGGTTTTGCCAAAGCAGCCATAATAGCAGTCGGAAAGCTCATATTTACAGTTGCCTGCAAAATCAAATTCAAACCGAAGAAAATGATGGTGGAAAACAGCATGGGAATTATGGCAGTGAAAGATTCACCCATGGCAGGCGGCACTGCATCCGGCAATTTAATCACAACGTTATGTGTTTGACAGAAACGGCTTACTTCTACGGTGACAACAGCAACAATCATTGCAACAAAAAGACCTTGCGCTCCCAGATAACTGTTGGATAAACCTGTGAAACTGCCAACTTGTTCGAAAACACCCTCTGCGTTTACCAATCCTGTTTCTACCGTGGTAGCCGGCGCAACCGTCATCAAAAATATGATCATGGAGGTAACGCCACTCATCATTGCTCTCATCTTATAGCCGTTTGCCAGTTGATAAGCAATCGCAAAGGCAACGGCAATCGAGAAAGCACCCATTGTCATATTATAAGGAATCATCAGGGTTTCCGTGTTGTTTTTTATGATATCAATCGGAATGATACAAATAATCTGGAAAATCGCCCCAATAAGCAACAACGGCATAGAACTCATCATACCTTTTGAAATAGCCGCCAAATGCCGCTGCTTGGACATTTTTTCACCAAGTTTTATCAGTGCATTGAAAAATTTATTATTCAAATAGTCCATATCTCTCTCCTCTTCAAAATCAATTTTAAGAACCTGTTACATGCCTGAATTATCGTTTTACAAAAGTGCCAAAGCGTCTTTTAAGACTTTCTCGCCATTCATCATACCGTAATCCATCATATTGATTACGGCAACCTTCATACCTTTTGGCTCGTATGTCTTTTTCAACTCTGGTAAGAGATAGCTCACTTGAGGTCCTAACAACAAAACTTCCGTAGGACCGGTATAAGTTGCAAACGCGGATTCAGACATTGCTTCAATTGTTACTTCCATTTCTTTTTTCTTTGCTGCGTCCCTCATTTTATTTGTCAACATACTTGTTGACATCCCGGCTGCGCACACCAATGTAATATGTGTCATTTTCCTTCCTCCCTCTGATCATATATTATTTGATACATCTCAATCATTTGCCCGGCCAAATCTTTTACTGTCATCGCATTCATTAGGTGATCCTGCCCGTGTACCATTAAAAGGCTAACCTCATATTTACTGTCACCTGCTGCTTCAGCTTGAATCATTTCTGTCTGAAATGCATGTGCCTTTCCCAAAGAATCTTTACACTTTTGCATATTCTCATCAGCTAGTGCAAAATCTCCATCCTTTGCTGCTGCGATGGCTTCTAATGCTTTACTGCGCGCATCCCCACCATTAACAACTAATTCCGTAATAATCGTTTCCAATGTCATATTGTTTCCTCCTATCCTTTAACAAAATCGTGTATTTGTTATTAATATAATACTAGCATACCTAGCCATCTGATTCCACTTAGTTAATTACCTTATACAATACGGTAACCATTATGAGCTTTTCTCTTTTAATTTATCAATAACCGTTTTGAAGTCTCTTTTTTCAATGATTTCTTTCATAGATTTCTCACTTGTCATCAAATGAGTTGTTGCATTATAAAACTTCTTAAGATCCGGGTCTTCTCCATCTGCAACTGTAATCAGAAATATTACCTGAACATGTTGATGCGACCAAAAAATAGGCTCCTTTAAAATAGCTATACATACAAAGGTTTCTTCTGTAATGGTTTTTAGCGGATGTGGCATGGCAACCAGATTGCCAAAATCCGTTCTTCCTAATCGCTCCCTTTCCATAACTGCCTCATAAAAGTTTTTCGGGATATGTTTCACTGTGCTAATCTTATCGCACATCACCTGTATTACTTCTTCTTTTGTCTGTTTATCCAATTCCTTTATAAATAACTCCTGATAATAATATTTGTATAAAAACTGCTGATCTCCTGAAATTAATACATCTTTTATTGTTTCGATATCATTTTCATGTAAAAATAGTCCCACTTCAAAAATAGGAATAGGCACATGGTAAGGTATCGGAACTGTGGTAAAAATCAAATCCACCTTCTTCAAATCATAAAATTCTAATTCTTGCAATGTGACTATTACTATATCCGATATATAATCTTTGAAAAGATTTTTATAACTATATGCCAATAATTGCGCACTTCCTTTTCCCGAAAAACAGACAATTAAAATATTCTTCTTAGCTATTTTCTCTGCCCCTTTTTCAATGGCTAAAGCAAATATCAGTGCTATATAACCAATTTCATTTTCTGTTATGATCTTGTTATAGTGTTCTGAAAGAACGATAACAGCCTGTGTTGTAATAATATATGCAAATGAATAATTTTTTTTAATATCGTCCAACAAAGGATTTTTTAATGCAATTCCATATCTCAAACGAATATCCATTGGAAGTAAATGTTGATTTAACAATACCCGAAGCTCTAAGTTGTTTCGGAAATCCAGTTTAAAGCTTTCAAATATTAATTCCAACATTTTCATTACCAGTCTGTCTATTTCTTCTTTTATAACGAAATTAGAGATACCACTTCTGTAATCTCCTAATGTTCTTTTTCCTGCCAGATGAATGCCAATATATGTAACCTCCTCATCTGATAAGACAATATGAAATTTATCTTCTAATATCTCACATAACTCATTAATAAATTCCCACTCGTGATCACTTAAGAAGTCACTCTTCTCCATGCCATCAATGTTATGATTACGGCATATACGTTTTAAAGCAACATAAATTTGTATTATGAAATTATGAAAAGAAACTTCCGCTAACGTTATCTTGTATTTTCCTACCAATTTCCACACAATATTACCTAACTGTTTTATTTCCTCTTCCTGATGTGTTCTATCCTTTATACCCATATAATTGCCGTCAATGAATAAATTTGCAATACAGATTCGAAAATGAAATTCAGCTCCTTCTAGTTTTATTCCATATTTAGGTCTCCTGAGAATTTTTATATTATATTGATTTAGGATACTCTCTGCTGCTTTAAGATCGTTATACAAAGTAGATCTGGAGACATATAGAAAATCACTTAAATCATCCAATTTAATATAATCATCTCTGTTTAGTAAAGATGCTAATATGTATGCCTGGCGTTCTTTTGAAGAAGATGGGATTTCCGGTGAAAGACTATCAGAATTTGCAACTATAAATTCTTCATATAATCTACTGTTATGTACATCTAAAATAAATCCATGCCCCTGTTTAGACTTCACATTCGCACCGGCTGTTCGAAGAATATCATTCAGTGCTTTTATTCTCTCTCTGATAGTCTTCTCGCTTACCCCCACTTCTGATGCCAATTCCTG